>Ga0172363_10003490_pt1 | contig 12790 bp, 9 predicted proteins | sample LakKivs2_kivu2a2_FD_114541 | JGI IMG/M metagenome (GOLD analysis project Ga0172363, IMG submission 114541) | Sediment microbial communities from Lake Kivu, Rwanda - Sediment s2_kivu2a2 | ecosystem: Environmental > Aquatic > Freshwater > Lake > Sediment | place: Rwanda: Western Province, Lake... | reverse complement strand
TATATAGGTTTCTCGGCAGGAGCTTTATTTATTGTGACTGGAATCTATGTTATGATTTTCGGATTTAGTTCACTTAACAACATGTATACGCAAGCGATTTCGTATATATTTTTAGGGATGGGTTTGATGTTTACAATTGCTTCAGGATACCAAATTGCACAAGAAACAAATTTATTTGAAAATGCTGGAGGGATAGATTATGAGTGGGAATAGACCTCATTTAATTTTGATTAATCAAAAGAGAAAGGGAAGAAAGTTAAATAAGTTATCTGCTCGTTATGGTTATCAATATCCTAAAGAGGTGTTGTTACAAGTTAAATAAATACTTACAATTTTTTGAAAGGAGGATAGATAAAAACTTAACTAGATGAGTACAGAAGAAGAATTCCTCGACCAAGAGGACTATAACGAACAGCAAGATAATATAGAGGAACAAGGTGAACAAATAGAAAATGTAGAATGGGCAGAGGTTCCTCAAAGAAGAAAACAAGATAGCCTTTATACGCTTTTTCAAAAAGTGTGGAAGGCTCCTGATAGCAGTAAAGTAGCGAACTTAAGTATGCCCGAACTTGGACGACCATTGATTAGTGTAAGAGACGCACAATATTTAGATTTACTTGGGAAGACATTCCATCATAATAAATTTGGACAGTTCTTTAAAAGTTCATCTGAAATAGTATTAGCGACTTCAGCATCTAAAAAAGGATGGTTCACTGAATTGTTCGTATCTCAAAGAAAGTTTACTACAAGGTCGGTTTCTGGTGGTATGTATGGTATGAACCAATCACAAGCTAGAAAGAAATGGACTTTGTTTGGCGGTCCGAGGGAAACAGCTCCTGAACAAGTTTAACTAGATAACTATGGAATATTTAGATGATAATAAGGCAGGAACATTATCTAACAATAAAGTTCCTGCTAGGACACCAGGAACTGCCAGGGCTAAAGCCCAGTCAGCACCTGATGTCGATGAAAGCGAATTTATGGATGACACCTTACCACAGCAACAACCACCAGCACCAGAGCCAGAACCTCCAGTGCAGAGACCACCGATATTTAGACGTCAACCTTTCTTCAGAAAACCAATAATTGCTTTGCCTCCACAAGGGAGAGATATAAGGGATTATGTTGAAGAGAATAAACATAAGCCTTCAGTTACCCAAATGTTAAATGACCTACTTGAAGAAAAGAAACATGGAGAAATGAAGAAGGAAACTGAAGAAAGAAAGAAACGTTGGAGATGGTCTTATTCCTGGAAAAACAAAGCTAAGAAAGCATCTAAGTTAAAAAACTTTGTATTAGTATTTTACTATACAATAAAAGGAGAACTAGAAACATTTATCGTTCCTATCTATGGCGGTAATATGGTCATCATAAAAAATAAAGTTTACGAATTTGACCCTAGAGCAGTATGGACAACCAAGATTGGATTTAAATGGTACAAGCTTCTTGCAATTAAAGAAATAGATAGAAGACCAATCTCTAATCTTGACTTAGATGAAATTCGTAAAAGAGGAGATTCTACAGATAGCGACGAATTTTTAATCAAAGCTGCGTTGAAGGCTCAGGTTCAGACAGCCGCAAAAGCGGTTAGTAGAGGGCTAATAATCTTGATTGCTGTTCTGGTAATAGGAGGTTTACTTTTCTTCTTTTTCTCTAGGAAGTAAGTAAATATGACGGACGAAGAGAAGGTATTAATAGCCAAGAATAAAGAAGGTAAAATGTCCTTTAAAGTCAGAACTAAAAAGCGGAATGCATATGCTCCAGATGATTATATTAAAGTGATTAATCCAAAGGATTATAATCAGCTAGCATTGCTATTCGAAGACTTGGATTTATTAATCAGCGCGCCAATTGAAAAAGCTTTCAGAGAATATAAAGATAGAAAAGAGAAAGGCTTTCCTTTTTAATTTTTTTTTATTTTATTTATTTTATATTTAATATACATATTCTAACTATAGCTTTGACAGACTATATTTATAAAGATTAGCCACCCATTACTAGTAATATGGAAAAGAAGAAAAAACTAAAAGAGCCTATATTTCTTGATTTAAAAGTCCCCGTCTTTATTAATAAGAATAATGGACAATGGTCTGTTTCTATTCCAAAACGTAAATTAAAGAAATTGAAATTAGGATTTACAGTTGATGATGATAAGGAGGTTCCAAAACTATTACCTATAAGGTTATTTAGGTGGTGGAAATAAAATGGGCACAGCATCATTCAAAACTTTTGGATATGTAGGACCAACTTCAAATGTAAGAGTCTCTCCAGATGCATCTGCTTATATGCAACAGATGAAAGCTGGTTATGACGAAGAAGAGGAGAGAAAGAAAAAGAAGAAGATGAGACTTCCTGTAGCTACTACTCCTACTGCTCCAATTAAGTTTGTTCAAGGTTTAAAGAAGAAGGAAAGGAGGTTTATAATGTAATATGGCTGATAAAATTAGTTTAACTCAACTTGCTAAAGCAGTAACTGCCCCGATTATTGCTCCTATTCAAACTGTAGCAAAGGCGGCAGGTGAATTATACACAAAAGCAGATATAGCTCTCGGAGGAATTCTTCCAGGAGGTGTTCCTGTTCCGCCTAAGAAAACTACAACGACTACTACAACAAAAACACCGCCACAACCTCAACCTACGAGTACTACAAAAAAAACAAATGGGGGAAAAGGTGGAAGGGGAGGTGGAGGAAGAGTTACTACTGGAGCTGCAACTATTCCAACTACTCCGACTAAGACTACTGTTACTATTACTCCTATTCCTCAAACTAAAGTTGCTGCACCTCCTATGACTAAAGATTATATTGCAATTGACCCTTTACAAGGTTGGAAACCTCAATATCAGGATGGAAAAGTTGTTGCATTTAGTAAAGGTGATAAACTTTTACCTGCAGATGTAGCTAAAGACCCTAAGACTGGACAGTTTCGTCCTTATGACATTAAGCCAGGAACCCTTTATACTGGGAAGACAGGTGGTATAGTAGAGATAACAAAGACATTAAGCGGAGACGAATTAAGAATAAGGACTCTTACTGTTGATACTGGAAGAAATATATCTTACGAAATTAATCAACCAAGACAAACAATTACTTATACTAGTCACTTGCCTCCAGAGGGAAGAGATTATAATAAATATTTTCAAGACCTAGCGCAAAGTAATGTTAGTAAATTATCTACAACTGCAACAAGTCAACAAGTAGATGATGCAATTAAAAATGCACGTGATACGACTGATGCACTTGCAAAGAAAGAAGGAATCAATTTAAGTTGGGGTCAATTACCAACAACACCTACTGCAGCCCCCGCTCCGATTCCTACTCCTACAGGTCCTCCAGTTTATTATGGTGGAACTCCTAAAACAGTTACAATTTATGAGAAAGGTAAGGAACCTTATGAAATTCCATATGAACCTCCTTCAGCAGAAAGTGAAAAGATTATGGAACAGATGGCTGAGAAACTTGCTGAACAATATAGAGAAAAAGAAAAAGCAGGATATGTTCCCCCAGGAGACATTTATGGATTTTATGGAAAAAAACCATCTCCAACTTTTCAAGTTCAGACTATAGATACTGGAGCGGGAAGATACGGAACTCTTCAAGTAGGTGGTGGTGGAGAAATCTTAATTAGTAAACCTGGAGTTATGGGAGGACCAGTTACTGAAGATAAGACTAAAGAATTCATTCAATTCTTAGGTGCTACCTTATTCCCTGGACCTGCTTTAGGTTATGTTGCTGTTGCAAAGCATAAGAAGGAAATAAAAGAAGCAGCACCAATAATTGCTGCTGCAGCATTCCCTCAATTTATTCCGGCAGCTTTGAAAGCTATAGAAACTTACGGACAGATTGAAGAAGCCAAAACCGCCGCAGAAAGAAAACTTGTCCAAGAAGGATGGGAACATGTAATAGAACCTTCTGCCAAAGCTTATCTTAATTTTCAAACTGAAACAGAAAAAAGACTTATAGAATCTGGGGTATTAACTGTAAAACAACTTAAAGAAGCGGGGATAACTACCGTAAAACAACTTAAAGAGGCTGGGATAACTACTACAAAACAACTTCGAGATGCAGGTATACAAACACTGGACCAACTTAAAGCTGCAGGAATTACAACCGAAGCACAACTTCGACAAGCTGGGATTCAGACTGCTGAACAATTAAAGATGGCTAAGGAACAATTCGCGCCAATTGTTAAATATGGTAAATGGGTCGTTCCTGAATTATGGTTGCCAGAATATGCTATGTATAAAGGAGCTAAGGCTATTGCACCTTATGCTAAATGGACTTCTCCGGATTATTTAATGTATAGGGGGGCAAAAGCAGCATATCCTTATTTAAAAGAAGGAGCAACAGCAGCATATCCTTATGTTAAAACTGGAGCAGAATTATACTTTAAAGCAGAGGCTGATAAATTATCTATGATGTTAAACCCTATTGGAACAACTCAAAAAGTAATTACAATGGGATATAGATTAGGAGAAAGAATAGAACCTTATGCAGAGACTGCGGTTAAATATGGTAAATGGGTAGCACCAGAATTATGGTTACCTGAATACGCATTGTATAAAGGTGCTAAAGCAGCATATCCTTATGCTAGAACTGGAGCAGATTTATATTTTAAATCAGAAGCTGCTAAATTAGCTATGCAAGTAGAGTTAGCTAAAAAAGGAATAACCGCTGCAAAAGAAGGAATACAATTTATAAAACCTTATGCAGAGACTGCTGTGAAGTATGGTAAATGGGCAGTACCAGAATTATGGTTACCTGAATACGCATTATATAAAGGAGGGAAAGCCGCTGCACCATATATTTGGAGCGGAGCTAAGTATGTTGGAAGAGAAACAAAAGAGAGTGTTAAAGAACAATTAAAGTATATGAAGATATTACGAGAATATACTGCAGCATTAAATAATGATGAAAAGATGAAGAGATGGCAAGAGAAATGGACTCCCGAAGAAAGAGCTAAGGCTCCATTCCAACCTTGGAGTATTGCTTTTGGACATACACAATTAATGGCGGTTTCTGGAGGTATTACTGATATTAAGAAAGGAGCTGCATGGGCTTATAGCAAAACGGTTGGTCCAACGATAACTAAAGCATTTACATATGAACCTGATTATTATATGACTAAAGAAGGAAAACATATTTGGGCAAGTGAACTAAAAGGTAAAGCACCACCAGAAGGAGCAGTTGGTTATAGATTAGAGAAGCCAAGCTTTTGGGAATCAGAAATTGGTTACGATGTTGTACCTACAGAATATTTAGATAAAGAAAAAGTAAAAGAAAAGTCTTACAAAGGAGCGTTAGATGTTCTATCTACTGCCGAATGGTTTTTACCTGCTAAGTGGGGGATTACTGCTGCAGAGTATGGTCCTCAAATTGCTTCTACCCTTATTGAAGAAGGTCCACGAGAAACATGGAAACAATATGGATTTGAAATAGTTGGATTGGGTACTCAAGCAGTGTCAGGATTAAAATATAAACCAAAAGAAATAGAGGTAGGTAGAATACGAGCATGGATTAATAATTCTATATATAAGCCACTATATGGGGCAAAAGCACTTAAGGTAGGACAAACAATCACAACACAAGCAAAAGTTGTTCCTACTGCCGTACAGAAATGGATGTTATTTTCTGTTACCCCTCCGGGAAAAGCATTTAATGTGGGATTAAGTGAAGGATATAGAAAACGAATACAAGCAGAAGAAGACTTAAAATTTGCTATACCTGAATTGAATGTTTATAGAGAAGAGATGCAAAGTGGATTTGATAGAAATTATAAAGCAGACATAATTTCAGGGAAGATTTCTTATGAAGATGCAGCAAATAAATATATGGAAAGTGAACAATACAAAAAGATAATGGATGATATGGTCAAAGAAGCTAATAGAAGACAATCATGGAAATCGGGAGCAAAAATATTAAAACTAAAAATTTTAGATTTCTTAACTCCTGAAACTCCGGGACAAGTTCTTGCAGCAGGAGCCTTAGGTTCAACAATATTATCTCCTACAGGTTTACTTAAGGCTACAGGATATGTTCAAGGTAATGCTTATGGTAGAATAGCTTCTTTTGGATTAGAAGCATATATTGCAAAGAAAGAACTGACTAAAGCATTTTCACCAATATTGCCAAAAGAAGAAAGAATTCCCGGGGCTCTTTTTGGAACAATGGGATTGATAGGTGCTACTGCAGAAGCTTATAAAGGAGCAAGATGGTTAACAGGAGTTGCATTTCCATCCGGAAAATTTGGAACGGCATTAGTACCTAGCGGTATTGAACAGAAAGGAATTGGAATAGCTCAAAGAACAGGAGTAAAAGAGATACCTTCTAAATCTATTTCTTCTAAAATAAAAATAGGCAACGAAAAATTAGTTATAAAGAATTTAAGTAAATTACAAAGGGATAAATTAAATCAAGTTTTATCTCGGGTTAGCGCAGGAGAAAAATTAACCCAAAAAGAATTAGATACCTTATCTTCAGCTTATGGTACAAGAGTATCTGTTATCTTGAAATATGATGGTAAAATATTACAAGGACGTGATGTTAAATCACTTTCTTGGGGAAATCCTGGTGGAGCAATTGAATTCAAAAAGTATCCTCAATTAAAAGGAGGGGTATTAACAGGAGGAACATTAAATAATCCAAGAAAAGCAACAATAAAAGAAATTGTAGAAGAATTAGGATATATTAAAAAAGTAAACGGAAAAAAAGTTTATACCGTTCCTAAAAATTTGATACCTTCCGCTTCAGATTTAAAATATGAAGGATTCTTCGCAGGTATAAGAAATCATATGATTTATAGTTACGACTTGAATACTGCACAGTATAAAGCAATCAAAGCAAGTAGTGATGTAAACAAATTTAAATTAATCAAAGCTTCGGAAATTACTGCTGGAACTCAATCTGCAATGTTCCCCCTTAAAAGAGCACCACAAACTATTTCAGAATGGGGTAAGTATCTAATTACTCGTGGTGGAGGATTATATGACGCAGATTCTGCACAGATTGTACAAAAGTTTGTAAATGAGATGCCTAAAGTAAATGCTCAAATAACAAGTATGAGCGCTGCAGAAAAAACAAAGATTTTACCCGAAGCCCAATCTTGGATAAGTAAGACTTATGGGAAACAATTTGTAGCTAAATTTCCTGGAGACCAAGCAATACAAGAATATCTTTTAAGTAAAACTGGAAGCGCTGGAGCAAGGATACCTTATCTTTCTACAGGACCTATAACAGATTATTTTGAAAGTGCTGCAGGTAGAACAATGTTTGTAGAAAGAGTTCCTAAAGGAGAACTCGGAGCAGGCCAATTTAAAAGATTTGAGACCAAGATGTTAAAGGCACAGATACCAACAGAACCGGTAAAAGTTTCTCCTTATAAATATGCTCTGCAGCTCAAAAAAGAAGGGAAGATAAATATTTATTATGACCCTTATTTAAAAGAAGGAATTGGTGCAGAAGCCGCTTTTGCTTATCCTAATAAATATGTGCCGAAGATTATTAACAAACCAACCTTGATTATTGATTCTAGTTTCAAAGGAAAGGAAAACACAAAATTGCTTCAAAACATTATTGGACATGAATTAACTCATTATAAACAAGAACAGATATTGGGACCTACTGGAATGAATGTTCTCCAAACAGTAGAGGGAATAATACCTTATAAATATAAACCTTCTGAAATAATTGCGAATATCGGAGCTAAAAGAGCAGTTAAGACCGGATATGAAAGTATGGCCGGGCTTCCTATAACTACTCCTGTTAAAGTTTGGCAAGGGCCTGTCTTCTTAGGTCCAGGTTCTGAATATAAATTTGGTGCGCCTGTTGCATTGTCTTATGTAACTGGAGCAAAAGAAGAATATGCTCATGGTGCTCCTTCTGCGATTCCTACATTTGGTCAAACGTTTACAGTAAGAAAAGGAGGATTATATTTCCAACCACCAGTTTATCCAAAGGGTCCGTATTATGTTGGTATCTCTTATTTAGGAATGGGCCCGGCAGAACCAGAGAGATTTGCTTTATCTTATGGATTAAGAACTCCATCTATTTATTTACAGACTGAAAAAAGTCCAACTACTATTATCCCTAGAAAAATTGCAGGAGTCTTAACAACTACTCCAAAATCTACTGGGCAGGAATTGGAAGTTATTGCTCCGGAATCAACTAGGTTTAGATTATTGACTAAATGGTTTGGTGCACCATCCATTCCATTTGGAAGTACGGGGGTAAAAGTTAGATATATTAAGATGGCCCCTACAGGTTATGCTCCAACATTATCAGAAGAAATAGGCGGTGCTATATCTACTGTTGGAGAAACTATTTCAGAAATCCCAATTTTCCAACCTATGGAAAGTCTTACGGCTGCTAAAACTTTAATTAGCCCTTCAGTAGTTACTTCTGAAGCTGCATTGTTACTTCCTTCATATGACCAAGAACGAAGAGAACGTCCAGTCTTTGTACCAAGTACCGAAGAAGTTAGTAGCAAAGAACCTAGATTTATAGCTTCATATGCACCAACAGTTACAGAAGAGACATATGCACCTCCAAGTCGGGGGACAACCAAAAAAGAAATAAGACCCCCAACTGAAGAAGAAGAAATTATTGAAACAAGAATTACGCCTTCTGTCGGACCTTCATTAATAAGCAGACCTACACCTCCTTCAACAGAAACAAGTTTTGGTACTCTAGAATTACCTTCTTTTGATTGGACACTTTATAGAAAGAAGAAGAAAAAGAAAATTAAACGAGCAAAAGCTTATGAAGTCTTAGTTAGAAAAAGAGGAAAATACAAACCTCTAACTCCTTATGCTTATCCAAAAGAAGAAGCAATTGCCATTGGTGCTAAAGAAGTTTTGGCTACAGCAAGAGCTACCTTTAAAATAATTCCTTCTAAAAAGCCAGTAAGAGAAACGGGCAGAAGGATTTCTCCTTTAGTTCTTCAAAAGTTTTTTAGAAGACCTAAGAGGCCTGAAGAAGGAGTATTCATCCAAAGAGCAGAAAGAAGGATAACTACTCCTGGAGAAAAAAGAGAAATAACAAGAGTGGGTATCACTACAAGAGTAGCAAGACAAAGTTTGGGGTTACCACCAAGAAAGAGTAAGGGACTATCTTTATCAACCCCTTTTACTAGTAAATCTAAATCCAAGTTTAAATTCATTTAAAGGAGGTATAAAATCGCAGCAGGAAAATATTTGAGAACTGAAGAGGTAAAGAAGAAAGCAAGTGAAACTATCAAAGGACTATATGCTAATGGGAGAGTACATCCTTTGTTAGGGAAACATCATTCTGAAGAAGCAAAAGAAAAAATGCATAATCTAACTAATCTTAATAGAGCTTATTGGACTAAATTTTTCCAAGATTTACTTTCTAAAAAATATGGATATTCATATTCAGAAGACGGAAAAATAATAATTAATTTAAATTCGAAAGGAGGTTTAAAATGTTAGATAATAATCGAGGGCAAATGATAATGATAAATTTATTGTTTCTTTTAATGACCGTCGCAGTGTTAGTAGCATTAATCCCAGCCCTCAATGCAATTTTGAATATAGCGCAGCAGTCAGATAATTTGAATTGTAGCGGTTATTCATATAATGGGGATGCAAACGACTCATTAAGTTGGAACCGTTCGCTACCATCAAATACTCTGGCTTGTCTTGCAATTGATTTGTATCTACCCTATATTGTCTTAGCAGTTCTTATTGGCGGAGTTTCACGACTTATAGCTAGTAGAATGGAATTTGGTGGAATCTAAATTCCTTTAATGCTTTGAACACAATGGGTAGATTTAATAAAATGAGAGCCAACTGCATAATCTTTATAAGCGTTTGCGCAATGTTAGTCCTTACTATCTTGCCAGGAGTATCAGCTCTTATAAATTATACTTTACCTACAGAAACAAACGCAAGTAATAAAAGTCAGAATTGGATTTATGTTAATGTAACAGTTAATGAAACTAATGAAACTAATATTACTTTTATTACTTTTAATCTTTATAATACTTCTTTGATTAATAACACAACTTATAGTCTGCCTTATTATTTTGCTGATTTGATATCTTATTACAAGTTTGATGAAGCATATGGAACTACTGCATCAGACAGCAAAGGGTATATGAATGGTATAGCTACTGCAAATACACTTATAGGAAGTTCGGGAATTATAATCAACTCTTCAACGTTTGATGGTTCTTCAAAAAAAATAAATATTGGAAATGGGACTAATCTTATTTCCGGAGCACAAGTAGGTTCAGTCTCTATGTGGTACAAAGCAAATACATTAGATAATGACCACTGCCTATTGTGTAAAGGTGATACTGGAGATAATTCTCCTTATACGATATTTCTTATCCAAGGAGGGACAGGAAAATTATCTTTCCAAGGTTCTCCTGGGATAGGAAGTAAAGTTACAACAAATCAAGTTATATCTTCTACTGGTACTTGGTATCATATTGTTGTAACAAGTAATGGAACAGATATATTATTCTATGTTAATGGTACCTTAATGCCATCCACACTCACTACTGGTCCAGCAGATGGATTTTGGTATGGTGACTCAAATGGAAATACAATTGATTTTGGTGTTTTAGATAGACCTTCTAAATTTGGTTGGGCTGATGGATATATGGATGAAGTTGCCATTTTTGATAGGGCCTTGAATTCTACAGAAGTTATGGCATTATACAATAATGGAACAGGAGTATCATATACTTCAGATTCTCAAATCCGAAGCCAAAACTTTACAGGATTGCCTGATGGAACTTATTACTATAATGTTACAGCTACAGATTTAGCTAACCAACAAAATACTACTGAAACTAGACAGATAACTTTGGATACTCGAAATCCAAGTATAAATCAGACTCTTCCAACTAACGCAACATATACCAATAATTCAAGCGTTAACTTTACATGGGCTGTAAGTGATTTATTAACCGGTAGTGGAATACAAAATACTACTTTATATGTCTATAATGCGAGCAATGGAACATTAGTTAATCAAACGACAACTTATTCTTATGAACTTTCAGATATATTCAACGCGATTATAGGAATCCCAACGACTCTGCTTGATAGCACTTACAATTGGTTTGTAAACACATTTGATTTTGCAAATAATTATAACGAAACAGTAAACAGAACACTTACGGTCGATACTATCAATCCTTCAATTAATATTACTTTCCCACTTAATGGACAAAATTATAGCACATCTATCTCAAGCTTGAATTATACTTATTCAGATGCTAATCCGGGATATTGCTGGTATAATAAATTAGATATATCACTCAATCAAAATATCTCTTTGTATTATAAATTAGATGAATCAAGTGGAGCAGTTATAGATTCATCTGGAAATCGTAATGGTTCTAATTATAATTCTCAAACAGGAATTTCTGGAATACAAAATTATGCATATAACTTTACAAATGGCGGTACCACTTTTATAAATACTACTCAGAATTTCTCATGGTACTCTAATGAATCTTTCTCATTTTCTTTATGGATAAAACCCACTTCACTTGCTGATTGGCAAGTTGTATTTGGTAAATATAATTTTTCAGGAGTTGATGGTCCCCCCCCTACTTATATGGAATATTCCTTATATTTTAATTCAGACCACGGTAATCGACTCGAATTTGTTTATTGGATTATATCTGGAGACTACATAAGGGTATACAGTTCCTCGGCCCCTCCAATTGGTAATTGGACACATGTTGTTATTACGAGTAATGGTAGTGTAGCAAAAATGTATCTCAATGGTGTCTTAGTGTCAACAGATAGTGCTATTGGAGGAACATTTGTGCATGACACATCTATGCCTTTATTTATAGGAGGAGGATATGCACCTTTACCTGCATTTAATACATTTAATGGAGCAATAGATGAATTTGCAATTTGGAATAAAAGTCTAAATCAAACCGATGTAGACTCTTTGTACAATTCTGGTATTGGATTAACTTACCCCCCAGAAATAATCTCTTCTTCAGTAGCTGCAGGAACTAATTTTACTGCAACACCTGTTATGGGAGAAAATATTTGGACTCTTTATTGTAATGATTCAGTGGGTAACTTAAACTCAACTTCAACAACTTTCGTATATGACAACACTGCTCCAAATGTTACATTAGTTTCTCCTACTAATGATACATACGCTAATATTACTCAAAATAATTTTACTGCTAACATCTCAGAAGATGTAGGATTAATAAATGCAACATTCTATTTGTATAATTCTACTGGTGGATTATATAATAATACAACAACTATATTGAGTGGCACAACTCAAGCAACACTTGGAAATGTTTTAACTTTGACTGATGGAATTTATTATTGGTATTATGATGCTTATAACCTTGTTGGAACAATTACATCAGCAGATAACTTTACATTGACTATTAATACAATATACCCTCAAATAAATTATACTGCACCTACTGAGGTTAACGCTTCAAACAAAAGCCAAGATTGGATTTATATTAATGTAAGTATAACAGAAACGAATTTTGCAAATATCACTTTTAGTCTTTACAATGGGACAAGTATTGTTTTATTAAATAATACAACTTATACTAACGCAACAACTGATATTAATTTCACAAATCTTCAAGATAGTGTTTATTATTATAATGTTACAATAATTGATTTAGCTAACCAACAAAATACTACTGAAACAAGACAGATAACTTTAGATACTGGAAATGCAAGTATCATCCAGATTCTTCCAACTAATGCAACATATACTAATAACACAACCATAAACTTTACATGGGCTGTAAACGATTCATCTCCT
>Ga0172363_10003488_pt1 | contig 12793 bp, 9 predicted proteins | sample LakKivs2_kivu2a2_FD_114541 | JGI IMG/M metagenome (GOLD analysis project Ga0172363, IMG submission 114541) | Sediment microbial communities from Lake Kivu, Rwanda - Sediment s2_kivu2a2 | ecosystem: Environmental > Aquatic > Freshwater > Lake > Sediment | place: Rwanda: Western Province, Lake... | reverse complement strand
CGTGGTTTCAACCTCTAAAAATCCTTCTTTTTCTAAAAATTCCCTAATTTCTTTTATAATTTGAGACCTAAGTTTAAATTTTCCTTTAACCTGTGGATTAAAGAGCAAATCTAAATATCTTTTTCTAAATCTTTCTTCAACATCTTTCAAGCCGTGCCATTTTTCAGGAAGAGGCAATAAAGATTTGGCTAAAATTTTGAAATCAGCAGCTTCAATTGTCTTTTCTCCTTTTTTTGTTTTAAATAAAATTCCTCTAATTTCAATAAAATCGCCGATTTCACAATTACTTAAGAAAAATTTATATCCTGACTGCCCTATTTTGTCTTCTCTAAAATAGGCCTGAATTTTAGCTGTTCCGTCTTCCATATTTAAAAAAGTCGCTTTACCATGCTCTCTTAAATTTTTAATTCTGCCAACCAAAACTATCTCTTTTTTAGATTGAGCAAATTTAGAGAAATCTTTTAAAACCTCGTTTATTTTATGGGTTCTTTTGGTTTTTTCGGGATAAGCCAAAATTCCGGCTTTTCTAATCGCTTCCAATTTTTTTAACCTGATTTTCCGAAGTTCATCAATTTGAACCATATATTTCAATTTTACTTTATTTTTTAAATAAGGTCAAAAGAAAAACCCACCTATTAGGTGGAGAGAGAGAACCAATTTTTAAGACCATCCGCAAAAAACTCCCAAGTGAGGCAATTGGTTTTTGGGACCATCCGGAGCCGAACGGGCTTGGTTCGAGCGAAGCGAGAGAGCGAGGTGAGGAAAGGAACGAGCGAGCGCGCTGGGCGAGCGAAGTGTGTACCAAAAATCATATTGCCGAGCGAAAATACCATTCTAAAATCGCTTGGGCTACTGGCAAAACTGTCACTCTGAATCCTTTGACATCTTCCATCATTATAGTCAGAACTATTTGCGGGTCGTCATAAGGAGCAAAAACTGTTATCCAGTTATGATAATAATCTTCTTTTGGCGTTTCGGCAGTTCCGGTTTTGGCTGCTGCTTTTACCGGCAGAGTATTAAGGGAAGTTGAGGTGCCGTAAGTGACCGCACCTCTCATCCCTTCTCGAACTATTTGGAGATTTTCTGGTTTGATAAAGTTTTCCCGAATAATTTCCGGTTTAATTTCCTCAATAAGATTTTTTTCTTTATCAACAATTTTTTGAACAATTTGGGGCTTAAATAACGTACCGCCGTTGGTAATAGCTGAAAAAGCAGTTGCTACCTGAAGAGGAGTAACTAAAATATCTCCCTGACCAATTGCCAGATGATAAGTATCTCCATCCCACCAGTTTTCTTTTTTATTTTCTTTTTTCCAGCTGGGAGAAGGAATAAGGCCTTTTTCTTCTCCGGGAATATCAATTCCAGTATTTTGATTCCAGCCAAAAAGTTCAAGATATTTTTTAATTCTGGAAGGGCCTAAACCAGGCTGGTCTTTATATCCCCCTCCAAGAGTATAAAAATAGACATTACAAGATTCAGCAAGGGCTTTTCGGAGGTCAGTCTGACCGTGGATTTCCCAATCCTGAAATTTATAAGTAATTTCGGGAAGATATTGATGGGGAACTTCAATAAATCCCTGGCAATTAATTTTTTTCTGAGGAGAAATTATTTTTTCTTCCAAGGCCCCTGAAGCAATTAGGGGCTTGATAGTAGAACCGGGCGCATACTGACCAGAAACAACCCGATTAAAAAGTGGCATTAAGGGGTCGTTATAAATCTTCTCCCATTCCTCAACAGATATTTTTTGGCTAAAAAGATTATTATCAAAATCAGGCAAGCTAACTAATGCCAAAACTCCTCCGGTTTTAGGGTCAATGGCTACGGCTGCTCCTTTTTTTGCCCCAGTTTCTTGAAGACCTAATTTAAGTTCTTCTTCAGTTTTTTTCTGCAATTCAGAATCTAAATATAATACTAAACTTTTCCCTGATTCGGGCTGGGAAATTATCTCTTTTGAGATTATATTCCCAAAAACATCTCTTTCAATCTGCAGCTTACCCGGATTTTTTCTTAAAATCTCTTCATAAGATTTTTCCAAACCATCTCTGCCAACATAATCAGTAATTGAATAATTTTCAGATGTTTTTAATTCCTCAGCAGTTATTTTTCCGGTATAGCCGATTAAATGACTGAAAACTTGGCCGTCTTGGTATTCTCTAATCCAGTTTCTTTCAATTTGAAAACCAGGAAACTCGGAAATCTTTGTCTCTAAGATTAATAAGGTTTGACGAGGAAGATTTTGGGAAATTAAAACTTGAGGTAAATCTGATTCCCCAATTTTCTTTTTTAAATCATCGTAATTTTCCTGAAGAATTAAGGAGATTTCTTTTAAAATTTTTACTTTTTCAGGTTCCTGAGCAGGAAGTTCAGATTTTTGGCAAACTAAATCAAAACTGGGCTGATTAAAAACCAGCTGGTTTAAATTTCGGCCATAGATTACTCCTCGGGCAGCTTGAATTTGCTGGATTATAAATTTGTTTTCCCGAGATAAGGCAGAGAAATCTTCGCCCCGGACTATTTGAAGTTGAAAAGTTTTGACAAAAAGAATAAAAATTAACAAAAGAGAGGCAATTAAAAATCCCTGAAGAATTTTTTTTAAAAGAGGAACTTCCAGTTTTTTTTCTGAAAGCCCTAATTCTTCCTCTTTTTTTTGAGCTAATGTGTCCAGGAATACTTCGTGGGGCTCAAGGTCAGTTTTGGATTTAATTTTTACTTTCCATCCTCTAAATTTTTCAACTGGCTGAAAGTTGAACATAATTTCTAAAAATGAATTTTATTAAAATTGCCAATCCAACCAAAATTAAAACATAAAATCCAATAAAATTTTCAGAAAAAATATCTAAAAAAAATCCGCCAAAAAAAGCGCTGATTAGACCAGTATAACTTTTGTGCTGCTCAAAGAGGTTTAAAAGAATTATAGCGATTAAGACAAGATTGGGAATTATCCCTTTTATATTAAAATGAACTAAAAAACTGGTCTGAAGCAGGGTTAAAAGATAAAAAACAACAATTAAAATTAAAACTTTTTTTATCATTAAAATTCAGTGATGATAAATAAATTTTTTATTTCTTTGATGTCAAAAGCCGGCTTTATTTGCGCTTCTTGAAGAGATTCAACATCGCTTCTTAATACTTTTTTAATTTCACCGACTAAAAGTCCTTCGGGAAAAATTCCTCCCAAGGAACTGCTTATCACCATCTCTCCCTCAGAAATCTTTTTATCTAAGAGAATGAGTTTAAGTAAAAGTTGAAAACCGCCTTGACCATCTATTACCCCCTCAATCTCTTCATTGTTCTCAATTTTGGCATTAAAAGAACTTTCTTTATTTGAAATCAACATTACTTTTGAGAAATTTTTATAAACCTCGCTAACTTTTCCGACTAAAACTTTTTGTTGGGTGATTACTGGAAGATTTTTTGAAACACCTGCTTCTGAACCCTTATTAATTAAGATGGAATCTTGGGCAATATCTTTACCAATTACCTCAGTTAAAATTAACTTAAAATCTTTTTCTAACCCCACACTTAAAGCCTCTTTTAAATTTTCATTTTCTTTTTTTAATTCTTTTAAAGAAATGTTTTCAACTAATAACTCTTGAATTCTTAATTTGAGCTCTTCGTTTTCTTTTTTTAAACTTTTAGTTTCGGTAATCGCCTCAAAAAAATCAGAAGTTCTATCCCCCACTTCCCAAAGGCTTTTTTGGATTGGAGAGGAAATCAAATAAAAGAGGTCTTTAACTCTTTTAGAAAAATTAGGTAAATTTAAAACAATAAAAAAAACAATTAGTAGAATGATAATTAGACCTGTTTTAAACTTAGAAGATAACTTCATTAAACCCATTTTATCACAATTTCTCTTCTGTGAATAACTCTTTTTAAATGGACTTGACAGAGGTTTTTGGCTAAATATAATAATGCTAACAACTAAAAGGTCGGAATAAAAAATAATTTATCTATGATTAGTAATAAATTATATCCTTTTTTTACTAATGAGGATTTAGATGATGAAGAATTAGAGGAGACTGGAGAGGAAACACCTGAAAAAGAAGAGGAAAAGACTGAACCTGAAGAAGAGGAATTAGAAGAAACTGAATAAAATTAAAAAATCACCCAAACATAAAGGGTGGTTTTTTATTTCATTAGGATAATTAAAATGCAGAGGTGGGGACTACCTACTTTCGCCCTAACGGACTATCATCGGCCTTGAGAAATTTCACGATTCTGTTCGGTATGGGAAGAAGTGGAACATTCTCAGTATAATCCCCACCTCTACCTTCTAATTTATTAATTGTGCGATCATTAATTGCTAGCTAAAAATTTTTATGATTTATTAGTACTGCTCAGCTTAACCCATTACTGGGCTTACACTTACAGTCTATCAACCTCATAATCTCTGAGGAATCTAAGAGTCCTAATCTTGGGGTCTGCTTCACGCTTAGATGCTTTCAGCGTTTATCAGGTCCTAACATAGCTACCCAGCAATGCTCCGGGCGGAACAGCTGGTAGACCAGAGGTTAGTTCATCCTAGTCCTCTCGTACTAAGGACAACTCCCCTCAAGACTCGACGCCTGTGGTAGATAGGGACCAACCTGTCTCACGACGGTTTGAACCCAGCTCACGTACCTCTTTAACCGGCGAACAGCCGGACCCTTGGGACCTTCTCCAGCCCCAGGATGAGATGAGCCGACATCGAGGTGCCGAACAGGGCCGTTGATATGGACTCGCGGGCCCTACTAGCCTGTTATCCCCGGGGTAACTTTTGGTTGATGATCTTCGGATTTTCTATAAAAATCCGTCGGTTCACTAAGTTCGAGTTTCCTCTCTGCGCGAGTTATCCCTCTTGCAGTTAAGCCGGCTTTTGCCTTTACACGACCACTCCGATTTCCATCCGGAGCTAGCCGACCTTTAAACGCCTCCATTACTTTTTAGGAGGCAAGTGCCCCACTTAAACTGACCGGATGACACTTTCACCGTGTGGATTAGAACCAAGAATTCAAAAGATGGGTGTTTCATTGACGGCTCCAGACAGACCGAAGTCTGTCCTTCAAAGCCTGCCCACTACGCTACGCATCTAAATTCAAAGTTCAATATCATCCTACAGTAAAGCTCCCGGGGTCTTTCCGTCTAGCCACAGGTAACCGGCATCTTTACCGGTATTGCATTTTCACCGGGCTCCTCGTTGAGACAGTCCCCAAGTCGTTAAGCCTTTCCTGCGGGTCAGAACTTACCTGACAAGGGATTACGGTACTTTAAGACAGTTATAGTTACTGCCGACGTTTACTGGCGCTTCGGTCGTTCAGCCCTACCTTGCGGCAGGACCGACGACGTTGACGTTCCAGTACTGGTCAGGCCTCAGTCCCTATACATCTTCTTACGAATTAAGCAGGGACCTGTGTTTTTGATAAACAGTCGCCAGGGGTACTTTCGCTGCGCCCCTAAACCCTTGCGGGTCGGGGAAGGCATATTCCGAAGTTACGCCTGATTTTTTGCCTAGTTCCTTAACGAGGTTTCACCCGTTCACCTTAGTACACTTATACCAGCCTACCTGGGTCGGTTTGCGGTACGGAACCAGCACTTTTAACTCTACGAGTTTTTCTGGGTAGTTTGACATTTGGGGCGGCCGGAATTGCTTCCGACTCTCGGAAATCCAATAATCCTCTCAAATGTTTTAACTACGTCACTCTTCAAAAAAGTGCCGGTGGGCCGGAATATTAACCGGCTGTCCATTAGCTTCGCCTCTCGGCTATACCTAAGGACCGCCTAACCCTTGGCTGATTGTCATTGCCAAGGAAACCTTAGGCTTTCGGTGTCCCGAGTTTTCATCGGGATTGTGGTTAATCATGCCAACATTCTCACTCAAGCACTCTCCAGCAAACCTTACAGTTTGCCTTCAGTGAGTGCTCGACGCTCCCCTACCCCAAACACTCAACGAATTGAGTGTTTAGTCTTATCTTCGGTATTGAGCTTTAGTCCCGTTAATCTTCGGCGCAAAATTCCTTAGCTAATAAGCTGTTACGCACTTTTTAAAGGATAGCTGCTTCTAAGCTAACCTCTTAGCTATCAATGGAATTCTACTTCCTTAATAAACACTTAGCTCAAGTTTAGGGACCTTAGATGAAGATCAGGGCTGTTTCCCTTTTGACTACGAAGCTTAGCCTTCGCAGTCTGACTCCGAGCACCTACCATAGTATTCGGAGTTTAGTTGGAGAATCTAGACAAAGTCCAAGAGACTCCACTTAGTGCTCTACCCCTATGGTATTTACGTACTCGGGCTAGCCCTAAAGCTATTTCGGGGAGAACCAGCTATTACCAAGCTCGTTTAGCTTTTCACTTCTTGTCACAGCTCATCCCAGAATTTTGAACGGTTCACGGGTTCGGGCCTCCCCCCAACTTTCGTCGGGGTTCACCCTGGCCATGACAAGCTCGCCTTGGCTTCGGGTCGTCGGCATTTTCTCAAGATGGGCTATTAACCCTTGCTTTCACTTCGCCTACGTGGCAGAACCACTTAGACAAAGAAAGTGCCGACACTCGTTGGCTCGTTCTGCAAAAAGCACGCCGTCAGAACGTAGACGCTTGCGCGTTACGTCCCTCCGACTCTTTGTGAGCAAATGGTTTCAGGTTCTATTTCACCGGGATCACCTCCCTACTTTTCACCTTTCCCTCACGGTACTGGTTCACTATTGGTGAGATTGAGTATTTAGCCTTAGCCGATAGTTCAGCTTGCTTCCCACAGGACTATCTTGACCTATGGTACTTAAGATAAATATCAAGGAGCATAAAGTCGTTTTCATTTACGGGACTATTACCCTCTTTGGTTGCCCTTTCCAGGGTCATTCAACTAACGAAACTTTACCTAATTTTCTCCCTCAGAAACTTTTGTCTTAAGAACAAAAGCTCCCGACGATATTGTCTTTCAACCCCTGCCAACCGCTCCGCGGTTGAATACGAATTTACACGAATTTGGCTCACTTCGTTCGCTCACTAATTTGTACGAATTCGTACTAATTCGCGAGGCGCGAAGCGCCAAAATTCGCGATTATTCGTAGCCAGCTGCGAAGCAGCTGGTAAGTTTGGGCTAGTTTCCTTTTCGCTCGCCGCTACTAAGGAAATACACTTCGTTCTATTTTCCTCCGCTTACTGGAATGTTTTGCTTCAGCGGGTTTGCGCTCTATGCCCTTGCGGGCTGAGCAATTCGCCTCAACAGCGAATTAGGTTTCCCCATTCGGAAATCCCCGGATCAAAGGTTGGTAGCCACCTCCCCGAGGCTTATTGCAGGCACCCCACATCCTTCATCGCCTCAATCTCCCAAGGCATCCACCATCTGCCCTTAAAATAAAATGCAATTTTTAGCTAGCAATTAATAATCACATTTTCAATTTTCAAAGTTCTTTCCGGACAATCAAAAATCGCTTCTTCGGAAGCGACTTTCTGCGAACCTAAAAGTTCACAGAATTTAACCGCTTCCTATATTCGAAATAGTCATTAAGTTTTCCATATAACTCAATTTTAGCAAATTCAAAATACTTGTCAAGTCTTTGACTGTGAATTAAATTTTATTCTAAATAAATTTACTCTCTAAATTTCTTTCTTAAATCCGCTAAAATTTCAGCTGCTGCATCTTTTCCGCCTAAACCAAAAGCAATACCCATTGAAATAACAATTAGAGCCACTAAACCAGTAAATAGGGTTGTAATAAGCTCCTTGGCAATTCCAAGTTGAATTAGGATTGCTAAAATAGCAAAAATCCAAATTGACCACTTAACAATTGCTCCTACTAAGTTACCGTAACCAACTTTTACTCCTTCTGTTGCTGCTCTAACTATTTTTTCTGTAATATCAGCTATAATTACTGCTACTACAAAAATTAAAGCGGCAACAATCACATTGGGAAGGTAACTCAAGACGCTTTTTAGAAAAGCAGCAAATTGGACAAATCCTAAAATTTCTACGGCTGCTAACAAAAAGACGATGACTAAAGCCCATTTGAAAATTGCTCCAATAAATCCTGAGGCATCAACTTTGAATTCAGCTTTTTCTAAAGCATCTTTCCAAGTTCCTTTTTCAAAAATCCGGTTGAACTTCAACTGCTTCAAAATCTCAGTTACTAATTTCCCAACCCCAATGGCAATAAACCAACCAATTATAAAAACAATCAATGCCCCAATAATTTTGGGAACAAGAGCTACAAAACCCAGCCAGAGACCTTGCAAGGCCTGATAAGTTATTGAATACCAATCTACAATCATATTTTTAATTTTAAATTTTTAGATTATAATCCGACCTTTACCGAGCACATAATTTGTTATGTGCGTCGGTTTGTAAAAATTATTCTATTATACCAACATACCAAAAACAAAAAAAGCTATCCCCTGTGGATAACTTTTAGTGGACCGATGGGGACTCGAACCCCAGACCTCCACATTGCAAATGTGGCGCTCTACCAACTAAGCTATCGGCCCTTGAAATGGTGGGCATGAGAGGACTCGAACCTCTGACCCCGTCATTATCAGTGACGTGCTCTAACCAACTGAGCTACATGCCCAAAATAAATAATTCTTTGTTCACTGGAAAACTTTTTACTCTTTCTTTTAGAATAACATTTAATCCTGTATTGTTAAAAATTCTTTCCCACTCTTCTTCTAATTTGAAAGAGGTGCTAGTTGGATTCTGAAAAAATTTATCAAAAGCAAATCCGTGAATTTTACAAATCAATTTTGACATAAATCCCTTTGGCAAATCTTCGTAAATAATAATTTTATCTCTGGAAATTCTCTTAGCTTCTTTAATCAGGGAAATCGGGTCTCTGCTGTGATGTAAAACATAACTTATCAAAACCACATCAAAAGAATTTTCTGAAAATGGCAGATTTTTCCCGTCAATAATTTGAAAAGGGATTTTGAATATCCTATTGTCTTTGATATCTACTCCAATAATTTCTGCCTGAAAAAAATTTTGAAAATTTTTCGCAACTATTCCTGAACCACAACCTAAATCTAAAATTTTAGAGCCCTTTTTAATAAAATCCTGACAATCCAGACACATTTTCTTAGCATTCTGTTCATAAATTTTGGAAAAAATTCGGTAATACACCCCGTTAGAAGTTCGCTTTATCATAGTAATTAACTCATTTAGGACAAAGTTTTGTTTTTAAATTATACCCGTCGTCAACAAACAGAAAAAATTTAATCTAAATTTTTTCTGGCTAGGACTTCTAACGGGGTACACTCCTCAATTTTAACAAATTTAAACAAAAAAGCAAGATTTCAGCTTGCTTTTCTTCAGTTTATTAAAGTTGCCCCGAAGATCTTTCTTTTCGGTACAAAGATCAACGCCGTAAAATTAAAGAGAGAATTCTCACTCTTCAATTCTAGTCGACAAAAAAAATTAAATTAAATGATCCACGACCAGGTTCCCCTAGCCGTGCCTTGTTACGACTTCATTCTTGTCACCGACCTTAGCTTAGCCGAGCACTCAGCACATTAATACAAAGTCAACCTCTGATTACCGAGCTGAGTGCTCGGTTTTGGCTACTGCCGGCTCCCTTAATGTGACGGGCGGTGAGTACAAGCTTCAGGAATATATTCATCGCCACATAGCTGATTGGCGATTACTAGCGATTCCGGCTTCATGAGGTCAGATTGCAGACCTCAATCCGAACTAAGAGACCGTTTAAGGGATTAGCTCCCCGTTACCGGTTGGCAACCCATTGTCGGTCCCATTGTACCATGTGTGCAGCCCAGGGCATCAAAGGGCCATGCTGATTTGGCGTCATCCTCACCTTCCTCCAGATTATCTCTGGCAGTTCTTTATGACAGATAAAACATAAAGTAAGGGTTGCGCATGTTACCGCATTTAAGCGTGCGTCTCAAGATACATGCTGACGACAACCATGCAGCACCTGCCCGCCTGTCCTTGTGAGAACGCTTTCCTTTCAGAAAGCTTTCAGGCGGATGTCAAGCCCTGGTAAGGTTCTTCGTTTGTTGTCGAATTGAGCCACATGGTCCACCGCTTGTGTGAAGCCCCGTCTATTCCTTTGAGTTTTAGCCTTGCGGCCGTACTTCCTAGGCGGGACACTTAACGCGTTAGCTTCGCCACCTGAAGGGTCGACACTTCAGATAGCCAGTGTCCATTGTTTAGGGCGTGGTATACAAGGGTATCTAATCCTTTTTTATGCCCACGCTTTCGTCCCTCAGCGTCAGGGTTATCCCAGAGGATTGCCTTCGCCTTTGGTGTTCCGCTCGATATCAACGGATTTCACCCCTACACCGAGCGTTCCATCCTCCCCTAACACCCTCTATCCCGCTGGTTTTTCCCACAGTTCTAAGGTTAAGCCCTAGAAATTTAATAGAAAACCTGACGGGACGCCTACGGACCCTTTACGCCCAATAAATCCGGATAACGCTTGGGGGTTCTGTATTACCGCTGCTGCTGGCACAGAGTTAGCACCCCCTTATTCCTCTATTACTGTCACCCGAAGGTTCATCATAGAGAAAAGCTCTTTACACCCCGAAGGGCTTCTTCGAGCACGCGGCGTCGCTGGTTCAGGGTTTCCCCCATTGACCAATATTCTCGGCTGCTGCCTCCCGTAGGAGTATGGCCCGTATCGCAGTGCCATTGTTGGGGAACATGCTCTCACATCCCCTACCCGTCATCGCCTTGGTGAGCCATTACCTCACCAACTAGCTGATAGGCCACGGGCCGATCCTATTCCAGCTTTCGCTTTTACCGAGCACATAATTTATATACTCGGATTATTGGGAATTAGCTAATCTTTCAATTAGTTATGCCCATGAATAGGGTTCGTTACCCGCGTGTTACTAACCAATTCGCCACTGAACGTAATATTTTGCTTGCGCAAAATCTTACGTCCCGTATGACTTGCATGCCTTATCCACGCCGCCAGCGTTCATCCTGAGCTAGGATCAAACTCTCAAAAAAATTTTTTACCGAAGCACATAAAGATTTATGTGCTCGGTGAATTTCGGAGCAACTTTAATAAACTGATGTGTTTAATTTTCAAGGTTCTTTCCCTAAACAGAAATTTCTCTGAAATTTCTGTCGGGTCGTCCCGTTCTATAAAGCGGGACTAGACCTCGCCCGACAAAAAATCAGGAAGAGACTCCTGATTTTTCAAAAATTTCTTATTTAAAGTCAATTTTACCCACAACTGCACTTAGATTTTTTCTTTTTCTTTTTTGCCATAGTCTCTTCAGTTTCCATTTTACTCTTTCAAAAACCTTTGTCAAGAGCCAGGAGAGGGATTTGAACCCACGACCTACGGTTTACAAAACCGTTGCTCTACCGCTGAGCTATCCTGGCACTATACCCGTACGGGTCGTGCCCGACCATTAAAGGTTTAGGGTAAATTTTCATTATCTTTTGTAGCTTTTTTGATTTCTTGCCAATAATTATCCTCCTTGAATTTATTTTTTTTAGATTTTTCTCTTAATCTTTGAAGCCAGTTAGCAGTTTTATTATCGGTTTTCAAGGTTAAAATTCTAATCTTGGAAAGTATTTTTTGCAAAACTATTTCAAGAGAAGGCAGCTGAAAATATTTAGAGATTTTAATCTTTTCTTTTATTTCTATCAGTTTCGCTTTCAAATTAAATTCAATTGGTATTTCTGGCAATTCAACCAAAACTGGAATTTTCCGAAGCAAAATCACCAACATCCCTAAAAGGCTAACCAGCAAACTAATCTCCACAATTAATGTCATCATAATTGAAAATTAAAATTTAAATTTCGTATCTTATGAATTTCTCTACTATAATATTTTCTCCTAACTTGGCAATGTATTCATTAATTAAATCTTTTACTGTCTTTGTTTCATCTCTTATCCAGGGTTGATTCACCAGAGAGGTTTTTGAGGAATCCATAGCGGCAATCTGCAAACATAATTCATGAGCCAGTTTTTTGAATTCTTCTGAACGGGCTACAAAATCGGTTTCACAACGAATGTTTAATAAAACTCCAATTTTTTTATTGGGGTGAATATAACTTTCAATGATTCCCTGCCGAACTTCTTTTTCTTTTTTTTCTTCAACCAATTCTTGGCCTTGTTTTCTTAAATTTTCTTTCGCCACCGCCATAATGCCCTTTGCTTTCTCTAAAGCTTTCTTACATTCAATAATTGAAACTCCATTTTCTTTCCGAAGTTGTTTAATTTGATTAATGGTAACCATATAAACATTTAAACGTTTTTTGATTTTGTTTTAAGTATCACCTCTTTCACTTTCTCAATAATATATTTCACGGCAGAACGGGCATCATCACTAGCTGGAATGGAATAATCAGCCAAGGTTGGATCAACATTAGTATCAGCAATCCCAATCACTTTTATTCCTTTCTCTTTGGCTTCTTTTACTACCGAGGCATCTTTTTTCATATCTAGAACGAGAATGGCATCTGGAAGTTGGGTTAAATTTTTTATTCCTCCGAATTTGATTGCTAAATCTTTTAATTCTTGGTCAAATTTAGCTCTTTCTTTTTTGGTATATTTTTGTAATTCTCCTCCAGCTTTTTTCTTTTCTAAATCTTTAAAATATTCTATTCTCTTTTTAATTACTTCGAAATTGGTAAAAGTTCCTCCCAGCCATCTTTCAGTAACATAGGGTAAATCTAATTCTTTAGCCATCTCTTTCACTATATCTTTTACTTGGATTTTTGTTCCGACGATTAATAAAGTTTTATTTTCAGAAATTAATTCTTGAATAAATTTTAAGACCTCTTCAAGTTTTTCTTTAGTCTTTTCCAAATCAATAATATGAACCATATTTTTTACTCCTTGAAGATAGGG
>Ga0172363_10003487_pt1 | contig 12795 bp, 10 predicted proteins | sample LakKivs2_kivu2a2_FD_114541 | JGI IMG/M metagenome (GOLD analysis project Ga0172363, IMG submission 114541) | Sediment microbial communities from Lake Kivu, Rwanda - Sediment s2_kivu2a2 | ecosystem: Environmental > Aquatic > Freshwater > Lake > Sediment | place: Rwanda: Western Province, Lake... | reverse complement strand
GTAGGGTTGCGTCAGGATGTCCCTCCGCATGAGCAGCACCGCAGCCTTCGAGGTGTCGACTAGGTGAACCTTCGCCGAAGAGCAAAGGTCCGACTCGACGATCCTGAACCCGAGGTACGTGTCGCCCAGTACTCCGCGGCCAACGTCGACGCTGTTGCCGAAGTAGAAGCTGTGGATGAACTTGTCGTCGTTCCAAAGGTCCGCAACCTGGTCGGGGTGAACCAAAGCCACGTCAGGCGAGTAACCCGCCTTCCGCACCGCAGTCCAAGCCTCAACCAAGTCCGCCCAGCCCAGCTTCCCCGCAACCTCCGCAGAGATTTCGGCACCGCCAGCGAGGTCGCCCGCGGAGATGTCCTCGTACAGCGAAACAGCGTCCCTTGTGAGCTGCTCCTCCAGCAGCTGCGCAGCGTCCTTCACCGCCCTCTCGATCACGTTGAAGGGCACGTCCTCAAGGTAGGCTTGACTAAACAGAGCGTCGTACCCGTACTCGTAGCCCACGCTCACGTCCACGGCGTCGAAGTGCTCAGGAGTCTGAAGCGGCGGACCGTCGCTGACCCGCCACGCAGCCCCGCGCTTGCTCAAGTAGAAGCGGACCTTCGGGCTCCCCGTCGGGACGACCCACACGATATCGCGGCCCACAGCCATCTTCTGCGCAGCTTCCACGGCGAGGTCGTAAACCTTACCCAAAGCCTGAGCAGCGTCGCTGAGCACGTACTCCTTCATGGTCCTCTGGAAAAGCACGTTGCCTCTAGCTTTACCGACGAACGAATCTTCCCAAGCGCTCTCGCCCAGGTCAGGGTCCCGCATCACGGCCTCCTTCAGGACGTTACGATAATCCATTACTCCGTTGCTCATCTTCCGCACCCTCCTATGCTCCTGCGCCATGAACGTCGGGGCACACGAGAACGATGAACTCGTCGTTAGCCTCGCCGGCGCTCATCAACGCGCGCCCACCCGACTTGCCTTCGTCCGCCGCCAACGCCGCGACGGCCCTGCCCTCGTTGTCCGTCTTGACCCCTGCTCCTGCGGATACTGCTCCGCCTGCATACATTTTGGTCACGCCTTGAACGCAGACGGGGATGTAGTCACCGCTGCTTCCCGCCTTCAGAGCCGTGCCAAAGACGGGTTCGCCCGAGTCGGCATCGTGGACGAGTGGGGGCCAGTTTTCGCCAGCCGTCACCGTCACGAAGCGCCCCTTCCTCACGTTGTCCTCGTCGCACCTGCACGTCAGAACCAGAGAGCTCGCCGAGACCAGTTCTCCGAGAACTGCTTCCGGAACAAGGTCCTCAGCAGCCAACTTGCGCTATTCCTCCCTTTCCGTAGATTGTTTGTTTGCCTCCGCCGTTCCTTCGCGGCAGAAGGCGTCACGAAAGTGACAATAATCCGTGATTAAGAAAACCGTTTGTGCCTCAAGCATTCCCCGCGTTCTCCCCTGTCCCGCGGTCCTCAAGCCTGCGGATGAAGTCCTTCAGCCTGCGGTTCTGCAGCTCCGCCCCGTAGCTCCAGTGCTTCGGAACCCGCTCGTAGCAGACCTTCCTGAGCTCAGCCAAAACCTCGCCTCGGCTCACGAAAACTTCATCACGGACCGCGGAAGGCTCGACGACGGCTTCACCCAGATGCTGAACTACTCGTCGGCTTTGCCCTTTGGCTTCCTTCAGCCTCTTCACGATGGCTTCCCAGACCTGAACCGTCGCCGCTGGGTCCCCAGGCTCATACGCCTTCAGGAGCGACAGCCCCGTGAACGTTATCCCACGCGGGGCGACGCCGTTGACCTTTTCGAGGTTGTCCCACTCGTACTCGACGCTGCAGTGCTTGACGGTTCCGTCCTTTACCCAGCCGAACACCTTCGGGTCAACGAGCTCAGCCACGAACTCCACCGCGCCGTCGGCGTACCACCCGTCGGCGACCCTGCCGCTTAGAGGCTGACCGTGGTCCAAGAGAAGCGGAACGCCCCTCAACGAGTCCGCAGCCCTCTTCAGCTCGTCCTCAAGGTAGACTCGGACGCCTGGCCACTCCTCAGGATGGACGGTCTTGACGGGGTGGATGGCCTTCCCGATTATTACGCTGTCCTGCTGGGGAGAAACGTCGCCCTCCCAGCTGAAAAGCTTCGTTGAAGACTCGTTTTCCAACCTAGCCTTAAGGGCGCCGCATATCCGCTTCGCGCTTTCCCAAGACTTGCCCTGCGACACTAAGTCCCTGACGCAGGCGTCGAAGTTTTCCCACTTTCCGAACGGCATAGGGCATCAGGAAACCCTTGGGACCGTCTCGGAATAAAAGCCGTATCATAGAAGACACATAAATCAAAAGCATTTCAGAAATAACATCATTCAAATTTTTTTCATGACCGCAGCTTAAAAAAAACAACTGCAAGGGGAAAAGATAGAAAAGGAGGCTTTCCTTGAATCGCGCCTCTTTCGCTCGGTTGTTACACGTATTTTTGGCAGGTGCGGCAGTACCATCGGTTGTACTGTTGTATCAGCTCAAGCGGCTGTCCGCACGTGGGGCATCGAGGAATCTGCGGCTGAGGCTGCGGCGGTGGCTGTGGGGCTGGAGTAGGCGCATACGCTGGAGTTGGAGTTGGATAGTAAGCTGCTTGGGGAGGTATTGGTGCCTTGGCTATCAATCCGTAAATGAAATAGATAAATCCAATAAATGCTACTGCGCTGCCAACGTAATATATAATATCGTCTACCCAAATAGGAAGATTTGTAATGTATGGTGGTATTCTATCTATAAAACCGAAACCAGCAATAATCCCGCCAACTATCCACACTATGAAGCCGCGTATCACTGCTTCTTTTCTCATAATTTTTCGCCGAAAATAATTTGCATAATAATCTATTTATACCTTGTTAGCACACAAACCGCGCAATGAAACAAAAAGTTACCAAAAAAATAGCTTGGCCCTCAGATTTCTAGGTTAGTTCCATCGTCATCAGTATCTCATCCGCGTACTTGCCGTCCTTGAAGAACTCCCTGGGGATTCTACCCGTTTCCCTGAAGCCCACCTTCTCGTAGACGTGCTTGGCCCTCGGATTCGTCGAGAAGACGCTCAGCTTGATGACCCTCAGCCCGATTTCCCTCCCGTGCGCAATCAGAGCCCCGAGCATCTCGGTGCCGATTCCCACGTCCCTGTAGCCAGCCCTGATGGCGATGCCGATTTCGCCCACGTGCGCCGCGTACCCGCTTTTTCGGCTCAGCTCGGAGTTGGCGACGACCTTGCTGTCGACCTCCGCCACCAACGCGAAGTCCTTGTCGTTCTCCAGGTTCGCCAACAGGCGCCCCAGCCACTCCGCCTCCTCCTGCCTCGTGGGCTTCTTGTTCATCGTGATGTCGGCGCCTTCGTCGACGAGTGAGCCGATGAACTCCAGAAAGTCGTCGAGGTCTTCCCACTTCGGCGTCCTGAGGACAACGTTGCGCCCGTCCTTGGCGACGAATTTTTTGATTATTTTGCCTGGCTTCATCGTCTTCGCCCGTAAATTAACCAAAAGGAGTTGCCTTTAGGCAATAAAAGATTAGCTTCAACGAACGTTCACGCCTAAAAAACTGGTTTCGAGCCTTTTTGAATAAAAAGGTTCAAAATAGTTAAATACGCGAAGGCTTCTATTTCGCAGCCGAGGGGAGCCGGGTTCGACCTGGCTGAGAGGACGGTTGAGTGGACCGTCGACCCTTTGAACCTGATCCAGACAATACTGGCGGAGGGAAAAGAAAATGAGCAAAGAATCGACGAACGTTAAGGTACTCGCGGAAGGAGCAGTCGTCGTAGCACTGACCGTGATTCTGAGGGACATTCTACCGCCAATCTATCATCTGCCGGAAGGCGGCTCAGTAACCGTCGCGGGCATGGTGCCTATCATCTGGTTTGCCCTAAGACGGGGCTTGCGGGCAGGAGTAGAGGCAGGCGCCGTCTACGGGCTGGTGAACATGGCTCTCGGCGGATACATCGTTGACCCGGTGCAAGCAATAATCGACTACCCGTTAGCCTTCGGAGCGTTGGGTCTAGCTGGGTTGTTCCGAAGGTACCCCGTAGTCGGCGTCGCAGTGGGAATCTTCGGAAGGTTCCTGGCGCACTTCGTTTCGGGCTTGTGGTTCTTCTGGATGTACGCGCCTGAGGGCATGAACCCGGTCGTCTACTCAGCGGTCTACAACGGCGGCTACTTGCTCGTGGAGCTCGTGATAAGCGCCGTCGTCATCTTCGTCCTTGACAAGCGGCAGCTGCTCAAATTGTACCTGTAAGATAGACACTGGTTCGAAGCCACCTTTCGCAACGCGAGATTCGGAAAGACTCAATAAACATATAACTCCTTTTCGGTAGAGGGATTCATTGTAAAACCGAATTTGAAGGGTGGAAGCAGCCTTTCGCCGTCATCCACGTGACTTCCTCGTCCTCGCCATCATGGTAACATTCTTAGCTGTTTTCCCAGCCAGCCACATCCGAACAGCCCACGCGGTGACTCCCGCGTTAGTTACGGGAATAGTAATGGACGAGGAGGGTCAACCGCTTGCGGAGGCGAACGTTTCCCTCGTCACCTACCGGGGCGTCCTCGTGATGTCGACTTTGACTGACTCGCACGGAATATTCGACCTGTACGTCTACGAGTCCGGCACGTTCACTGTCGTCGTCCTGTGCGACCTGTCTGAGACCCCCGGGATGGACTACATTCCCCAGACGTGGAGCGTGACGCTTTCAGCCGGCTCAACGTCGTCGAAGCAATTCAACCTCGAAAAGGGCGCCACCATCTACATGCAGGGCGAAGTGAGGCACGTCGAAAGCAAAAGGCCGTCGGAGGCGGTTTCCTTCTACATTCAAGCATCCACGTCAGGAGGGTCAACCAGTGCCACGCAGTGGGTAGGAGTATCCTCCTGGACCATCAACAACTACATTTCGTATGTTGTGATGGCTTCGCCTGGTGACTACGGGGTCATGGGAGTTTTCGGCTTCGACGAAAGGTACATCGTGGTCCCGGCGAACGTCAAGGTCCAAATCTACGTCTTAGCAGCCTTCGAAGGCGAAGACCCGTACACCGGCGCCCAAAAAAGCTTCACCTACGGGTTCATGGTGCAAGGCGAAGCTGGCTACTTCAGGCTGTCCCAGGGCGAATATTTAGACTTTAACTTAGAGGAGACCGTCATCCTCTCGAACATCGAGACCGTGAAGAGCCTGATGGGGACAACGTTCTACCAGCTTGAGGACTGCTTGGACGCTGGCTTCCTGGTCGACGTCGAGAGGCGAGAGCTACTGAACTCGTACACGTCCGTCAGCGAGGCCACGCTCTTGTTGAACAAGGAGTCCTACGCGGAGTCATTCGCCAAGACGCGGCACGCCTACCTCACAGTCATCAAGACCAAGGATTTCCTTCAAGCGCTGACGGAGTCCAGCCTTCAGTCAGCCATCGCCCTGCTTTTCCTCTATTCGTTCGTCGCCGTGGCTGCCTCCTACCTCATCTCGGAAAAGAAAAGCGTCCTACAGATACTTGGTAAAAAAAGGAGCCTCGAGTTACCAGTTACCACGCTCATCGGACTAGCGTTCTACGCGTTGCTTGTCGGATTCTTCTATTACATTTTCCCGGGGTGCCACCTCGTTTCCCAGCTCCAGTTCTTCTCAATCACAATTCTCGCTCTGATAATCGGGCAAGCCGCAATCATCATTCCGCCAAAGCTGAGGCGCGAGAAACCCAGCGAATACCGTTCAATCCAAATTAAAAGCGCCCTCGTCACAGCCTTCTCCCTAAGCAGCCGCAACCTGAGAAGGAGGAGGTTGCGCACCACGCTCAGCCTCATCAACATCATGGTGCTGGTCTTCGGCTTCATAACGTTGACCTCGATTTCGCCCGGGTACGGTCTGGTGGTGCGGCAGCTCAGCCCCGTTTACTCCGTTGACGCCGTCCTGGTCAGGGACGAATCAGGCGGAGGACTACTTCCATTCGTCACGCTTCCCGACTCCTTTTTAGATTGGCTGGAGACGCAGCCAAACGTCACCGCGGTATCGAAAAAAGCCGAAAACGAACCCATCGCTCTCATGTTTCCGCTTGACCAGCTAACCGTAGCCTCCGGGGAAAGCCTCCCGATTTTCGGCGTTCTGGGCATTGTTCCGAGTGCCGAAGCCAATGTTACGCACTTCGACGACGTCATCATCGAGGGCAGCTACCTGGAGGATGACGACCTCAGAGGCATACTCGTGACCAACTCGTCAAGGGAAGAGCTGGGCGTCCACGTCGGGGACAAGGTCTACATCTTCGACCAGGAATTCATCATCCGAGGGTTCTTCGACCCCGAAAAACTGAGCAACCTCCGGGACATTGACGGCTCGCTGATAGTTCCCTACGGCATCGAACCCTTCACCGGCAGCCTTGCCCCGCTCAGCTCGGAAGTCGTCGTAGTGCTGGTCTACGACAGAGCCGTGTCCTTGGAGCAGGCGTCAGCGTCGCGCGTGGTACTTCAGGTCAAAAGCCCCGAGGACTGCGAAGCCATAGGCCAAGTCGTCGCCTTGACCTACGAGTACAAGGTCTACGTGTCCCATCCCGGCTCACTCGTCAGGGAGGAAATGGGAGGATACTTGGAAGAGAAGGGGATGGCGATGGTTCCCCTCCTGATGACCCTCGTCATTTTCAACATCGCCGTTTCCATGATAGGCTCGGTCAAGGAAAGAAGAGACGAGATAGCGTCCCTCTCCGCCATCGGGCTGAACCCCACCCACATCGCGACGCTGTTCGTCGCCGAAGCCGCGATAATCGGCATCATCGGAGGAGGCCTAGGGTACCTGTCAGGAATCTCCGGGTACCGCTTGGCTTCGAGTTCATTACTAGGAGCCCTTGAGGTCAGGGAAAAGGCGTCAGCTGACTGGGGATTAGCTGCCATTATCCTTTCAGTGACCACGGCTATACTGGCTGCGTTAGTCCCGTCCTTGAGGGCTTCCATAATGGTCACCCCATCGCTCCTGCGGAAGTGGCGGATTGGGCAAAACGAAAGGCCGCAAAAAATCGGCCAACCATACATCGTTGATTTGCCCCTTAAGCTGATGCCCCGCGAGGTTGACTCGTTTACGAGCTTCGTGATAAACAGGATGCAGGAGTACACGAGGACCACAATCGGCAAAATCAGGCTCGAAGAAGAAACATCCATGAAGGGCGCATTTAAGAAAATATGCTTTGAATACTACATCGTGAAGGGCGGCAGAACGGACAACGAACTCGTGCTTCAACCCGGGGATGGGCCGCAGTTCAGCCTTGTCCTTTACTGCATTCCAGCCTTGCCCACGCAGCTGGACGAAGCGGTCCACGAGACAGCGTCCTTCGTGAGGAAGGTCCTCTTCGAATGGAACGCCATGACGTTTGAGGTGGCGTCAGCCTACGACCCGTCCCTCAGCCAGCTCTACAACCTGGTGAACTCCTACAACCCGACGACCCTCTACATCGTTGGAACCCAGCTTGACATCGAAACGAGGCTCGAGACCCTCAAACAGGCACTCGTGACGAAGGGCATCCGCATACCGCGGTTCATAATTTCGCAGGTGGACCCGTTCGACGTGAAGAAGGTCATAAAGGTCGCCGAAGACGTCGTCTCAAGGGCGGACGTGGTATGCGTCTCAGGTGAACCGCCAGCGATAACCTCGTCCCTAGCCACTTACGCGGCCAAGCAAAAGAAAATCGCGTGCTACGTGGTTGACAGGCGACCGACGGAAGTACGCATGAAAAACCCGTTTCAGGACTTGAGGATAGAAATCGTGACGTAAGGAAAGCTTTATAGTGATTTGGAGGAAATGTGAGATGAAAAAATACTAAGAGGGAAAAGATGCATGAATAATCCCCAAAAAAGTAGGCACCTTCGTAATTCAGTACTGGGCTGGGCAATAATTTTTTTGGTCCTCGTTTCTCAGCCGCTAATTTGCGCTGCGACAACAACAACCGAGATTCAGTGCTCAGACTACTGGCAGGTCACCTACCCGGATAGCATGGTGTCCTTTACACTCGAGGTTTCGAACCCGAGCTATTACTACGACAACTACATTCTCGGAATCAGCACCCCAGGGCTCCCCGAAGGCTGGAGCGCGAATTTCTACTCGGGAACCAAGATAGTCAGAGGCGTCGGCATAGACGGGATGTCGTCCACAACTCTCACGCTGAAGGTCACAGTGCCAGAAGACGCCACCCCCGGCGATTACGAGTTCCAGGTGTCCGCTGTGGGCGATTATTCAGAGGCGTATTGCTCGCTGACCGTGACCGTTGAGAGCGAGCCAGCCGTGGAGTACGAGGTCGACGTTTACTGCTCCAACGACTGGCTGGTCACCTATCCGGGGAACAACCTCACGTTCAACATGCGCGTGACGAATAATTCCCCATACCGAGACAACTACCTGTTGAGCATCGCAAACCCCGCGCTGCCAACGAACTGGACGGCAACCTTCTTGGTGGAAGAAAAAAGGGTTCGCTCGCTGACCTTGGCTTCGGGCGAGTATGCAGACGTCGTTCTGGTTGTGGACGTCCCCGAGAGCGCATCGTACAGGGATTACGAGTTCAGAGTGAACATCGTCGGCGACTACGCGTCGGCGTCGCAAGGTCTTTCAGTAACGGTGGAACAGGTGCCGCGGAAGATAAGTTTGGAATGCCCAATAGAGGCTCAGTCGGTCCTCACCGGCGAAGAAACGTACTTCCCCATAAAGGTCGTGAACGAAGGGTCGCAAACAGAGAACATCTTCCTGACTCTGGAAAAGACCTCCGCGATAATGGTTTGGGACATTACCTTCTCCGACAGCGAGCTGACGCTTGCCCCAGGCGAGTCCGAGTGGGTGAGGCTGGTCGTGGTGTCGCCGGGCATCGTGGACGAAGGTGACTACACCATCAGCGTGGAAGCACAGACTGAGGACGGGGAGCTAACTGCTTCTCTTCAGGTGGTCACGACCATCGTGGGCAACTACCTACTCGAAATCGGAGACATATCCCCCGTCAACCCGCAGCTCTACCAAGGCGAAAAAATTAACGTCGTCATCAGAGTCCGAAACGGCGGCCAATCACCAGTAACCGGGTTGAGGCTGGTCGTGAACGCGACGGGCCTTTCGAACATCCTCGTGACGCCGATGGACATCTCGTTCCTCGAAGCCATGAGCTACGTGGATTTCACGGTCCGCGTCTCCGCTGACCCCAACCAGACCCCGGGAGACTACGTCCTCTGGATTCAGGCGCAAAGCAACGAAGCCGACACCAGCACAAGGCAATTCACGGTTACCGTCGCGTCACAGATCCCGTGGACAACCATCATAATCGCAATCGCGGTCGTCGCCACAGCCGTCGTCGTGCTAATCGTCCAGAGCATAATCAAAAGGGCAGGAGTCCAAGTAAAAATACGCAAATAGAATAATCCGCAATCTATTTTAACCATGATTGTTTAAAAAGAATAATTTGATTGAAGAATTAAGAATGAATGACCCCGTAATACGACAATTTAGGGAAACGGATGCTGAAGACGTAGTAGATATTTTTACGCAAGTTGGGCTCATTCACGATCAGAATGAACGAAAAAGGACACTTGAACGTTTACGAAAGTCAGCCAAGAAACAAGTATGGTACGACCATCACCTTGTGGCAGAGTTAAATGGAAAGGTTGTGGGTAGAGTAATCCTTGAAGCAGCTTATCCTCCATACTCTGAGCTCATAAATATTTACGTCCACTCTGCCTACCGAGGTCGAGGAGTAGGCTCCAGTCTCGTACAAAAATGCATCGAATCAGCCTCTTCCCGAAAATGTTTCATCATGTCGGTAATGACTGACCCTGTAGGGAATCTGCCAGCTCAGAGACTTTACTCAAAATTCGGTTTCAAACCTGCCATTCTAGGCAATCCATCCGTAGAGAGGGGTCACATGTGGCTCTTCCGATTTTCTGAGGAAAGCTGCGTCTCAGAGTTCCTCAAAAGGCATCCATTCGCTGAACCCGTCATATCGTCTACAAAAACGGATTTCCATGATAGAATCCTCTACAACATGGCTTTTAAAGATCCTCAAACGGAGAAAGAGTTAGCTCTATACGTTGAGGGGCAACCGAGTCAGACTTCTGAGGGAACCATGCCTAGAATGTCTGGATTTTCGTGCAAAGACATTGGACTCGAAGCTTTGGTAAGAGAGGAGTCTAAAACAATTATAAAAGGAGGAAATGCAGGATTTACAGTTTCAATTTGGAACCTCAGCTCAAAACCTCTTAGAATTGCAACTACTGTATCCCTTCCTAAAGGAACGAAACTCAACGCATCGACAAAGAATAATTTTTCAATTACAATTAGTCCAGCGAATGTGAAAAACCTTTATTACGAGTTTACATGGCCTGTAGACTGTCAACTTCCCGACTTTACGACCTTCTCAACTGTACCTGCAACTATCTTCTTAAAAGTTGAGGATTTTAATCATCCTTTTTTTGTTACAGCAGGATTTAACAAAATATAATCAGCCAATTATTTTACTATCGACGTAGTCAATTGCCATCTTATAATAATTGTCAGATAGGAAAGTTGTGTGTCTCTTTCTGAACGCACAAATTTACTTAAGACGTCCAAAAGTTGATAAAAAGTTGACAGCTAGCCCTAAGAAGGTGATTCCTGTTTGCCTGAAGACGAAAGCATGGTGGACTACGCCTCGGTCTTTCAAGACAAGGAAATAGACGACAACAAAGCCAAGGACGTAGGTGAGAAGCTCAGCGGACTCCTCAGGGTCATAACCGAAGACGCCCGCCAGTTAAGCGAGTACCTGAACGCCGAGTCAAGCATGGTCACACAGGTATGCGGGTACCTGAGCAAAATCCTGTCAGAGCTGGAACTTTCGGTTGTGTTGCCGCAGAAGACGGTTCCCGAGATGGACAAGGCTAGGGAACTCATCCTCAACACCCAGTGCCACCTCATCGTCGTGCAGAAGGACGGCAAGGTCGAGTCGAAGTCTCTGGAGAAGTACCCGCCCGAGACGATTCTGATGGTCGTGTGGGCTCTGATACCCAAGCTCAGGGAGGAAGTTAGCCTCTACATGAAGCGGGTCAGCGTCCGCCTCAACTTCCTCGAAATGGTTAATGAGGAGCTGAAGAACATCCAGAGACCCTTCGAGAACCACGACGAAAAACCCGTCGGCGAGTTCCAAGAGGACAAGGTCAAGAAGGTCCTCATCCCCCAGCAGTGACCAATGCAGATAAAGGCCAGACGTTTTCGAAGCGGACCCCAGGCTCCAGTCGAGGGCGTGTGAAATGAACAAGGTTTTCCCAGTCGAAATCCGCTACTTCCGCACGTTAAGCGACGTCGGAGCCTACGTCGACAAAGAAATCACGTGGTACGAAAGCTTCCTAAAGGACTACAACGAAAGCCTCGGCACGCTGCTGAGAGAGCAAGGCGGCAACCCCGAAGAGCTGGAGAAGCAGCTCCGCGAAAAGGGGTTAGCGAAGCAGGCAGGCGGCAAAAAGGGAGAAAAAAAGGGCGGCAAGAAGAAGGGAGCTGCCGCCTCCGACGAGTGGTTCAACTACAAGGGGCTCATGGTGTCGGCGGAGAAGCAGTGCAAAGCCGAAATCTTCTTCGAGGCGGTGGACAAGTTCAAGACGAACCTCGAACGTCTTAAAGAAATGAAGGGCTTACTTGATGAGCTGCAGAAGATCGGCTTAGGCTCGGACACGGTCTACTCAGTGTACTTTTTGGAGGGCGTCCCAGAAAAGGTCATCATCGAACCCTCGGGAAAGATTCCGGACAAGTTCAAGCTGGACATGTTCCTGTCCACGTCCATGGAATCCATCGCGGCGATGCAGGAAGCCCTCAAACGGCAGGAAAACGCCCCGAAGGAAGAAGCTGAAAAGCCAACTGAACAGAAAGCGGACGATACCAAAGAGGCTCCTGCCGCAACCCAACCCGAACAGCCAAAGCCTGAAAAAAAGCAGGAAACAGCGAGTAATCCACAGAAATAGGCGAGAAGTACTTCTGAATAGTTATTTCAAAAAGTAAGTTGGAAGAAGGTATCCGAGAATTTCTTCATGAGCTCGTAGGGTGTCCTGACGACACAGTTCACTGGGAAAAAGTCCTTTATCCCGTTACTGTCGATCCCGATCCCGATCACGCTCAGTCCTCTCCTCATGGCCACTGCGACCTGCTCTCTCGTGTCCTCGACGACGCCCTTGTACCCGGTCGGGTGGCCGTCAGTAACGACGATTAAAATCTTTTCCTCCTCGTACTGCCTCTTCAGCACCTGCGAAATGATCTTGATGCCGTCAGGCAGGTACGTCATGCCGCTGTGCTCTATCCCGCCGATCCTCGAGGAAATAGTCCTGCCGTGGTTCTCAGAGAAGTCCTTGATCACGTAGAACTTGTCGCCGAAGGCGTAGATCCCCAAGGAACGATTGTCCTGGAACAGTTTCCGCGAAACCTCGGTCAGGCAAAGAACGACGTCCTTGACCTCGCCCGCGAACTGCCTCAAGCTTAGGCTCACGTCGACAAGTATCGCCCACGTCTGCCCACGGTTCCTCAGAGTGTCCTCCATGAAGATGTCGGACCGCTTACTTTTACTGGCGACCACCTGTATGGCTTCCTGGATGTCGATGACCCCCACGTCCCTCCTGAAGTCGTCGCCCGACAAGTTATAAAAGGTCGCGAGCCTGTTCGTGATGCGCCTGATGGTTTTCGAATGGCTGGTCTTCCGACGCAGGAACTCGGTGTAGTCTTCGTCGGGGAACCTGAACTCCTTGAACCGCGTTCCCTCGCCCGCAAGCCTGTATTTGTCCAGAATTTTCTTGGCTTTCCACTCCTTCGTCGTCCAGTCCGTGAGGTTCTGCACTGCCTCGTTCTGC
>Ga0172363_10003479_pt1 | contig 12805 bp, 15 predicted proteins | sample LakKivs2_kivu2a2_FD_114541 | JGI IMG/M metagenome (GOLD analysis project Ga0172363, IMG submission 114541) | Sediment microbial communities from Lake Kivu, Rwanda - Sediment s2_kivu2a2 | ecosystem: Environmental > Aquatic > Freshwater > Lake > Sediment | place: Rwanda: Western Province, Lake... | reverse complement strand
TACGGTAAAAATCGGCAATCTCGTGATTGGTAATTCCGCAAAGCCAAGTAAAAAACGAAGATTTACCCTCAAAAAAAGGGAAAGATTCACTCGCCGCTACCAGGGTCTCCTGCAAAATTTCTTCTGCCTCATGGGTATCAGAAACTTTGGAGAGGACATAGTTTTTCAACTTAGGTAAATTTTCCTTAATTAAATTTTCAATTCTTTCCATAGATTCGGAATAAAAACGGAAATTATGCGGAAATCATCTTTTAATGAGATCTTTGGGCAATTTTTCCACTAAGATTCTAAACCAATAAGTATATATTTCTGGATTTCTTTTTATATCTGATTTCAAAGTTTTAACGTCGGCCCACTTGCACTCGTCCACCTCTTTGGGATCCGGCCTCGGCTCTGCTTCGCTTTTCCCTACCAAAACATGGTCATATTCATTTTCAGTCAAACCGTTAGAAAATGTAACTTTATATTGGAACGAAAAAACTTCCTTAAGATCACAATCAATTCCCATTTCTTCAGACAGTCTTCTTTTAGCCGCTTGATGAACTGTTTCTTTTGGCCTGGGGTGGCTGCAGCAAGTATTGGTCCAGAGCCCGCCACAATGATACTTACTTTTGGCTCTTTTTTGCAGTAACATTTCGCCCTTAGAATTAAAAATTAAAACAGAAAAGGCCTGATGAAGTAAACCTTCCTTGTGAGCAGCCATTTTTTCTGCTGTCCCAACAACCTGATCGTTTTTATCAACAAGAATAATCTGATCTTCCATAATTACCTAGTAATAAGTGTTCCACTCTTCGGTTCCTCTAATATTGCATTTAATAAAGTGTTTTTTCTCTCTCCATTAATTATCCAGCAATTAATCCCTCTCTGAGCTATTTTTAAACTCTCTTCTATCTTATGCAACATTCCCCCAGTAACGTCAGAAGAACCAGAAACCCAAATTAATTTTTTGATATCGGCAAAATTTTTATGGTCAATCTTAGGAACAGTCTTTCCCTCTTTGTTATATACTCCATCTGTATTGCCAAGTTGAATAACTTTTTTTACACTACAACCTGCTTTAATTAAAGGAGAAATTAAATTGTCTAAAGTAACTTCTCCGGAGAAAATACAACACCCCTTGGTTTTATCTAAAATAACATCTCCAAAAACCAAAGGCAGGGCATCAATTTCCAAGGCTTCGATAATCGGCTCAACAAAGATACCTGCCAACCGACAATTCCCAGCAAAGGAAAACGAGGAAGGAACAAATGTTAAAACCGGTAAGCCTTCTGACAAAAAAATTTTATTAATAATTCTATTGATACTAATTGCATCTTGCTGAACCACAGCCAGCCCATAAACACTTTCTTTGCTAATAATTCCATCGGCAGTCTTGTATTTCGCCGCCGAAGTGTGGCCAAAAGAACCGCTACCGTGGGAAATCACAAACCTAAAACCCTTATCCCAACAATTCTTTATCTCCCTTGCTAATCTTTTTATTACTTGAGGCCTCGCAATATAAGCTTTGGTTTTATCGGTTATCAAACTTCCCCCAAGTTTTATCAAAATTATGTCTTTCATAACAAGGCTAGAAACTCTCAGTAATCTCCTCTAAGTTGGTAACAGAAAGAGGTTTTAGAATCCCCCGATTGAAAGTAAGTCCTTCTAAAAGACCTCCGGCTAAGCATTCTTGTATTACCTTCTCCACACCTCTTCTTATTTTTAAAGGAGACGAAATTAGGAATGCCGGTCGTTCCCAACCAACGATTGAAATTTCACCATCACCCTTTGCTGAAAACAATTCTCTATCATCTCCCCTCCAATGGATAACTATTACCCTTGCTAAAACTCCTTCAATAAACAAAGTCTCTCCTAAAAAACACCCCTCAGGATCAATCATAAAAACTTCTTTTTCCACTCCTGGATCTATCCCCAACTCTTCAGATAAACCACGGACAACAGTCTCTTCCCACCTTTCCCCTTCGCGTGAGGTTTCACAAATAACCCCTAAAGTTCCGCTCTCTTTCCCAGTATTTGGGTTTTCCGAGTGCTCCTGCACCAAAAGGATTTTCCCTTCGCTATTTACCAAAAAAATAACCACTCCCACCTTTTTATATCTTTCCGCTATCTCTTGAGGACTACTTATACATCTTTCGACCATTCTGTTCCTCCTACTTTCCCAACCTTCTCTCATAATTAATAAAATCTTTTATCGGCTGTAAAAGAGTTTGCGGAGTAAGATCGGGAAACAAATCCGGTAGAAAGACCCAACCAGCATAAGCTGTTTGCAAAGGCATAAAACCACTGGTATGAGGAATCTCCCCTTCCTTCACTCCTGTTCTAATAACTAAATCTGGCAAAACTTGGTTGGCTGTATCTAGAAAACCTAAAATTGCTTGAGGATTCCGCTTTATCATCTCTGGGTTAAAAATTCCTTGTTTTAACTCTTTAAACATCCTCGCTACTGCTCTGGCCATTTCATCTATTCCCCCGTAATCCATGGCCAAATTAAGATTATATCTAGTAAAGCTGGCAGTCTGCCTTTCTAGATCTTCTAATGCTTCTCTAACTGGCCGAGGCAATCTATCCTTTCTGCCAAGATGAGTAAATTTCACTTCATTTTCTTGAAGCTCCTTTAATAATTCTTTGTCGGGGAGAAACTTTTCCGCCAGGCCCATCACAAATTTTACTTGCTCTTCTTCTCGTTCCCAATTCTCTGTTGACCAAGTCCAAAAAGTCAGTGTTTGGATATTCCACTGCCTTGAGGCTTGAGCAATCTTTTTAATAACTTCCAAACCTGCCCGGTGGCCAAAATAAGGATGAAGTCCTCTTTCCTTGGCTGCTCGTCGATTCCCGTCACAGATTACTTCCAGATGCCTCAACCTTTCTGTATCAACCTTAAACTCAGGAATATTCCTCCAATTGCCTCCTATTCCCTCCAGCCACTCGGCAAGCAATGCCTCAGGATTTCCTAAAATTCTTTTTGCTTCTGTGGTCATTTTTAATATTCCCTTTTGACAATAAAATCTATCCCTGCTGACAGTTGGCTTCTCGTTGGTTCTTCACTCAAGAAATTCAGCTTCTTTTCAAAAATTTCCCTTGCCTGTTTAGCATATTTTTCTGCCAATCCTCTGCCATACTCCAAACTTCCATATTCCTCCATCTTTTTAATCACCCACTTAATCTCTTCTTCTGTTTTTCCTTCGCGATCTTTCCGCAATATTTTTTCTACTCTCGCTCTATCTCTTACTCTCACTTCCCTCAGCAAATGCATTAGCATGATTGTTCTTTTCCCTTCATAAATATCATTACCTGTTTGTTTTTTTAAACCCTTAAAATCACTGGTTAAATCAAGAAGGTCATCAACTATTTGGAAACTCCTACCTAAGATCTTTCCAAATTCGTAAATATCAGTTAATTGCTTACTTGTTGCTCCCGCTAAAATCGCTCCTAATCTCATCGGACCTGCAATCGTGTAGTATCCGGTCTTACTTTCTAAAATAAACAAAATGTCTTCGTCTCTTAAATCGGTTCTTCCCTCTTGGGTCCATTTTATCTCCACTGTTTGGCCCAAAACCGTTCGGTCAAGCATCCGGCAAAATTCATCAATTATAGCCAATCCCTTTTTCTCTCCAACTATGTTTAAATTATCTTTAAGTATCCTCCACATTAAGACATGTAATCCGTCTCCGGCATTGATCGCCAATTCCTTCCCGTGCATTCTATGCAGCACCGGCTTACCCCGTCTTTGGCTAGAATCATCCTCAATGTCATCGTGATTTAAAATCCAGTCTTCTGAAACCTGCATTGCCGCGGCTGTTTGGCTAGCCTTCTCTTCAGAAAATCCCATCGCTGAAGCCGTTAGTAGAACCAGCGTCGGTCTTAAATACTTGCCTTTTCTTTCTGGATATTCTGCCACCATCCTCTGGTGGAATTTAGCCATCGGAGTGTACTTTGAAGGAATTCGACAATAATCCGGAAAATCAATTAACCCGTCTAAATATTTTCTGATCAGGGGCCATACCTTTTTCCTCTTCTCCGCCAAAACCTCCTCAAAATTTATCTTCATTGTGCCTTCATTTTACCACTGCCTTGCAATTAATTTGTGGTTATTGTTAAATTAGATCATGTCTAATCTGATTGCCCAAGTTGATATCGGCCGGAACCTTTTTCTCAACCCTACCCAAGCAATCACCCAAGCCCCTCAATTCCAGTCCGTCGGTTCCTTAGTCTCGATTCTTCTGAAAAATGTTTATACTCTTGCCGGTGTCATGCTCTTTGTTTTATTGATTTTCGGCGGTATTTCCATTATCCTTGGAGCAGGGCAAAATGATCCAAAAAGAGCAGCTCAAGGCAAAAAAGCGATTACTGCTGCCCTAACTGGATTTTTGGTTGTTTTCGCCAGCTATTGGATTATCCAAATTGTCCAGTTTATTACTGGTGTTAATATCTTGAGCAATACGGGATTATAACCATAAAAATTATAAAAATGTTGGGTATTTTCGGCGAAGTCACTCCTCCTGAACCATTTGCCACGAAATATGGCAGTTTTGAAACTGGCTTAATGAAATTTGCCAATAACATCCTTAAACTAATCATCATTGGCGCTGGCATTTTCGCCTTTATGAATATCATTATCGCCGGCTATACTTTTTTAGGGGCTGGTGGGGATGCAAAAAAGGTTGAACAGGCTTGGGCAAAAATTTGGCAATCATTGGTTGGTCTGCTCTTCGTTGCCGGCTCATTTGTCCTGGCAGCCATCTTTGGTTGGTTACTATTCAAAGACCCAACCGCAATATTAAATCCCAAAATATATGGTCCAGAATAACGTTTTACTCGCTGATTTAAATTTGGGTTTCCTACAAGGTATTGGCCCCCTTGGCCAGACTCAGGATTGGTCAGAATTGTGCGGCGAAGCGGGAAACGCAGTTTGCCTATTTACCAAAATCATCACTAACGCCGTGGGGATAATGACCATCGTGGCAGTCATTTGGTTTATCTTTACCTTGCTGACTGGGGCGATTTCCTGGCTAGGTTCAGGTGGAGATAAACAAAAATTGCAAAATGCTCAAAAACAAATTACTACTGGCTTGGTTGGCTTAATTGTCGTCATCTCCGCCATTTTCTTAGTCAAAATCATCGGTGTTCTTTTCGGCTTTAATATTTTGGCCATCTCAAACCTTATAAACAATCTTTGGTAAACATCATGACAGAAGAACCTCCTGAAAATATTACCGGCCAAATTACTAATCCTTTTCTCCCCGATCGTCTTAAAACCCTTTCTGGAGCAACTTTCTTGGAAAAGTTCGTCCAATTGGGCATTAGTCTAATTTTTGTAGCCGGCACAATTCTCTTCTTTTTTATGCTGGTTACTGGCGGAGTGAAGTGGCTTTCTGGTGGTGGCGACAAGACCCGTTTGGAAGGAGCACAAAAGCAAATTACCCACGCCCTGGTAGGACTTGCAATTTTATTTACCAGTTTTGCTATAATACAAGTAGTGGAGACCCTGTTCGGCTTAAGCTTATTAAATATCAGCTTGCCTACCTTGTAGAACCGAGAGGAGGTGAAAATGAATAAAGTTAGCAAAATATTGGCTACCTCAGCAGTAACTTTGGCAACGCTTTTGGTAACCCCAGTGGACGTGTTTGCCCAAGACATCCACCTCAACTTGCCTGCCAATTCTATGTGGGCTAACGTTTCCAACCTTACTCCAGGAAGTGTTGTCTCAGGTTTAATAAGACTTATTTTAGTGATTGCCGCGATCCTTTTTTTCTTTATGTTGGTTATCGGTGGAATTCAGTGGATCATCTCCGGCGGCGATAAGGCAGGATCAGAAAATGCCAGAAAAAGAATAACCAGCGCTTTAGTTGGGCTGGCAATCGTGTTCGCTGCCTGGGCCATTATAAATCTGGTTAACATTCTGTTTGGTATAGATATCATGGGGCTTAATATCCCTTCTTTGGTAAACGGAAATCTCCGCTAAAAAGGTAGGGGGCTCTGCTTATCTAAGAAGTAGGCACCGGAGACTTGTTCCGGTGCTTTTTGGTGGACAAATGTGTTAAACTTTAAGAAATGAAAAAAAAGTTTTCTTTTTTAGTACTTTTCCTATCTACTATCTACTATCTACTATCTACTACTTCCGTTGCATATGCTCAAGAGCCGGAGACTTGGGGTGGAAATTGTGTTACTGAAGGTGATGTTGCTACCATTCAAGGTCTTGAATGCTTGTTTGTCAATATCGTCCGCATCCTTATCCCCCTCGCTGGCTTGGCCTTATTCATTATGCTCATTATTGGTTCTTTCCAAATGCTGACTGCCGGCGGAGAAGCCAAAGAAATTCAAAAAGCCAGAAAAACCCTTACTTCTGCTATCTTTGGTTTTGTTCTTTTCCTCGGCATCTGGTTCATCTTAAGATTGATTCAACAAATCACTGGTGTCAATGTCCTTAAATTCGAAATTCCCAAATGAGAAATGAAAAAACTATCTTGTTTACTTTCTTTTTTCGCACTCTTCCTACTAACAACCACTCGAGCTGATGCCCAAAATAAAGTTGGCATCAACATCGGCGATCATTTTAATGATTTTGATAAAGCAGCCAATATCGTAGGCTCTGGTGGTTGGGTGGTAGTGATGACTTGTCCAGGAGATGCTGACAAGATTGCCAAAATGGCAGCCGATCATCCAGAAATAAACATTGTTATCCGTGGCCATTACCCCGGCCAATATCCTCCTGAGGAAAATAATAAGTTAGCTAAATTATGGGTGGCTTCTCTGCAAAGTATTCCTTTTCCCAATAAAGTTTACTTTATGCCTTGGAATGAACCAAACCATGACAATGAATGCGGGGACCACGCTTGTTCTGTTGAAGAAGTCAAAAAATATGTTTCTGACTTAAAGCAGAAATTAAGTGCCGCCGGCCTATTAAATAATAAGGTCATTCTTCTTTCCCCGATGATTGATAAATTAAATCCTCGTTTTGAAGAATTTAAAAGTATTTATTCTCTTACCAACGCCAGCTCCATCAACGAATATGATCAGTTTTCTCCCGGTCCTTGTTCAGCCACCGCAGTCGCTAACAACTGCCTCTATGATCAAATCGGCATCCCTGCTCCATACTTCGCTCCTGAAGCAGGAGTGGCCGGAACCTGTGGTAATGAGCCGCCTTGCTATAAAGATAGCGAACTGCGACAAATGCTCGAACGATCTTGGCAAAAATGGGGTGGAGATTCCAATTTTAAAATGTTCGCCATTTTTTCTTATGACCCTCATCGGGCAGATTGGGATATTTTTTCCAACGGCAGCCAGACGATTGACTTTCTTAAACGAATTCGCTCTGCCGACGGTTGCTGCACCCAAAGAATTGCTCCCTCCAGCACTACTCCCACCCTTAAACAATGTCCGGGAAAAATTCATTCTTTCTACATTGATAGCGAATCAGAATGCGGTGAATGCGGCTCTATGATTACAGTCTGCAAGCCCATTAAAGAATCTGATCAGTATGGAGAAGAAACAAGTAAGGAGTCAATCAATATTCCTGAGCAGGCCAAATATAGTTTGCGCAATGACCAATGCCTAACGGCTAACTTTAATGGCAAAATTCAACTTACCAACTTTAGTATTCCTTTCGCCAATAATCTAAATAAATATTTCTTAGGACCTTTTGTTGATAATCTCAAAGCCAGAGTCAGCAAAAAAGAAAAAGATCCTTTTAAGGATTCTGGGGTCTTGGAAAAATTATTGCCTAAGGACTTCCAGGATGACTTAAAATTGAAATTTATTGCCGAGGTAGAAAGTCGCGGAGCAAAAAGTCGTTATCAAGGTTTTCGGATTGAAGGAAAAGACCTAAATTCAATTGCCGGTAGCTTTCGCGCCATCAGAGAAAAGGAAGAAAAAGGTATTCCCCTAAGCTCTACGGAACAAGAATTTCTCAATACAATTTGGCTTCAAGTGCCCCTCTTTGCCAACGAAGAAAGCGAGGGTGAAGTTGACTTTTGGGGCTCTGGCATTGAGGCAGAAAAAAATAAACTGAAGACCTCAGTACCGGAGGTCTATCGTCTCAATAAAGCCACTGAACTCTTGGAAAAAATACTGACATCCTCTCAGGGCGAAACCAAAGCAGAGAATACCTCTCTCAACAATTTTCAAGCTAATGCTTGTCAGGAAACAAATTCAGTTCCCCCAGAAACAAATCAAAAAGAAAGCAAAGGCGGGCCAGGAGATAACATCTGTACTAAAGACGAACTGCAAACCAAAGAAAATACTTTCGAGGGGACCCGGACCATTGTTAACGACGCGACCCAGGCTTGCAGTGAAAATGCCGGTGGGTGCTATTGGGATGGGGACGATCCTTCCACCGTCGAAAACAGGTGTTGTGGCAACAAAGGAAAATGTGTCAGAAAACTAGACGCAGACTTAATCCCCTACTTCGAATGTCAAGAAGCATCCTCACCTTTTGGCTGTCCAGGCGGCTGTTGGCTAGGAAACGGTAATTATCCCGACTGTTGTGTTCCTGATTATCGCGAAAAAACCAGAGATTTTACTGACACGAACCTCAATAGCAAAAACCGTGTTCCTTACTTAAATCTCATTGCCCAAAATACGGTCGGCAAAAGCGGGTTCTTCCGTATCTTTATTCCTTTCTTGGCTGACCAAACTGAAGGTGATATCAAACAAGCTTTTCGGGAGGTTGCTGGAGAATCTAAAACGAATTTAACCATTGAAATAAACAAGCCAGTTGCCTTTAACGGCAATTCTTTCAAAATCGAAAATGTCAGTGCCCCCTTAACCCTTCTCTTCCACAAACTCGGATCGATGATTAATGTTAAAGATTTTATTTCCGGCAAACTCTTGTGGCCAAGTAAGTAAAATCCTAGTTGAACTTGACAATCTTTTTGATATACTAAAATTAATCAGATGAAAAAAAGCAATCGATTTTTAAAAATCTTTTTATTCCTTATCTGTTTCCCTTTTCTAACAGCTGCTTTCTCATCTAAAGCTTTGGCGTATATTCCTGGCGAAAAATCTTGCCAGAGAAAATCCGACTGCGAAGAAGTTGAGGGATATCGGACCGCTTGCTTTAATCAATTTTGTGTTTACATCCCTATAACCCCTCTTGATAAGATTAACCAAACTTTAAAAGAGTGTAAAGAAAGCGGTTCAACTAGCCTCGAATGCTATACTATTGGCACAGGGTTCATAGACCAAAATAATGGCACTTTGGGTTCTTTCAGTACTATGACGATGGCGATTGCCTACTCGCTCATTGGAGCTCCACCATCAGAGGAAGATCTCTCCTCGACCGGTTATAAACCCGGCGGAGCAATAGGCTTTATTTCTCAATTAACAGCTTCCCTCTACTCTCATCCTCCTGTGTCAGGGGTAGAGTACTTCGCCGACTTAGGAAAGAATCTTGGATTTGTCAAACCGGCTTACGCCCAAGGAGTTGGCTTTGCCGGCTTCAGTAAATTACTTCCACTCTGGAAAGCTTCCCGAAATCTAGCATATATTTTCTTCATTATTACCTTTCTGTATATTGGCCTGGCGGTCATGTTCCGCCTTAAACTTGACCCAAGAACTGTAGTCACCATCCAAAATGCCCTACCCAAACTGGTAATCGCTTTAATCCTCGTCACCTTCTCCTATGCAATTGTGGGTTTAATGATTGATTTAATTTATGTTCTTATTAACCTGGGGGTTTTGGTAATCGGACAAGCCGCCTGGCCAGGAGACCTTGCCAAGATAGCCCAACAGCAGGGAAAATATACCAGTCTTTCTTTTGCAGAAGGCCTAGGATTAATCTTTGGCGCTGGAGCTAAGGCCTTTTGGTCAGGAATCGCCGGATTTTTTGCAGTAGGAGTCCTTCTGTTACTCTTCAATGTTGTTGCTCCAGTGATTGGAGTTTCTGTCGCTGCTCTTCCTCTGGTAATACTGGCAGTTATTGCTCTCTTCTGCATCTTTAAACTTTTCTTTGCACTTCTGACAAGTTACATCTATATAATTCTTTCTATCCTTGTTGGCCCTTTACAAATCATGATGGGAGTTTTACCGGGAAGCCAGGGAGGATTTGGTAGTTGGTTTAAGAACTTGTTGGCCAATATTCTAGTCTTCCCTGCGGTTGCCCTCTTCTTGCTTCTAGGCAACCTTTTATGCGGCAGTTATGGCCCGAGTTGGACTCCACCGGTAATTGCCTCCTCGGGCAGGATGCTCTCTTCCGTCATTGGTTTTGGGTTATTACTTTTGCTCCCCAAAATCCCTGATGCGATTAAGACCGCCATCACCAAAGCCAAGCCCTCCGGATATGGAACAGCCATTGGTCAAGCCCTCGGACCAGTAACAACACCTATCACTAAATATGGTATTCCGGCGGGTGAGCAGGCAGCCTATGAAAAATGGTTCTACAACCGTCAGCCTCAAACCGCTGCGGGGGTAATCGGTCGCACAATGGAAAAGCTACGTTTAGCAAGGAAGCCGTAACACAGCGGATGTTGATACCCAAAATCAAAGATCCATGTTGAAAGAAATCTTTAAACCATTAAAACCAATTGCTGAATTAGGCAAAGCAGTCTTAGATGAAAAAGCAGATGAATTTTTAATTGCCAAAAGTACAGGTGGCCGCGAACCTTGGAAGACGATTGCTAGAATCAGGAAATACTACAAAGATTCAAAGAAACCAGCTTGAGAGAATCTTCTATGTAGTTGGCAGAGTCCCAAGAATACTGTCTAATTCTTCCTTTCTCCTTATCCTCTCAGATATATGCTTCACTAAGTCATCTGCTCTTTTAACTTCCGCTAGTTCTTTTTGTAAATCAACTTTTGAAATCTCTTCTAACCTTCTCGTGGTCGGCTTCTCAGCCAAAATCCCTCTTAATATCTCCCTAGGGATTATCCTTACTATATCTTTTGGGGTAAGAGCAACTCCGGAGGAAATTATTTGTTGCACTGCCGGCCAAGCATCCTTTGGCAAAAACCCAACATAACTTATAGTCTCTTTAATCACACTTCTCGTAGCGTCCTTTTGCTCTATCCACCCTGCTTCTCTAGAAGTACTCGTAACTTCTCCCCCATGCGAACTCCCGTTTTCAAATGCATAGATTCTACATCCTATAAGATTGATCTTCGCTGTTAACCTCTCTAGTGGATTGGAAATACCGAGATCAAAATCTTTCTTCATTGGTCTTACTGAACCAGGCATAAACAACTGAACAATACAATCTTCTCTCCCTCCTCTTGAAAAATTGAGAAGATGTTCCCTGACGTGGTTCTGCCTCCACATAATGTAAGTCCAACTCGAAAAAGCATCCTCTGATACTTTCTTAAGGAGTTCAACCAAAGGTCTTCCTCTAAAATACCACTCGTCAAAAGCAGATTTACTTACTTTTTTACCTCCTTCCTCGTCTTCAAATTTCATGAAATGGAAAAATGTTGGAGTAAGACTCTCTGGTAAATATTTTCCCATTCCCCCAGCTGCGGAAGGATAATTTTTGTTTAACTCCGACCAATATTTTAGTCTGAATAAAACCAGCTTATCAAGGTCGTTAGGAGAGGCACCCTCTAAACGCTTTGAGCCTGTCTTGGGCAATTGCCATTTACCTTCCTGGTTGTAAATAACCTTTCCTTCACTATTTCTTGGGACTGCGAGCCAAACTGAAAGAAGGCTTGTTTCAAAAAGATGTCTTGCTAAAATCTCTGCCCTTTCGGCAACAAATGGATCTGGATCAACTACTGATCTAACTGCTTTATAAACTTTTTCTCTCTCATTCTCTGTTGAGCTCTCGCCTTGCAACAGCTTAAATTTATCACTTACTTTCTGTCCTCCCAATTCCCCTTTTAAATGTAAATCCACATATGCCCTTAAAGCTTTTTCTATGGCAGGTCCATAATCTTTCTGCTCCAAAAGAGCAACCATGTATGATGTTTCTGCAATAGCAATGTAAAAGTTACTCTTAAACAAAGAATCAGCATAAGTATCCACATCTGGCATGGCTTTTACTCTTTGCAGATAAATTTCATGCCAAGAAACAGTTCCTTCAACCTCTCGATAGAGTTTCCACCACTCCCTCGACTCATCATCAAACAAAGAAGATCTCATTCTTATCTCGATTATCCTTTCGGTTTTCTTTCTTGTTCGCTGCAAATATTCTACTTTTGCTTCCAGCCTTTTCCTTTCCTGCTCATCTCCTCCCTGCTCCTTCATTCTTTCAACTAAAGCAGAAACATTAGATAAATTGTCCGTCTGTCTTTCTAATATTCCGGTTAACCTCCTGACTTCCTCTTTTTCCCCTGATCGCCTTGATAATTCCCTCAAGGTAGGATTTATGTCCCAGCGACTTATTTCTAATCTGCCTTTTTCTGCGGGAAACAAAAGCTCGTGAACTAAAAGCTCTCTGGCAAGTTCTGGGGTCACATCAGGATCTCTTATTACTTCACTTACATGAGCCATCTCTGCCCTTTGTCTACTAGCTAATTCTTCTTCCGACGCTTTTTCAGGCGCAAACGGACCTAATTTTTCTGGAGGAACGCCTGGAACTTCAGGACTACCATTTGGCATCTTACCAAGATAATATCAAATTTCTTACCCAAAGTCTATTACTTTAAAATTCTTCAACCTTCCAGATGTGACTGCTTAAACCAAAATCAAGTCCGGAAGACAACTATGGGCCTTATGACAAATTCCAAGCACTAAATCCTAAATCCTAAACAATACACAATTACCAAACTGTCAAAATTCAAAAATTGTTAAAAGGGACTACGCAGTAAAACTGTTTTCTTCTTGACAAACATTGTCAAAGATTGGTAAAATACACTCATGAGTACAATCAATATTTCC
>Ga0172363_10003478_pt1 | contig 12807 bp, 9 predicted proteins | sample LakKivs2_kivu2a2_FD_114541 | JGI IMG/M metagenome (GOLD analysis project Ga0172363, IMG submission 114541) | Sediment microbial communities from Lake Kivu, Rwanda - Sediment s2_kivu2a2 | ecosystem: Environmental > Aquatic > Freshwater > Lake > Sediment | place: Rwanda: Western Province, Lake... | reverse complement strand
TTTTTAGACGGGAACGTGGCTCAGATAGATACAAACTTAAGCTCGTTCAAAATTGCCCCCTATCCCTTGTCAGTAATGAAGAGTGCATTGATGTTGACCAAGACTACCAAGCTCCTATGATGTCGGATGAGCAAAGCAAGAGTGTACATTACCTTGTCAATGAATTCTATCAGCATGGGTATCAAGGAATCAGTCCTCTACACAAAATTTGGGAACTGGGAGAGACGGAAGATTCCATGACCATATCAGCACAAAGATTTGTAGCTGCGTATGAGGTGGGACAAGAACTTGTGTCAATTGAATCGCTTAAGGCAATGCTAAGGAAAGGTAAGAGGGGGAAAGAGGAAGCAAAGCGGTATGCTGCGGCTATGCTCGATACGCACAAGTGGAAGAACACAGCAGAGCTGACCGAGATATTCACTATACTCGTACAGGGCAGCACAGAACAGGCGTTGAAGCAGGACATCTTGCGGCTCATCAAGGCAACCGAGAGTGTGGAGCCTTCTGAGAGGTTTGACATTTATGAATGTTTGATTGGAAGCATCCCACAAGCACGCGATGAGTTATTCTTAAAGTTGAGGGACCGTTATGGCGATAATTTTATACTACAGTTGCATGACTTGCAAAGATATCCTGAGATTTCGTCTCGGGTCCTCAGCTTACCTGATTATGCGACATTTGAGTCAATGAGCAGGAAGTTACTACAAGATTCTGTCTCAGATTCCCGCCTGTTCGAGAGGAATCTTCGCTATCTGATGGACAAAGTAAGGAAGCAATTTGGCGAGCAAACGCTAGATTTCGTGCAACAAACCTTGGTGAATTTCCCTGGATACAAGAGCATAATTGCGCAGCAAATCGAAAAAGAAGACCTTATTCCAACTTCATTAATATCCCATCTTTCAAAAGGTAACAGACAACGTTTCCTTACACAGGCCGAGAAGATCAAAGACATCTTGAAGTCCATTCTCTCTCCGTAAGCCAAAGACTGTGACTCCCAAAAAAACGGGCAGACTGCGGTCATGTGAACTTGACACGCAGAAAGCTATCTGACGGCTCGCTGATTAAGACATTGGTCAACCATTTCCATCTTACTAAACGAAAGGTGGCGAGCAGATAAAGGAATGCACAGATTATCCAGTAACCAATATATCATTAGTATACCCGACCTTAACATGACTTTCGTGCACTTTCTAGAAGACGGCGTGCCACGGCTCATTTTGGTTTGATAATCACATCTGCACTAACTCATAGATTGACCGTTCTCGCTAGCAAACTGCCACAGAGTTTCCCGATTATATGAGATGAAAGTTGAATGACATAGAGGAGGTCAGTCCTTCTAGAGCTTTCTCTAGGCCGTAGAAGGTTTGCGAAATGGCCAAAGAGCTTTCTGTAAATGAAGTAATCTATGCTAGGTGACTTCATGTGGTATTTGTTCAACTTCGAGCTGGCAATTCCGTACTGAATGTATTTCCTGACTAGGCTTGAGTAACTTTTAGGGAAGCTGTGCCGAATGATAATTAAAGGGTCGTATACTAGTTTTCCCATATGCCTTTGCAACATCCGCCAAAATAGATCTATGTCCTCACCATTATTTTTGAAAAATTCATTGAACCCTCCTGTTTGGAGAAGCGCATCTTTGCGGTAGGCGCAGTTAGCAGTTATAAATGCTCCGGCTAAGGATTTCCTTTCTAGAGTAAAGCTAGAGGGAGGAAACTTCATGATTTCGTTTAAGAACACAGAGCCTGAAAACGCCTCGATATCGTTTTCAGGCGGGAGAGGTAACATTATCCCTCCAACACCAATAAGAGCAGAGTCATTCTCAAAATGGCTGTAGATTCTTTCTAGCCATGTCATTTCAGGCACACAATCAGAATCGGTAAAGGCTATTATTTCCCCATTGGCTGCCTCTATCCCCAGGTTCCTAGCGGCTGCGGCATGGACTTTAGGATTGTAGATTACTCTTACGGGGAATTCACGCGCTTTTTTTACAGTGGAGTCTCGTGAATACCCATCTACGATGATTACCTCCTCCGGCTTGTGAGTCCCGCTATATAGAGCTTGAAGAGTTCTAGAGAGCTTTCCCTCGCTATTGCGAGTTGGAATCACTACACTAATTAACATTGCTTCTGCTGTCCCCCGTCCTTAAAGCAAAATAGTGTACACCGAATATAAGATAAGGAATGAAATAACAAAACTCCATGTCTTGATAACACCCCACTGCCAACGACCATATAGTTGCCCTTCTACATAAACAAACTTGAGGGGCATGAGTCGCATTTTACCGTGACGCAAACATTCGATTATCATGCCGAGTTCAAAAATGAAGTCAACCATTATTGAGAGAGAGGAGTAGATTGCCTCTTTCCAAAAACTTCCTGGCCTTCTCCGATAAGATATAAGAAACCCTTGGATAAGAATTGCTATAAGTAGCCATAAGAAAGGGAACAAGATGAGAGAGAGGATATGCGCTCTAAAACTTCCATAAAGACTAATTATCAACAGGATGCCAAAGAGTAAAACCGGTTTCGGGATCTCGTAATATGAGCTTTTCTGATGCCGAGTTAAAAGGTAATATTCGGCCCTACCCCATCTGAATGCTCTTTCAATCAAAGCAACCCAACTGCTCCAAGTCTCTCGGGTATGATATGCAATAGCTTTGGAATTACACTTGATTTTGTAACCCATTCCCTGAACTCGATAACCAAGGTCAACGTCTTCCCCTCCCTCCTTAGGTGGTAAGATATTTGCAAAGCCTCCTACATCATCAAGTACTTTTTTCCTGAAAGATATGTTCGTGCAAGGTCCCCAAGACACATATTCCCAATGTTTAGCAAATTGATATGGATGCAAAAATGGCATCTTTTCTACAACATTCCAGATATTCCTCCTGTCACCCTTGAACTCAGTTATTCCTAAGCAGCCCCCAATGCTCTCATCAGTATAGCTCTTTAGGTGTTCTTCCAAAGCATCTGGATGAACCCAACAATCTGAATCTACAAACAAAATGAATGGGAAATCTGCTTGGGTTACACCGAAGTTACGCTTGTTTGATAGGCCACCATGGTGATAGAAGTATTCCCCACCGTGACTTCCGCAGAGAGTCTTTATTAACTTTGCTTCTTTTTTTGAGCTATCATCAACAATGACAATCTGAACGGGTTTGGTTATACGCTCCTTAGCAACCTCTAGGCTCATAAGTAATTGCTCTAAGTATCCTACCCTGCTCTTTGTAGGCACTACTATCGAAATACCTTGTTCCATGTATCTCCTGACAATCCTCAGGTTGCATATATAACTACTAACGTCAAAAATAGGGCAATAATAATGCCCCAGGCTCTTACTATCCTGCTATCCCACTCAACGGTAAGTTGCCCAGGCGAGTAGAGAATTTTTCGGTATAGCATTGAAAGACTTCCTCTTCTTAAAGATTCAAAGGCGGCCCCTGCTTCAAATGTAAGGTTTAGAAAAATGACCAAAAGCTCAGAAAATATCAAAAGAGGTTTCCCCCTCGCGTCAGCTACTTTAAAGGTAGCTTCTAGTAATAATGCTGAAGGTATCCAGATGCCCATAGTTTTAACTGCTATATCAGTATGGCCTGTGAAAATTTCAGCTAGACATATAAGCACAACAAGCATGAGAATGGTAACAAATTTGGGAAATTCGATACTTGTAAGTTGAGGATGCTTCCTTAATATGTGGAAATCTGTTCTCCCCCATCTAAAGAACTTCTTAGCTGATAAGAAAAGATTGCTCCAAGTTTCCGTTGTATGGTTAACTATCGCGTTAGAGTTACATTTGATTTTATAGCCAGCTTTGTTGATTCTCACCCCAAGGTCGACGTCTTCCCCACTATAAGAGAAGTTTGTGTCAAAACCCCCTATCTGCTCTAGTATAGCCTTTTTGAACGAAATATTGGTGCACGGACCCCAAGGCGCGTAATCTGTTCTCTGAGGGAATGAAAAGCCGATGATAAAAGGAGTCTTTTCGATTACTTTCCACCCCCAACTCCTTTCTCCTACGAAGTTGGTAATGCCAAGGACACCGCCAATAAATTCCTCCTGATATGAATTGATATGCTCTTGCAAAAGTCCCGGAACCACCACGCAGTCAGAATCAATAAAGAGAATAACTTCGTTTCTAGCTTTCTCCACTCCGAAGTTACGCTTCACTGACAAATTCCCCTTGAAGAAATAGAAGGAATATCCAAATTGTCTACACAGATTCTCTATCACTTGTCTTTCGCGTATATGGCTGTCGTCCACAACTATAACTTCTAAATGTATTCGCTCTCCATCAGATTTCGACTCCTCGCTAAGAGAAGCAAACAGTCGCTGTATATACTTGACCCTGTTATGAGTCAGGATGACTACAGAGATTCCTTTCGGCATTACTCTCCATTCAGACAAAATAAAAGATGAACCCGAAAAGTAAAGCTATAACTATAGCCCACATTTCATGTGCTCTCTCATTCCAGACAAAAATCACTTGCCGGGGATCATCCATAACTTCACTGTAAAATGTGGATATACACCTCTTTTTAAGTGATTCGATAATAGTTCCCAATTGAAAAAGGAACTGTAGCATCTCCGCTGGCACCTCAAAAACAATGTCTCGCAAAGAAGCATGTTTCGAAGCAATCACCTTGAGCAAAGAGTCAATGAGTAAAAAGAGGATCAGCCAGGCTATAGGCTGTAGTAGGTATAAAAAGGAATGTGTAATCACTATTTCAAAGAGAGCAATAAGGCACAATAGAAAGAAGATGGTAATGGGTTTAGGGAAAGTAACCGATAACTTGTCTTTATGTTTCATATGGAAAACATAACAATCCATCCTTCCCCAGCGAAAAACACGTTTTGCCACAGCCAATAGATTGCTCCACGTTTCCCTTGTATGAAAAACTACGGCATTTGGGTTCATCTTTATCTTGTATCCAGCTTTATTCATTCTCACCCCCAACTCCACATCGTCGCCACCTAGTTTGAAAGGGAAAGCCGTATCAAATTTACCAACATCTTCCAAGGCTTTCTTCCTAAAGGAAAGGTTGGTGCAGGTCCCCCAAGGAGCAGAATCTAAGACTTGGCCAAGGGTCTTGGCGAAAGAAAAAGCATCAAGGAACTTTGTTCTTTTGACCACATTCCAAGTAAAACTTTCCTTGCCGCTAAAGTCTGTTATCCCTAGAACTCCCCCAGTACTAGGATCACCATACATTTTCAGATGCTCCTCAAAAATCTTCGAGCCGACCTCACAATCAGAATCAACAAAAAAGATAATTTCTCCCCTTGATTCTTCAATGCCACGATTCCTCTTCTCCCTAACGCTGGAAGGACCATGTATGTACTGGGCTTCATATTGCTGACACAGGCTTTCAACCTTACCTCGCTCCGATAGTGGACTATCATCAACGATGATGGTCTCGACTATTACATTAGAATCTTTCGCAGCCTTCTGTAGGGATATGAGAAGTCTCTCAACAAGATCAAGTCGTCCCTTGGTTGGTACTACAACGCTAAGGGAGTGAGATAAATCCGTTGTGCTACTCATCTTTTTCATGCTCAAATAACAGGCTATTCTCCCGATGAATTGGCTATTTGTTTGGTCACACTTAACTTCTCCCCCCAGATTTATCGATTAGCTTTTCCAAAGCTACTGTGCCGAGCTTAAATTCTTCGAGATGTCTCTCCCACTCTTCTTTCCAATTTAACCAAGCAATGCAATCACTCAAGCGTATTTGCTTCACCTCCCCGTTGAATTTCCTCTCCCATTCTAGGATCTTCTTGAGTATCTCTTGCCAGCGCCAGATTTCTGCTTCCTGGCGCGCGACATCGCTTTTCTGCTGGTAATTCTCCATTCTGCTTGTATCCCGCTGGGAATCTCGTTGCTCTTGCAAGCAATGTAACTGCTGCTGACGCCTATTTATCGCCTCCTCTATAGTCGTCTTTAATTCGTTTATTCCCCTTTTAAATTCTGGCTGGAGATCTCGTGGCCTAAATGCGAATCCCCTTTCGTAAGTGACTATCAAATTGCGACCAACCAATAATAGACCCGCAACCACGAGCAACAATATCACCAAATGAAACCTCAACGTCAATTGAGTTGTGAAGCTAGTTATTAAAAGCATAAAAATGTAGGCAAACACGAGAACCACAGGCAGTACTTCGAAGAGAATCTTCAGAACAGACCGTTTTTCTTTAATACCTATGTCAGAGCCCCTCATCACTCTACAAACCACTAGCGCAGCTATGGTCGCTAGCCCCGCAAATACCGCAACGTGAACTTGCCCGGGCAACTGGAGGTTTTGTGAAAGTAAATAAAGAGAAATCAATAGGGGAAGAAAAAGTACAATAATGGGCGAAGATACCACTCCTAAGCTTCTCGTAAGGAGGATCCTGCGGGGAATAGCCTCCCCGCTCTTCTGGAATACATTCGAGCCCATAAACTGAACTACAGGAATAAGAAAAGCAAAACCTATAAAGGTAGCACTCACTTGGGCAATTACTGATAGAAAGGCTCTAGTAGCTTCTTCCGACACTTATCCCCTGCCTTTAGGCGTCCTCAAAGAATCCGAATCTCACTTCCTTAAAGTCAAATCACGTTTGTTAGCCGAAGCATATATCCAGCCTCTAACTTGCCAAAGTCATCCACGGGTGTTCTGCTTTGGAGGAATCTTATAAAGTATATCAGCCCATTCATATAATGTTTGCTCAGTATGACAAAACAACAAACAGCCCCTGCATTTGCCCTGTTTCATCCGGACTCGTTGCCTTTTAAATTCACGAGAGAACCAAACATCCTCTAGATTGTCTTTACGAAGGTCTGCTATTGGTGGTAGCTGAGAGCAAGGGCGCAACTGAAGATCTGCCCAGACATGAACCCCTGTATAGGCAGCACTACACCTGAAATCATGTGGCATTTTGTCATGAATTAAAAACTCAGGGATCCATTTGAGGAACACTATTGAGTTAGTAATGGGGAATCCTTGTTTTTTCATCTCAATTAATTTTTCTATCTCTTCAACAAGAAGCGGAAGCGTTTCGGATGTTGGAATCAGGTCATCACTTATCCTACCAAGAACCTTCTCGTATGATTGGAAATTTATAAGCACCTTGCCTCCGCTAAGATTTGTGACCTCTTCGACTAACCGGACTAATTTGGTAATATTATATCGATTAATCACACAACTTATGGCGACATCCATCTCAGGATTCCTTTCTTTAGCATAGATCAGTGATCCAAAAGCCTGTTCCACAGTTTTGAAAGATACCCCTCTCAATTTTTGATAAATTTCTGGGTCAGTGGCATCCAAGGATAAAGTTACACAATCTAATCCCGATCTTACCAGCTTGATAATCCTCTCCTTTGACAAGAGAATTCCATTTGTCACAATCTGAGCTCTCATACCAGAGTTACTCACGACAGAAACGATTTCTTCTAGGTCCTTACGAAGCAGTGGCTCCCCCCCGGACAGAGTCACCACTTTTACTCCAAGGTTCTTAAGGGAGTAGAAAATCACCCCTAACTCTTCAATGGTAGGATCGATAATATAGTTTGGCAACTTCCAGACGTCACAATAATAACATTTGGAGTTGCATCTTTGTGTAATACCTATTGACGCAGTCAACGGGGGGACCACCGGGAGATTCACTAGGTTGGATATCTTAACCAAAGATTTATACCCCAGGTGTCTCCTGAGGCCTCTGGTAACAAGAGGTAAACTATAACGACAAAATCTCATACATTGCCCATTTGCTCTGATATTTGCTGTTTCCCAGCCAGAGCCACAACCCCGAGGAAGCCTTTTGGGATTAGTGGTTCTCCTCCCGTTAAGGTCACTAGCCTCGTTCCAATGCAGTGTCGGGAGCTAAATATTTCTTCCAAATCCACAAGGCTGATTTCACGTTTGCCTGTTAACCTCCAAATGTTACGGTAGCTGCACTTGGAGTCGCACTGCAGGGTCACCTGTACCGCAGAAGTCACTGGTTGAGCAAGGAGTAGATTAGGCCAGTGAGATAAATCCACCATCTTTCTATATGTAAATTTTTTAGGATTCTTTGTATAAAGGGAAATATTATTTGACTTGCCACTAATCCTCCTCCTTAATTTCAAGTTGCTCTTCCTTATTGTAATTTATTGCTGACTTCTTCTAACTCCTCTGCTACCTTGGTAAAAAGGGAGCTTAAGTCGGCAAATGAACCGCTTTCTATCATGGCCACGACATTTTCTAGAAATTGCAAATTAAGAGTGCTAACCTTCGTCAAGGCTTCCCTCACCACTTTTTTCCAATACGAAGGAGCTTCCTGACTTAAAGAAAGCAGATTTTTATATAAAAGAAATAATAGATTGCGATAAGCTGTCTGTTCTCGATAATCGGCAAGGAGCCTCCTGATAAGTTCAACCCTGGGGTCATGAACGAAATAGTCCAGATGAAATTCTCTCCTAATTAGCCTTCCCTTTTTCCCCAATTGTTCTTCCAGGTCAGTGCCTTTCAAAATTGATAAGCCGTGAATATCGAAGGGAGCCATGGCTGGAACTCCTTTTAGCGCTCTAAGGGTATCCTTCATGTCATCTAAAGAAGTTTCCATATCATACAGGATTATCCCAGGGCTGATATTTATGTCCAAGGAAGTTAAGATATTAACAGCCTGCAAGCTGTGTTCTAATTTTATGGGTTTTTTGAGAATATCTAAGCTTTTCTCCAGCGGTGACTCGAAACCCAGATAAACCAAAAATAGGCCTGCCTTTTTAAGTACTTTGAAAAGACCTTTATCTACACCACTCGGGAGGCACTGCATGATTATGTTTATCTTCAACCGCCGTCTGATAATTCCCCGGGCTATCTCGTAAGCCCGCTGTTTCCCTTTATCTCCAATAATGAAATTATCATCCACAAAAAAGAAGGTCCGGGCGTCATATTTATGTCTTAATAATTCCAATTCAGCAACAATATTTTCCGGAGACCTCTGGCGGTAAAGAGATCCCCTGTGTTTTTTGTAAAATCTGTGAATCTGACAGAAGCTACAATTATATATGCATCCCCTGCTGCCGCTGATGACTACCGGGAATCCCTGTCGAATTATTTCTAGCGCGTGATCCCGAGCTGGAAAGGGAAGGGCGTCTAAATCCTTTAGAAGCCGCCGCCCCTCATTGTAAACCACTCTTCCTCCTTCGTAGTGGGCTATCCCTGCTACCTGTCGCCAGTTCCGGGCATTTTGCATATTCTCAATTAATTCCCAAAAAGAGCTTTCGCCTTCCGAAAGAATAATGGAATCGATAACGGAATTAAACTCCGTTAAAATCTCTTCATACCAGAAGGTTGCGAAATGCCCTCCCAAACATGTATGTATTTTAGGCAGCACGTTTTTCAGCGACGAAGCAATCTTTAGAGCACTGGTCAGAGCATCAAAGTTGCCTACAGTAAACCCTGCCACGGAAAGAGAAGGTGTTTTCCTAATTTTCTTGAAAGTTTCTGCCATATTTAAATTAAAGACGTTAGCATCAACAAGCTTTACCGGGATGGAACGACTCCTTAAAAAGCTAGCAAGGTAGGCTATACCTAAGGATTCCGTTTTGTACCAATAGGGAGAGGACGGAGGATTTACCAATACAACCCAGGGCACTTCCCGATTTCTGTTAGAAGGAAGAATACTCATGTATCGCTTCTCCTCTTATAATTCGCGACGAATTATTAATAATTATCTCGCCACTAACAGAAGAAAGGAATCTCAAGTAACATGGCGTATGATAAGATAAGGGTAACTTAACCCCGCTGGTACGCAAAGTAGTTTCTAAAACAGTTTTTATGTACAACTCTAAATTAACAACGCTGTTGCCGTCTTGGAAGGTAATACTATACGATAGCCCTTTGGGGTTGTTAAACAACCGTGGACCTGTCTCAAAGTTGAAGGAGGCTTTTCGGATTCTGGGGCAGTAGATAAACTGCCATTTCTCATTTTCCAACCAGGCAAGAAAAAAAATGGGTTTATTATTCATGGTTTTAAGGGCCAACTCTGCAATAATTAAGGTTCCAGCAGGTCCTGGCTTGCGTAACCAGTGCCAGTGGTGAATGTTGTCCCTAAGCGAAAAGGTAGCCCAGTTATGGTCCTGGTAACCTTTTCCCGTAACCTGCCAGTTTATCCCCCTATATCTTATTTCTCCCGCTACCTCTGCCACCGGAAAAGGGACAGACCAGCCGAAGAAACGGTGCCAGTCCTGTAGGAAGAAAAGTTTCCCGTCATTCCCTATCTGAAATCCTTCCTTTGCCTTGTCATAGGTTAAATGTATCTCCACATCATTTTCTTTTAGCTGTAAGAACAGATCTTTCTCTCTCTCTTTTAACTGATTATGGTTTATTGACAGCAGCAATCCCACATCCTCCTTACAGGCAAAAGCCGAGCAAGGATATTCCTTGCGAACCTGTCTCACTTGGCCGCCAGGCAAGTTTAAAGTAAACTCGATTGTTGCTTTAACTGTTTCGGGTATAGGCAGAAAGCCACTTAAAGCAAAACTTCCTCCCAAAAAGGAACCGTCATCAAAAATGGCATCAAAGTACCACCACTCGGTATAAAAGGGGGAATCAAAAGACTGCCACAGATTACGGACAGGCTTCTCTAAACTTCCCTCGGGCATCCCCGGGGATCTGTAAATAATCGTTGGAATCCTTAGCCTCTGCTTTGACTCCACTAGCAGTTTCCTGTTCCAAGCCAAGTGAAATATGGGAAGAATAAAATAGGGGGGGTATGAAAGACCCAAAAGAAAAGCTAAGCTAAGGGGTAAGAATAAATAATAGAAGTTGCTGAAAAAAGATTCCTTCAGGATAACCTCGGTGAAAAGCCGCTCGTAAGTATATTTTCTCTCCAGGTATAAAGAAGCTATGGCATAAAAAGCTATAAAAAGGACAAGTGCTGTAATATTCAGAGAAATAAACACCAAGAGCCCTCCTAGAAGGACAATTTCCAGGGGAATTCCATAAGAAAGGAGGTATTTCCTGCTTTTGGCCAAACCCCATTTCACTACCTGGGTTTTCACTCCCGTTGCTAGGTCGTTGCTGTAATCCTTGATTTGATGCACTATAATACTCCGCAGTCCTATGATAAAAGATAGCAGAGTGAATAAAAGGGTATCTACACTAAAATGGTCAAAAAAGGCAAAGCAGAGCAAAACGGGAAGAGCTCGTTGGGTTAGGGCAGCCGTAATAAGACCGAAGTTCCCTTTTTCTTTAAACCTTACCGGAGGCAGGGAATAAAGTGCTGCCAGCAGGTACATAGAAAGGATAAACATTAATATTGAAAGATCCTTTTGCCATAAGGGATAAGAAACGGCTACCCCGCCGATAAGGAGACATAGAAGAAGCCCCTTAACTATCTGTGGGTGGAAGCCAAACTGAAGCTTACCTTTACCGGCAGCATGATCAACAGTTCTATCACTGTAGTCATTAACGGCATATCCAAAAGCCGCATAGAAACAGAGTAGAGCTACCAAGCTAAAAAATTGAAACAAGAGGTACCATCCTTTACTGCTGGATATAAGTACCAGGTAATAATAGGCTCCAAAAATTAAGGAAAGTTTGGAGATGTGCCACTCACTCCAACGAGCAAATATAAGGATATTGTTTAATTTCATAGGTTGCCTCAGTTTCAGATCTCCAATTTAAGCCCACGGCGGTGCGGGTATGCAAGTCAATAAGCATTTTGCACCTCCAATAGATTGGGATTATAGCGGAGGCAATTTCTTGAAGTCACATCGGTCTATGTATTTTATTAGTTCTTCAAGGAAAAAGGAAGAAAGATGCGCATCCTTTACGGATTCAGGGGTTGTCTCTCTCATATTTTATTCAACTCACGGATATCACTGATTCGCGCTGGCTTCAGGTTCTTCCTGGGGAAGGTGGCAAAAGGTACGTCTTCAACACCCACCGGAATCCCCAACTGAGCGGTAAGTTTACCCTTTATTTTTCGAAGAACTCCCACGGGGATCCGAGTACGAGGTCTCCGCTCCACATAGATTGCAATCTCCGGCTGTTCTAACACACCAGAAATCTTCATTCCCCATTCATTACCAACTTCGGAGTGCGAAAGTAAAGTTTCTTCTATATCCTTAATGAAGGCCCTCTTTCCCTTTATGCTTAGCATGTTACTTGGTCTCCCTTTGTAGTAGATACGAGGGGTAGTTCGCCCGCATCTACACCTCTCACGGGTAAGAATTACATAGTCATCGCTCCAGAAGCGAAGCAACGGCGCTCCTTTATTCCACAAAGTAGTATAAACTGCGACTCCTACTTCTCCATCGTTCACTGGTGTCTGAGTGTCAGGGTCAATAACCTCAGTCAATACATAATCAGCAGCTAAGTGTAGGCCATCCTTCTCAGGACACTCACCAGCAATGGGGCCAAAAATCTCGCTTAGTCCATAGAAATCAAAGCATTCTGCTTTCCAGTGTTCTTCAATTCGACGGCGGCGAGCATTACTTAAGTAATCCCCTCCAAAATGAAATTGACGTAACTGTTTTTGGAAGGCAATTTCCTTGGACTTATGAGCTAAGAATTCAGATAAGCGGCTTGCTACAATTGGAAGCGTAGCTATCATTGTTATAGGAAAGGCATTGAACGCCTTAGCAATCTCTACAAATGAAGCTACGCCGAGCGGAACCACTCCGGCACCGGCGCTAAGGTACTGAGCAACCATATAATACCCCATTGCAGGTATGCCAAACGGTGCCAGCACGAGGGCGATGTCGCCGGGTTTAACATCAACCCGTCGCATAATACGGGAAGCTACCTCATCAAAAACAGCAATGTCTTTTCTTGACCATGGA
>Ga0172363_10003477_pt1 | contig 12808 bp, 10 predicted proteins | sample LakKivs2_kivu2a2_FD_114541 | JGI IMG/M metagenome (GOLD analysis project Ga0172363, IMG submission 114541) | Sediment microbial communities from Lake Kivu, Rwanda - Sediment s2_kivu2a2 | ecosystem: Environmental > Aquatic > Freshwater > Lake > Sediment | place: Rwanda: Western Province, Lake... | reverse complement strand
GTATAAGCCCCTTCTTTGTGCTCAGACACATTCTGCGCACCTATGCATAAAGAAGAGCCTACCGCCTTGTGAGCAGCATACAGAGAGGTAAAAGGCAAAGCGAGTAGCACATCCTTATGGCCGAGTATCTCTTTGGGAAGCTTGTTGACAAACGCAAGCGTCTCATCAACCGTTTTGTGCATCTTCCAATTGCCAATAACAATGAGCGGCCGCCCCATAGACCTTATACCCTTTTCTATAACCGAAGGAGATGTTAAACAAACAGGGTCCTCAGAATCAAGTTCTAAAATATGAAACCAAGTGTTATTTTAAAAGATAGACCTTTACAATCTACAATCTATTTTTCAAGGCGCTTCACCTATGACTTCGTTATCTTCTCAAATCTTTAGCGTCTCTCAGCTTACACAAGCTATCAAGGCCCACCTTGAACCTAAATTTTTTCATGTCTGCGTGAAAGGGGAAATCACCAATTTTACAAAGCAAGCTTCTGGTCACTTATATTTTAGCCTTAAAGATGAGCATTCTCAAATTTCTTGTGTCATCTTCAAAGGAGTAGCAAGCGCCCTGCCGCACCTCCCTAAAGCCGGCGATAAGGTCATTATCAAAGGCTCTTTAAGCGTGTATGTCCCTCGTGGTGGGTATCAAGTGGTCATCTCTCACCTGCAATACGAAGGCATGGGAGACCTTCTCATGAAGCTCCACGAACGTAAAGAGAGATTGAAAAACAAGGGGTATTTTGACCTAGCTCATAAAAAACCCCTTCCCAAATATCCAAAAACAATCGGTGTCATCACAAGCCCAACAGGAGCTGTAATCCATGACATCCTTCATGTTCTGCAAAGACGTTTCCGGGGTTTCCATCTGATTCTAAGTCCTGTTAAGGTGCAAGGAGTAGGTGCAGAAAAGGAGATAGCGCAAGCTATTGAAGACTTTAATCGCTACAACCTTGCAGACGTGCTGATCATAGGGCGTGGCGGTGGCTCTCTAGAGGATCTTTGGGCTTTTAATGAAGAATGTGTCGTGGAAGCAATTTTTACATCCAAGATCCCTATCATCTCTTCAGTAGGTCATGAAACCGATGTCTCTTTAGCCGATTTTGTAGCCGATGTAAGAGCCCCTACTCCTTCCGCTGCCGCAGAAATGGTTATTAAAGAGAAATCTTTGCAATTAGAGTTTTTAGATAAGGCCCAAAAACAAATGATCTATGCCCTAAAGCAAACGATACATCGATGCAAGCTGCAGCTGAAAGGGATCCTCTCGCAAAAAATTTTTACCTCTTCGGAAGCCTTTGTAGGGGAATACCTACAACGGGTGGATGAAATCACCTCTCGCCTCGACGAAACTCTTGCTACCAAGCTAAAAATGAAAGAGCAGGAGCTACTATCTGCTGGAAAGCAGCTACGTAGCCTGGCGCCAGCGCAAAAACTTGCTCACCTTAAAGAAAAATCTCTCTCCCTACAAAAACACTTAGATCATAGATTCTCTATACTCCTAGCAAGGCATAAGGAGCGGTTTACTCATCTACGTCTTCTGCTAGACTCGTTAGATCCAAGAACCATCTTAAAAAAAGGTTACTGCATTCCCTTTGCTGAAAACCATAGTTCCGTTATTATGTCTACGAGTCAGCTGAGTGCCGGAGATGCTCTGTTTTTGCACTTCCATGACGGAGAAGTCGCCACTAGTGTTACCCATAAAGGATGAGTATGAGCCAATCATTTTCGTTTGAGACCGCCTACAAACGTCTCGAAGAGATTTTAGAAAAACTAAATAGTGAGCAAGTCTCTCTTGAAGACTCCCTAAAACTCTATGAAGAAGCTAATTGTTTAATCGTTGCATGTAATGCAAAACTCACACATGCCGAGCAAAAAGTGCAGACATTGATTAAAGGACGCAATCAAGAGCTTATCCTGCAAGAAGGCTCTCCTGTTTTGGAAGATTTTACTGTTTCTAAGTCCCATCATTTAACAAGAACTGTCAGCGAATCATGAAGTCATTTTTACAAAGGATCGTAGATCCTTCTGAGATTAAATCGCTGAGTCTTGAGCAGCTCGAAGTGCTTGCTCTAGACATACGCCAGAGAATTATTGAAGTCATGTCAGTAAATGGCGGTCATTTAGCTTCTAATCTCGGTGTTGTGGAGTTAACAATAGCTCTGCATAAAGTATTTGATTCTCCCTCAGACAAGTTCCTTTTTGACACTTCCCATCAAACCTATGCTCACAAGATTCTTACAGGGCGTAATGATCGCTTTCATACCATCAGAAAATTTCAGGGCTTATCAGGTTTTGCTTCCCCTGAAGAATCTTCTCATGATCATTTTTTTGCAGGGCATGCTGGTACCGCTCTTTCTTTAGCATTAGGTGTTGTCAAAGCAAGAGATTTAAACCAAGAAGACTATCATGTAATCCCCATTTTAGGAGATGCCGCGCTCACTTGTGGTTTAACCCATGAGGCTCTGAACAACATCCCCAAACATCTGAAAAACTTCATCTTGATTCTTAACGATAATGCGATGGCGATCTCGAAAAATGTAGGAGCTATCACAAGCATTCTTAGTCGCATGTTCAACAACCCCACTTCAAACAAAGTATATGCCGATATTGAAAACACCCTTCGCAAAATCCCTGGATGTGGAGAGTTTTTTGCTGAAGGAGGACACAAAATTACAGAGTCTTTAAAAAACCTTGTCAGCACAGCACCCTTTTTCGAGCAGTATGGCCTCTCTTATATCGGCCCTATTGATGGTCATAATCTCAAAAAAATGATTCACGCTTTAGAAGGAGTTAAACACACAAACACTCCTTGTATCATCCATACCTTTACTGTAAAAGGACAAGGGATGCCAAAGGCCATTGAAAACCCTACCTGCTATCACGGAGCCCGCCCTTTTGAGCCAGCAACAGGAAAGTTTTTGCCTAACCCATCCAGCAAGCCCACCTTTCCCAAGATCTTTGGAAAGCATATGCTTGCTATTGCAGACAGATGTCCTCATGTGATCACTCTCACCCCTGCTATGCCAGCCGGCTCTTGCCTTACAGCTTATATGGAAAAATACCCAAACCGCTGCCTTGATGTAGGGATTGCTGAAGGACATTGTGTGACCTTTGCTGGAGGACTTGCCAGTGATACAACCAAAAAAGTGGTTGTATGTGTCTATGCCACTTTTTTCCAAAGAGCTTTAGACAATGTATTCCAGGATGTCTGCCTTCAAAAACTCCCTGTACTTTTTGCTCTTGATCGTAGCGGCCTTGCTGGAGGCGATGGTGTAACCCATAACGGTATTTACGATATTGCTTTTCTTAATACCATGCCCAACCTTGTCATTGCGCAACCAAGAAATGGACAACTACTCAAAGAGCTTTTGGAAAGTGCTCTGACTTTTGATGTTCCAGCTGTCATTCGTTATCCCAATCTTGCCACAGAAGATGACAATCTCCCCCTTGTGAATCGCCCTATAGGACAAGGAGAAATTCTTGCTAGAGGGTCTCATGTTGCAATTATCGCTCTTGGACACAAATGTGCAACAGCTATGGAAGTGAGAGCTCTTTTGGAGCGAGAAGAAATCTACGTGACCGTCATAGACCCTATCTTTATCAAACCCTTAGATCATGCATTACTCACTCAGGTTTTTGCTACACATAAGCTTGTTGTCACCTTAGAAGAGCATTCCCTGCAAGGTGGCCTTGGCATGATTATAAATAGTTTTGCTCTTCAAAACTGTGGCCATTCTCCTATAAAAACGCTCAATGTAGGCATTCCCGATATTTATATAGATCATGGATCCCATGCGGAGTTAACAAAAGCCATCGGTCTCGACGCTCAAACCGTTGCAGAAACAATACTCAAACATATAGCCAAAGAACCCCTACCAGCGGCCCCATTATGATTGTCGCCATTTTTCCTCATCCCACACATCCAGATGCCACCAAACTTGCAAAGCAAATTGTAGATTTCTTTCATGCTCACAAAGTCAAGGTTGTAGCAGAACCCCCTTATACTGACGCCCTCAGTGTAGATCCCTTATCTTCTGTAAAGGAAGTGGAGTTTCTTATCTCTATGGGAGGCGATGGCACCATCCTAAGACTTGCTCATAAATATAGACATCTGAAAGCTGCTATTTTAGGCATTAACTTAGGACATCTCGGATTTATGGCTGATGTTCCAACGAGTGATTTACTACCTAGTCTGCGAGATTTCTTAGAGGGAGCCTACACCATCGAAAATAGGCTGATGATTGAAGGAAAAGCCCCTAACGGACAGACTTTCTATGCTATCAATGACTTTGTCATGCATAGAGCGCATAATCCTTCCTTAATAGAGCTCTCTATTTATTTGGACGATCTTTATCTCAACACTTTTGAAGCGGATGGTATCATCTTAGCAACTCCCAACGGATCTACCGCCTATTCTCTTGCTGCAGGAGGCCCTATCTTAAGTCCTGGCCTTGATGGTTTTGTGATTACACCCATCTGCCCTCATACCATCTCCAATAGACCCATCGTACTGACAACAACACAAGAGTTACGTATTGAATACCAAAGCCATTATCCAAAAATTGAAGTCATCGCAGATGGTTTAGATACAATACATATAACACCTAGGCAATCTTTCTCTTTTAAAAAGAGCAACAAAACCTTTCGCCTTGTGACCTTAAAACGCAGAGATTATTACTCTACTTTGCGCACCAAACTAGGCTGGTCAGGAAAGCTTCGGCACTAATCTTATGTCCACCTCATCGCCTACAGCCTCTAAAACCATCTATAATGGATTTTCTGCTGTCTTCTTACCAACGTTTTTGACACTACTCAGCGTAGGTTTTTTTCTCCGTATAGGACTTATTGTTGGCTCGATAGGGTATTTTTATACCTCTGTAATCATCTTTCTTGCTGTACTTGTAACAAGCATCACAGCTCTTTCCATGTCCTCGACAGTCTTTAATCTAAAAATAGAAACAGGTAGCGTTTTTTTCCTTCTTTCTAGAAGCTTTGGAGTCGAAGTGGGATCTGCTATCAGTTTACCCCTCTTTTTAGCGCAAGCACTCAGCACCTCTTTTTATGCTTTGGGATTTGCTGAAGGACTACATCTATTCTTTCCCTTTTTTTCTCTACAAACCATTGCACTTGCCGTCTTAGCTGCCACCACCCTTTTAGTGTTATTTTCTTCTCATACCGTGCTAAGGCTGCAACCGCTTATCTTTACTCTTGTATGTGTCACTATGCTTGTATTTTACTTAGGTTACACACCTTACGGTGCAGTCTCAAGCGCCACCTTTCTTCATAAAAGTTCCTTTTGGCCTTTATTTGCCATATTTTTTCCTGTAGTTACCGGTATCGAAGGAGGCCTTTCTTTTATTAACTCATTAAAAACCCCCTCTCGATCCATCCCTTGGGGGCTTCTTTCTGCTATTATAACAACCTCTCTTATCTACCTTAGCACTTCGTATATTCTCTCAAAGCAAGAGCAAGATGTGCTTCTTTCTCAGCCTCTGATTATGCAAAAGCTTTCCCTATTACCTACCCTTGTTGGAGTAGGTATTTTAGGATCGACGTTAAGTGCAGCCTTATGCTCTTCTATCAACGCAGCCAATAGTCTAAAATCGTTTGCAGAAGATGGTATCATCCCAAAAGTATTTGGAAATCCCCATATAGCAGTCCTTTTTTCGATGATGATCTCTTTTCTTGGAGCTTCACTAGGAAACATCAACGCTATAGCGCCCCTGCTCTCTATGTTTTTCCTCATTTCCTATGGCACCTTGAATGCTGCGACAGGTATCGAGGCGCTGATTCATAACCCCAGCTGGAGACCTACCTTTAAAACACCAGCAGCTCTTTCGTTACTTGGATCAGCTTTATGTATTGTAGTCATGTTGCTTGTAGATCCTGCTATTAGCCTTGGCGCTGCAGGTGGTGTAAGCATTTTATACCTTCTCATGAAGAAAAGACATTTACACTCCTCTTGGGAAGACATGCGTTATAGCATCCTCCTTTTTTGCTCAAGGTATGCTATTTATAAGCTAGAACACTTAAAAGCTTCTCCAAAAACTTGGCGTCCCAACCTCTTGGTATTTGTGGGAGACCCACTACTGAGAGCTCATCTTACAGAGCTCACTAGCGCCTTAACGCACAAAAAAGGGTTTTTGATTGTCTCTTCCATCATCACCTCTTCTGATGTGTATAGCGAAGAAGAAAAGCTCTCTTTGTTTCTCAAGCGAAGAAACATTCCTGCTCTTATCAAAACAAAACAAGCTTCAAATCTATTGGAAGGGATGCACCCTCTTATAGAAGATATAGGTCTTGGGCACCTATGTCCCAACACCATTGTACTTGGCGCTTCCGAAAAACCTGAAAAAATCCCTCTGTTTGCAGACATCATTCTCTTAGCTCACAAAAACAAAAAAAATCTCATTATCATCAGAGAAAACGGCCTCACACAAAGGCTTCATATCAAAGATTCTTTAAAACAGAAAAAATCTATCAACGTGTGGTGGGGAGGAAGAAGCAAAAACAACTCTGAGCTTATGCTCGTCATGGCGCACATGCTGCAAACAAGTGAACATTGGAATGGCTCTAGTGTCACCTTAAAAACAGTTGTCAGCGTCGCTTCTGATATCCCTCTTATGCAAGAGAACCTACGCTCTTTTGTCACTTCTTCCCGCTTAGAACTTGATACAGAGATCGCCCTTCATGAAACGGGTGATATTTTTTCCTCAACAATGAAAAAACATTCTCTTGAGGCAGACCTTGTTTTCTTAGGGATAAGACCTCCAGGGTCAGAAGAAACCCCGGAAGAATATGCAACCTACTATGCTCAGCTTCTCGATAAAACAGCCAACTACCCTCCTATCGCGTACACTCTTGCTGGAGAGTCTTTGGATTTTAGCAAGATCTTATCTTAGTTTCTAGAGATGTACTGGCTGTTGCAAGAGCTAGCCTGCAAAGCCTTTTTGAAAAGAGCATCAAACTTCGTGTAATCACATCGATCACCACAAGTAAAAAAGTCTACAAAACAAGCTCCAAATTCTGGATAGGTATGAATGCTGGCATGACTTTCTGAAAGAAGCGCTACAATAGTCACTCCCATAGGATCAAACGTATAATCGGCCATTTTTAATAAAGTAGCTCCAGAAGCTTCAATCGCCTCTGTCATAGCTCGAACAAGCAGATCTCGATCGTTTAATGTGTTTGCATCACATCCATAGTAGCTTGCAAGAAAATGAGATCCTACAAATTGATATTGAGCATCTTCTGCTTTTACTTCCATGACTTGAAATAGTAAAGCTAAAATCACCGTCAGACAGCGTTTCATGTGTATTCTCCTCGTTAACAGTTGTCGGTTATACCGTAAGGGAAAAAGTATACTAAAACGTGCTGTTTTTTTGAAGAAAAGACAATTCTAAAATACTTGTAACATTAGTAGCTAGAATGATCTAATTTAACCTTACCTCTGAAAATTCTATAAATCCAAAATCCATACGCTAAAACCAAAGGAACACCAATACCTGCAATGATAAGAAGGACTTTCAGAGTAAGTTCTGAAGAGGCAGAATTAAAAATTGTGATGCTATTGATCTCAGGAGAAATACTAGATCGAATAAGCTCTGGATAAATGCCAAGACCAAAAAGTACAAAAAGCAAAGTAATACTAAAACAAGAAGAAAGAAAAGCCCATCCATCATCTTTTTTACGAAGCAAATGAGGAATCATAGCAATACATAGCATAGCTACAATGCCAATCCAATAGAGATGTCCTTTGCCATCTACCCTGGCTACCATGTGTTTCATATGCATGATGGTAGCCATCGTTAACACAATATAGGCAATAATAAAACAAACCGTAGAAATCACCGACCACTGCCTTGTCTTCTCATGCAAAGGCCCCTCTATTTTCATATTCAAGTAAATAGCTCCATGCATAATGAAAAGAGAAATAGCTGTCAGTCCTGTTAAGATGGTATAGGGAGTAAAAAAGCCCCAAAAAGATCCTACAAACACTCCCTCGGGAGTTAAAGGGATTCCTTGCACCAAATTACCTAGAAGTACACCAAGAACAAAAGCTATCAAAAAACTCCCTACAGAAAAGACCACATCCCAAGTGGACCTCCATTTTGGATATACTAACTTAGAGCGAAACTCAATAGCAACAGCTCGAAAGATAATCCCTGCAAGAAAAATCATAATAGGAGTGTAAAATGCTGAGCAAAGTGTTGCATACGCCGCAGGAAATCCTGCTAAAAGAGCTCCTCCTACAACAATGATCCACACTTCATTACCATCCCATACAGGGCCTATTGCATTGAGCATAAGTCTTCTTTCTTCATCTTTTCTTGCAAAAAGATGGAGCATACCCACACCAAGATCAAATCCATCAAGCACCACATACGCAACAGCCGCTGCGCAAATAACACCAAACCATATGATTTTTAGATCCATCGTTTTTCACCTAAGTTATACTTTGAGCTGATACTCATCCATTGCCTGCTCTTTATGTCCAGGTCCAGCTTGGATTTTCCAATTGAGAAGAAAGATAAACAAAGCAAGTACAAATGCATAAATCACAGCAAACATGATTAAAGAGCCGAGTACCTGCGCGGCGTTAATAGAGTGCGAAACACCCTGAGAGGTTCTGAGCAGATGATAGACAATCCACGGTTGCCGTCCAAACTCTGCCGTATACCACCCCACCTGGTTAGCGATATAGGGAAACAACACAGAGCTCATCAGGAAAACAAGGACTGTTTTCATCATCGGAAGCTGCTTTCTCCAGTAGAAAAACGCTCCCAGTATAACAGCTAAAACCATGAGTCCCCAGCAGTAGATCATGATATGATAAGAAGCAAAGACTAAAGGGACATTAGGCCAATCACTAGGATGAAACTTATCGAGCCCCGTCACAGCTGTTGCTGGATTCCTATAGACAAACCAGCTGAGAAGAGAAGGAATTTCCAGCCCTTTTACCTCTTTTGTTTCCATATCTGGATACCCTACAACCGCCATGGGAGTATGAGGTTTTGTTACAAAAACACCTTCCATCGCAGCGAGTTTTTCAGGCTGATGCTTAGCCACAACCTGGGCGCTTGCATCTGCTGAAAGCAGCTGCAAAATGACCATAATAGCTCCCACAATGAGGCCAAGCTTCATGGTCACCCGAGCAAACTCTTGGTGTCTTTTTCTCAGCATATAATAGGCAGCAACACTGATGACAATAAACACGCCTGTGAGCCAGCATCCTATCAGCACATGAGTGACTCTCACTACCGAAGAAGGGTTAAAAATCATCTCCCAAAAATGGGTAACAACAGCTCTAGCTTCTTTACCTTCTCCTAAAATCTTAAAACCAGCTGGCGTCTGCATCCAGGAGTTAGCGATACAAATCCATATCGCGCTAAAGTGAGCTCCTAGAGCGACGAGAATGGTAGAAAGATAATGAATACCTTTAGACACTTTATCCCATCCAAAGAGCATAAGCCCCAAGAAACCAGCTTCTAGGAAAAATGCAAAAATCCCTTCTGCAGCAAGGGCGCTACCAAACACATCTCCCACAAACTTAGAGTATCTACCCCAGTTATTCCCGAAGGCAAACACCTGTACAATTCCTGTAGCAACACCCATAGCAAAAGAAAGAGCAAAGATGTTAACCCAGAATCTTGTCATCGTTTTGTATGCCTCTTTCTTGGTGACGACATACATACCCTCCATGATCACAATCATAAGAGAAAGGCCAATGCTTAAAGGGGGAAACAAATAGTGAAAAGCTATGTTAAAACCAAACTGTATCCTTGATAAAAAGACAACATCCATGAAGAACCTAAGCTATCTCTAAAGACTACCCAGATCCTAATCATAAAAAATAGGTTTGTCAACACTGTTTCTTGGACAAATATTACTTAGCTCCAGGTAAAAAGAGCCATTGACCGTCCTTGATGGAAATAGTAAAAATATCTGAACTCAAGAAACCTACCTAAGAAGTTTTTTAGCAAGAGTAGCTCTACTGTCTGCTTTTTTTACTTGCTTCTGCGATTTTGATTTTGACTTTATTAGGATTTTGAAGAGAATGGCCTAAGAATACGGACAGGGCTCTCTCCTATCCGTGCGTTAACCTATGCCCAGTTAAGAAAGATGTTAGAAATCTTACATTTACTTGTTCCTTTTGTAGAAGTTGTCATCATTGGAGTGATGATCAACTACCTACTCTCTTTCTTTTGGAATACAAGATCGATGGACCTTGTGCTAGGACTTCTTGCTTTTCTTCTTATCTTTGCCGCCTCTTCTTGGCTACAACTGCCCGTTGTACACAAGCTCATGCTTTTATTTGCTAATGTTGCTGCAATTGCTATCTTGGTGATTTTCCAGCCAGAGCTACGTGTTGCTCTTTCTAAACTGAGCTTAAAAGGTAAACGCTATAGAGAAATTACTGAGTTTGATAAATTTTTGGACCATCTAGCTACCTCTGTCTACAGACTCTCTGACAAAAGAATAGGGGCTCTCATTGTTTTAGAAAATGAGGACTCTTTAGAAGACTTTGCAAGAAAAGGGGTCATTTTACAGGCTCTTTTTTCCTCTGAGCTGCTCGAATCGATCTTTGCAACAACAACTCCCTTGCACGATGGCGCAGTGATTATTCGCGATATGACGATTGTCTCAGCTGCGGTTATCTTACCCTTAGCAGAAGACTCTTCGCAAATCGCCAAAACGATGGGAACAAGACACAGAGCTGGCCTCGGTGCAAGCCAACTCACCGACTCTTTAATTATTGTTGTTTCTGAAGAAACTGGTAAAGTGTCTATTGCAAGAGAAGGTATTATGACAAGAGGAGTAAAGGTAGATCGTTTTAAAGGGATTCTGCGAAGTATTTTTAATCCCCCGACGAAAACCCCTTCTGGCACACGATTTAACATCCTTGAGTGGATACGACGATGAAATCTCTATTAATTAAACTATTTATTCTCAACTGGCCAAGAAAGCTGATTTCTTTGATTTTGGCTGTGATCATTTGGTTTGTCGTCAGTCAGTCCATGGCTACAACAAAAACCATCAGCAACATCAGCGTTCGAATTGTCAATATTCCCGAGGGAAAGACTGTGGAAGGGTTGCAATCGAATGGTCTTTTACAAAAAAGAGTCACTCTTACTTTAAGCGGCAACAAAAACCTGCTGGATGAGCTAACTCCCAATGATTTAGAAGTCGTCATCGATGCTACAGACCAAGGGAAAGAATGGATTGCCACGATCACCAAAAAAAACCTCGTCTCTCTCAGCCCAGATATTAATCTCTCTAACCGTATCAGCAAGATATCTCATAAAAATTTCATTATTAAACTTGCTAATCTTGTGACAGAAAGAATTCCCGTGATCATCACGCAGCCTATTGGACAAGCGCCACGAGGTTATGAATTTTTGGATATCTGGCCATATCAGCTTCACCTTGTCATTAGTGGACCCGAAGAAACGGTTAAAGAAGTGCGCAATAGAGGCATCAAGCTTACCTTCAATCTCAATGATATCTCAGAGGCGCAGCTTGATGATTTACAAGCCTCAGGTTCTTCTAAGCAAAGTGATGTGGTCAGCTTCTATGTTCCTAAACACTGGAAAACCGTTTCTATTCCTGTGCTGTCTACAAACAGCATCACTATTGACGACCCTGACGCAAAATTCTTACGTATTGACTTTGTCCGCTCTGAGCTCTTACCTATCAACCACCCCATCCCCATTAACCTGTTTTTCCCCCCTGCTGCCAATAACGCTTTATCTTCGCAAAAGATCTCTATTGCACCTGGAGATCTTGTCGACAGCAAAAATGGGTTAAAACTTATTTCTCAACCTCTGTATGCCAAAGGTGTCAGCGAGTTATTTTTAGAAATTGTTGGCGATATGATTGATCTTGTTGTAATTGCAGAAAATAGACCTGATAACAAGCTAGATTGGAGTATACAGTTTATTAACTCTAGAGTGTTAGAAGATCGTTTTGTAAGCATTCTTATGTCAGATATTTCTGATGATTCTATCCATAATTTACAACCCAAAGTGCGAGAAGAGTATTTAAGAAATCGGTTTAGAAGTTATATGAACCGCTTTAAGTTATACCAGTCTAGCTACACTCCCTTGAACTTAAGCGCGCAGCTGATCAATAACAAAATCACCCTCTCTCGAGGAGATGCTCCTAATGACTCTCCATAAAAACATCTACCTTCTCAAAAATCGCTTGGGATCTCTTGGAGGACTTGAAAAATACACATGGCGTATTGCTAACGCTTTTGCGAAACATGGCTGTGAGGTGACAATTCTTTCTTCTGACTTTGTCGATAAAGCCCATACACACCCTTTGCTCCATTTTGCTCATCTGCCTTGCAACCATAAGCTTAGTATCAGAAAAATCCACGACTTCGACATAAAAACAAGAAGATATCTCTTAGATAAAAGAGCGGATGTGATTTTTGGTATGGACCGCAATCGCTACCAAACACACCTTCGCCTAGGCAATGGAGTGCATCGCTCCTTTTTGCAAACACGCAAATACACAGACAGCTTGCTAAAAAGATGGATTACACCCTTCAACCCCCTCCATCGGTTGATTTTGTCGATAGAAAAAGAGGCTTTAGAAAGCCCTAGCCTTCGATGTCTTTTCACCAACTCTCATATGGTCAAGCAAGAAGTTTTAAGCTATTACAATGTCGATCCTACCAAAATCCACGTTGTTCATAATGGTGTAGAATGGGATGAGATGCAAAACGACTTTGATACATGGATAGAAAAAAAGAGTAAAATCGCAACAGCTCTTTCTTTAGACCCTAGCACCTACCATTTTCTATTTAT
>Ga0172363_10003476_pt1 | contig 12809 bp, 24 predicted proteins | sample LakKivs2_kivu2a2_FD_114541 | JGI IMG/M metagenome (GOLD analysis project Ga0172363, IMG submission 114541) | Sediment microbial communities from Lake Kivu, Rwanda - Sediment s2_kivu2a2 | ecosystem: Environmental > Aquatic > Freshwater > Lake > Sediment | place: Rwanda: Western Province, Lake... | reverse complement strand
TATACTAATCCATTCCATCAACGCAGAGATTGGAACAGCACCGTTCTCCGCAGTTATTGGTCTTTGATTATTTCTTTTCTTCCTACCCTGATTAACATACTTCCAATAGTCAGCGTAATTGATTTGTAGTATAGGTTCTCCATCACTCGCAGTAACCACACTATAAGAAATACTATTGAGTAGATTACCTGTAGCAATCTTTTTACTATTTCTAATTTTCTTTTTCATTATACTAACCCACATCTTACCTATTCGGTGTAGTGCGGCTTCGGTCATAGTATATCTCATAATGATAAATATATTTTTCTACTATGTGAAACCGCTAAACGCCGCAGCACATCTATCAAGTGGCGTCATAACTTTTATTTTCAATACCGCATTCCAACCACCACATAAGTCGCTGTATTGTTCCAAGAATGGATAATAGATTACTTCGTCGTCTAAATAATACTTCGCATTAAAACAACCAAGAGAATTGGTTACACTCAATCTAAACTGACCCACAACATCATCTAATATCTGGTTTGTATCTGAAAGAACATCAACTTGATTAGCAAGGTCTCGGTCTATAATATCCATACAAATAACATTAAACTCATACTCGGTATAACTACTTGCGTCGTTTATGACTTGTATAGCATCACCAGGAACGACATACAACAAAGGAAAGAAGGGGCTCTCAAACGTTGTATTGTTTTGTTTCAATCTACTTTCAGTCCAATAACTTAAATCTTGTTGTTGTCCAAAACCAAATGAGTTTATTTGTTTGTGGTGGTCTGCGAGCAATCTAAAATCATCGTGGAAGGTCTTAAAGTTTATACTATCGTGGTTGATTGGAGTGCCTGTAAAAGTGTTGAAAGCCGCAGCACATCTATCTAATGGTGTTGTGGTTACGACTTTCATAAGTGCAGTCCAACCATTATTCAAGTCAGTATAATCTTCCATAAACGGCGTCATACTAACAGTATCTAATACGTCGTAGAAAGTATTATAACAACCATAAGTTGGAAGCACCGATAGTTTGTATTGGGCTAAAACATCTTGTAACATTTGTAATGTATCACTCAATACATCAACCTGATTGGCTAAATCTCTATCCACTATATCCAACATAACAAGATTAAACTCCCAAGTTTTGTATCTTAAACTATTGATACAATTACCAGGAACGATATACAACAACGGGAAGATAGGGGGTTCAAATGTAGTGTTCTCTTGATGGTCTCTTATCTGTGTCCAAAAACTCAACTGGTCAGTATCTCCCAAACCAAATGAATTGATTTGTTTGTGAAGATTTGCCATCTGTTGGAAATCATCGTGTATAAGTTTGAAGTTAGTATAAAGTGGATTACTCATTTGTTTAGTTGGTCTTTCATTATTTTTTCTTGTTCCTTATTAAAATCCATAATGAAGGAAAGATGATTGAGACACTGAGCAAGGGGTAAAGAAGACACATCGTTAAATAACCAAACCTTGTTCTCACAGAGTGAGCTGATTGCCGAATACCAACCCCAATAAGACGAAAAACTATTTTTGTTTTCATCATTACTCTCAACATCTTGCTCTTGGAATAAATCTTTGTAAGTTCGTCTGACGCTCTTGCTATATTCAATAAAAAAAAAACTGCACCCTCAAGATACTTCATAGGTAAATCTTCCATCTTCTTCACTCTATGTTGTATGTTTTTTTCTCCATACTTTGTTCCTTTCTCAACATAAAGATATGCTGCGAGTTCGTTTAGGTTTTGTTTTCTATAATTTTCGTCTTTGGATAAGAACGTATCTATGTCTATGAATTGACCAAATGATAATGTGTTTATATCAAGGAACTCATACTCTTCTTCGTTATGGTAAAAGGTTATTTCTACTTTCTTATTTGATGATGTGAGTAGTTGTAAAACTTTTTCTCCAACTTGTTTTACTTCTGCGGCGTCGGCGTTTAATATCTCTTCTCTTGTTAGTCCTGTTGTTAGTTCAATCGCTATAATGAATAACTCGCTCTCTTCCATTACATCTCTCAATCTCATTATTTCTGACCACGTTTTGATTGTTGGTTCTTTAACGGGATATTTCTTTCCGTTATATTCAATTACTGTTTCAATCATATCTATAAATATATTTTTTCTAATAGACAAACACTCCCGAATTGCGTCCAAGTTTCATTTCAAGAACATATCTTATTCCGTCTATCAAATGGTTTGAACTATCAACAGGTTCATCAAGGTTATTGTTATTCTTATCTGTCTTCCAAATATAACTCTGTAATTCGGTTTGTAGGTTTAATGAGTTTATATTGATAAAAAAATTATTTCTTTTTATTAAATCTATTCCGTGTAAAATACTATTCTTTCTAACTGGCTTACAATTGATGTGGTTGCGTCTCAACTCTTCTATTGCTTGTGGGTTCGCACTATCTGCGATAAAATCATCTGTAAGGTTTATTTCTAAATCTTTTATTTTATAGATGAAATCAGGAATTGTAATGTTTCTTAAATAAAGTTTTTCTTCAACATATATTCCACTATCGTTTTTATAGACAGCAACAAGTGTTGAAGGGTCACTATAACCCCAATCTATTCCATAGCCAAGTAGTTTAGCATCTTGGGGTAAGTCATAATATAGTTGTTGATGTGTGAATACCATTTTTGTAGGCATACCTTTCAATCCCAATCCAAATATCCTCCACAGGTTAGGGTCTCTTTCTTTTAACTTTTCTATTTCTTCTTTTTGTGCTTGTGGTAAGAAGGGATTATCTTTGTAAGTGATGATATTATACTTTGTGTCTTCTCTGTTTTCTAAATCATATATCCAACTCTGCCACAACGATGGGTTCAAGTCCATAACAATCATATCACTTGTTCTTAAAACAAGTTGTATGTATTCATCGTGGGATACTTCTGTTGCTTCGTTGATGAATAAGTAATCTCTCTTCCTTCCTCTTACTTTTGTTTCGTCGTCAATTGAAAATCACTCTATAATGTTTGTTCCAATTTGATAGTATCCGTCCGCTTGGTGCCATCTATCAGGGTCATAAACATCATACATAATTAGTATCTCTTTCAGGTCTCTCAACACCGACCCTTTAAGTGCTGGTAAAGTTTTTCTAACTATACTCAATATCTTATTGTCTTCGTTCAATAACTTATAGACAAAGTATATGAGTATGTTATATGTTTTTGATGCTCTTGATGACCCTTGAAATACGTTTATCCTCTTATCACTATCAAGTAAGTCCTGAAATACTCTTGTTGTCTTTATCTCCTTCATAATTCGTTTTAACTATGTTGATGGTATAACGGGGTTCATTTATCTTTTCCCCTTGTGTTGTTATATCCATCTTCTCTTTTGGTTTTCCATATACCCTATTCAACAGAGTTTCAATACTTTCTAATTGACCTTTCTTTAATCCGTTTCGCAACGCAGCGGCTACTGTCTTCTCTAATATAGTTGAGTTTTCATTTTCATAAACTTTTTTCAACTCTTCTATATTCATACTCACCATCGCTTGTATTGTATCATTTATCTCTGTTAGTTTGTATCCCTCTTTCTTCAAGGATAATACATATTTCTTTGGTCTCCCTTTCGGGTTTCCTGATTGACCTTTCTTAAATGGTATTAAATGTTCTCTACTCATCTGTTTTTATTCTGCTTTAGTTTATGTATTTAAGGAACTCACTACGTGCTAATCCGTCCTTGAATACCCCGAGCATCTTACTTGTTATAGTCCAAGTATCGTGTTTCTTTACACCTCTCATACACATACATAAATGTTGTGCTTTAAGAGATACTGCTACTCCTTTCGGGTTTAACTCTTCTTGTAATCGTTCTGCGATTTGACTTGTTATTCTTTCTTGGTTCTGAAACCTGTTTGCGTATAAATCAACCACTCGTGCTAACTTGGATAGTCCAACTATCTTTCCGTTGGGTATGTATGCAACTGCTGCGGTTCCAAAGAAAGGTGCTGTGTGGTGTTCACACAAAGAATAGAATGGAATATCTTTTTGTATAAGCATTTCATCAGTTCCTTCTGCGTCAAATGTTGTGAAGTTGAATATCTTGGGTTCAAGAAACTCTCTCATAAACTTTATGTATCTCTTTGGTGTTTCTTTCAACCCTTCTCTTTGTGGGTCTTCTCCCAATAGTTTTAGTATTTGTTGAAAATGATTTTCTGCACTACCATCAGGATAAATCATACACCCGTCTTTTTGTTTCATATGTCTATATGTAATCTTGAAGTAAAGTTTATGTAGTGTTCTTTACACAACTCTGCTACTACTTGTTTTGATTGTGCCAGTAATTCTTGGTTTTCTCCTGAAGGCATCAATACAATTTTTTCTTTTTTCAAGAACCCGTAATCGTTTATCATTTCATCAAAGTCATCTCTTGTTGTTATTACAAACTTGAATTGTGTATTGAGTGTATTGAATACATCAAGTGCCGCAACGTTATATCTCATCATCTTATCATTACCACTATTGGATAATTTAGGAGAACAGTTCCACTGGCTCACCAGGGTTCTCAATTTCTCTGATGGTATAATCGTCCCATTCGTTTCTACTTCAACGAAAATAGAGGGGTTTAATTGCGTCTGGCACCATTCTATGAACTGCTCTATCCCCGATGTCTGCATCAGTGGCTCACCTCCCGTGATGATGAGATGACTACCCATCCGTAGTGCTTTCTTACAATCATCAGGGAGGATTTCGTCATATGTCTTTGAGTTGGCACGCATCCATACTTCTATTGTATCACATCTCCAAGTTGCTCCGTTGTGTAGTTCCATATCAAACTGCGTTCCCATACCACCGCACATAAGATTACAACCTCCCAATCTCACAAACACTGATGGAACACCTGATGTTTTACCTTCTCCTTGGATTGAATAGAATACTTCACTAACCGATAGTTTCATAAATTACATTTGACGTTTTAGTTTCTGCGAGTTCAATTTTTATTATTGGTAATCCCGCATTTTTTATTTCTGTGAATAACCACATAGACATATTCTCTGCACTTGTTTCAAATGGTAATTCAGTAAATGGTTCGTTATTGATTTCTAATATGGTTGCTAGTGGGTCTTGTTCCCATAAAAGAAATGTATGGTCGTATTGTTTTATGATTGGTTCTGTGATTTTATCTATATCACTGAACAACATAGTTATTCCGTTTTTCATTTCGTTGAACGCAAACTGGCATTTAACTTCGTAGGTGTGTCCGTGTATTCTTCCACACTTTTCCCCCGCACTTTTATTTCTATGTGCTGCGTAGAAATGATATTTCTTTTCTATTATCATAAAAAATCTTTTGAGTAATCTTCTGGTTTAACAACAAGAGCGTTATGCTTTGTAAAACAAAGGACATTATACATTCCTGTCTTATCTATAAATATACTATCTGTATTTTTTAACTCAAACGGGTAATCGTCAACAATTCTATAAATCAAGTGGCACCTTACTTTCATATTGGGTGATACATATTTCCAGTTTGTTTTATTCACTTCAACACTCACAACATAACTACTATCCATAGTGAGTTGTTCTATGGTATGTGCGGCGTTTTCATCTACAAGATATTCTTTTGTAAAGTAGATATGTTGCGTTCTTATGTCTATAGTCTTTGATATTGAATATCTTACGAAGTGAGTGAATAACCCACAATACCTTCCTTCACACTCAATACCATACCAATTACTTTTCCCTTCCATATACTAAATCTTTTATCAATTCCAATTCGTGCCATATGTTATATTCTTGTTTTATATCGTTCATAACAACATACGCTTCAAATTGTCTTCCAATATCACTTATGTCTGCGAAATTATGTTTAACAAGATTGTCTTTAACTTTATTCAATCTATCAACCGCATCATCAACCACGAACGCTTGATACAATCTACTCTGTGGTATGAACTCGGGGAACGACCTAAAGTTCGGAAACACAACATCACAACCAAATAATGTGCTTTCAAGTATTGTCCAACTAACGTAATCCTGTAATGAACTATTGAAATGTATTTTTGCTTGTTGTAGTTCAAAGTAATATTCGTCTTTTGTTAGACCAACTAATATCTTAAACCTATTATTTTTTTCTGCGAGTGCTTTGAACTTCGCATTCATATCTGGTAAATTACTTCTTATATTCGCAGCGCTTGTTGTTATGTGCCATTCCCAATCAGGGTTTTCGTTTAAGAACTTTTCCGCAACCTTCAACATAAAGTGCGGGTTCTTTTCTTTATCAAACCTTGAACTGAATACAATTATATTCTTTTTTTCTATATCTCTTCTATATGTTTCAACATCTTGTTTGTGTATTGGAAGTGATACGACTTGTATTGGTGCTGAGAACCCAGCTTGTCTCAACTGCTCTTTATGTATTGTTGAACCAACAAATATACCACTCAACCTTCTATCTATACCAATTTCATAACCACGCATCCAATCTCTCATATCATAAGTAAAATCATATTCATCAACACTCTGTGCGTGTAACATCGCATACACCTCCACTTCTATCTTGTATAGTTCAAGTGCATACCACACTGCGTCCAATCCTGGCGTGAAAAAATCTTGGAGGAATATAATATCCCCCGACCTTATTTGACCTTCCCTAATGAACTCTAATAAAGTCTGACACTGGTTTAGAGACCACTTACCTCTTCCGATTGCGTCAAGAACTGCACCAACTTTTATGTCTCCTGTTTTATATTGTCCGTCTATGTCTATGAACTCAACATCGTAGTCATTGAACGTCGCAGGCATCCATACCTTGGATAGTTGCTCTGTGTATCTTGATTTCAAGGGTTCAAGTCCCAAATAGAATATCTTTCTCATACCTTACTTATTTTTGCTCCGTTCTCTCCATCTTCTAAAACAATAACATAGTCAGCCTCAAAATCTTTTAATAACTCTTCTCCAATCATTTCACAACTCTTACTTCCAAACATAACTGGTTCTTTACCCAAATAATCTTTGATATGTCTTTTCAACATAATAATTTCTATTTCCCTATTACTATCTTCAACAGATTTAGCAAGTTCAATATGAAACATATGTCTATGTGGGTGTTTAAGAAACATTACTTCTTCTATGTCGCAATCATACCAGTTGTGTATACCTTCAACTTGTAATTTGACTATAACTTGTTTAGTAGGTCTTGAATAATTCATATGTTAGTTTTCCTGTGTGCCAAGATTCGTTTATCTTCATCATCTGTATTAGTTGATGTTCGTTTATGATTGATAAAAAAAAGTTTAACTCATTTCTTTTAGCAACCTTTTGTAATTCTATGTTCGCAATAATACTCAACAACGTTCCCAAACTCCTTCCTCCCTTATGTGTTTCAAGGTTTGAGAATTGTTTAGGTGTGACTTTCAATTTTTCCAACGTTAGTATAAGTGCTTGTGGTAATTTTTCTTTACCTGTTAGAAAATCCATATACGGTCTTATCTTCAATCCATTATCAAACCATACAATACCTCCATACATCTGTGAACTCTGTGCCCAACTTGAACTATCAACACTACATAGAGGTAGTTGAAACATCTTTGGATAGGTCACATAACCGAGTGCGTGTATCTTTGCTTGTGATTTTCTATACACATCTTGGTAACGTTTAACAATCCAATCACTTTTTGTAGTAACCCCACCCGCAACACAAACGTGCGGATTATGTTGCACCGCTTCTTTGAGATAAGACCATTCATTATCAAACATAGTGAGAACAAACATAGGGTTCAGTCCCTCGTCCAACATATATTCATAGTTGCGTTTGCTCTCTTCTTCGTTCGCAATAACATCTAACATAACATACTTCTCACACTGGTCTCCATATATCTTCAAGAAATTACAATAGTTTTCTAATGTGATATGTTTGTATTGAGTTTTTGAGTTGAACTTTGTAAATGCTCCACTATCAATCATAAGGTTTATATCTCCATTCATACTCGCGTTAAACATAGTTTTTGTAAAGGTTCCACTACCTCCCAACCAAGCGAAACTAACCAATATGTTTAAGTGAGTATTATTTGATTTCACAACCAGAATAGTTTTCAGATAAGAAAGTTTTAAGTGCGTCTTCTATACTTCGTCTTTCACTAATGTATGCGTCAGCGAGAACAATATGTATAACGTTGTCTATGTTGGTTTCAGGAAGAGGTTGTTGTTCTTCTATGTAATCTAATTGTTCCCAATCGTGTCTTACAACATCGAGACCCCACGCATCTAATTCTTCTTCTGTCCAATCTTGAGTAAGCAACTCCCAATCCCACTCACCATAACCTATATTGTCTTTAATGATAAACTCTCTTTGTTGTTCTGGTGTAAGGTCATCAACTTTGATGACTGGTATTTCTTTCAATCCTGCTTCTTGGCAGGCTTTCAATCTCATATTACCTCCGAGAACAACCATATCGTCATTCACAACTATTGGTCTAATGTCCAACATCTGAGGAAAGTCCTTTATGCTCTTTACGAGTTTCTTGAACTTATCATCTTTGATTGTTCTTGGATTACTTGGATTGAGTTTTACTTCCTGTATTTTTGTTTTTACAACCTTCATAGTAAATTATCTTAAATCTTGTTTTAGTTTTTGTATTCTATCTTTTAACCTTGATTGGCAGTTAAGGTCACAATAGTTCATCAACACCTCTCCAAACTGGTTTCTAACAAACTCTGTTATGACAGCACGCTTCGCTGCGTTTGTGTTTATATCTCCCAACATATTTTCAATTGTTAGGACTTCGTTCAGGGTAATCGGTACTACCGAGGTTACGTTGAGGGGGGTAGTTTGTTTAACTTTCTTTCCCATATCGTTATTTTTATTTTTACAATTACAACCCATTTATTTTTTTTCTTTTATTTTTAAGTTGTGTTCTAACTTTGTTTATATCTCTTGATAGAGGTCCGAGAGGTATGGTTGTCCTTTTATTCAATTTAGATAAATTACAATTTTCTTCAATATAAAGTTCAAACAATCTCGCATAATACCATTCTTCTTTCATCATCTCTTTCAATTCTATTTTAACCCAATCTAAATCGCACTTATCAACATACTCGCTCTTATCTTCAACATCAGTTTCTCCTATAAGACTAACCTTATCGTTTCTATATGTTCTGTGGTATGGAGATGTTTTTGAGTTATAGTTATTCAAAACAATTCTTGTGAAATAAAAATATCTCTGTGCGTCGTTTTCTATACTTAAAAACTTTTCGTTAGTAATAACTTGGTCGATACAATAATGTAATAACTCATCTACATTATTTTGTTTAGCCACGCTCTTACATATTTCCATCAACTTCATATAATTTATTCTAAACCATTCCACATTACATAATAAATAGTCGCTCAACGCATTTTTTCAAGCGACCTGAAACATCTATTGAGAATATCTGCTTGTTCGTAATCTTCTCTCTCTTCTGATTCAATTATACTACGATACAAACCAAACAATACATTTTCTTTATGTGTTCTTATCAACGGCATAAAGTATCTCACTATGTCTGATGTTAGTCGCTTCTTCTCCACTTCACTCCACTTGAAGTAATTTGTTGTTACGAAATCTTCATTATCCAATTCTAATAACAATTTATGTAGTTCGGGCGTCATAGTTTCAATCAAACATATCTAAATCTTCAAATCCCACCACCGATTTATCCTCTTTGGGTTTTTTACTGATAAGAACATCTAACTTGTTTTGTAGTAACCATTCCCTCATCAGTTCCACTCTTTCTAATGGTGGTGTTTTACTTTCATTTCCTAGTTGCCAATCTTCTAACTTTGTGCTTCTCATATTGTTTTTTTTTTAATAATAAATATTACTTCCCCTATATCCAATCAAATAGGGTCTCTTGCTCTTATTTGATTTTATATTCAGGTATTTTATTTAATGACTAATACCTTCAATGCTCTAATACATATCCCCATATCCAAGGGTAGAGGTTATTGGTTTATTCAATTTTGATTGTCGCTGGTTGCGGGTTACAGAGCCAGCACTTTAACAACCTCTAATGTTTCCAATCTATCATAGGGCGGATAAATTGTTTTAATGTAAAGAACCTAAACTTTCATTTATCAATACCGCCACGTATTGAGAGGGGCAAACACTTTTAAGACCTCGTTCATAATAATAAATATCCAAGTATCACGAAAAATAAAGGAGTTGATAAGAAAATGTTTTTTATTTATATTTATTGTAATGGAAAAAGTTTGTAGAAAGTGCAAAGAAACAAAACCACTATCTCAATTCTATAGAAGGAGTGATTTATCAGGTGGTCACGTCAATCAATGTAAAAGTTGCGACGCAGATTATCAAAGACAATATAAAAAAAAACTACAAGAAGAAAGTGGTGTTGGACCACGAATGTCCCCAACACATAAAAGCGATTATTGTATTGCGTTCGGATGGTTGAAACTTTTGGGTTACGACTTATCAAAAGATATTCACCAACAGTTTTGTGAAAAACATAACTTGAAATACAAAAACAGACCATACGTCAATAAAAGACGATATGAACCTTGCGACTGTATCAATAAGAAATGATGCGGCATATTCTCTTCCCAACTAATAATTGTTGTATAAAGGTATTAGACCCGATTGTTTGACTTATCTCTCTTATGGTGGGATTGAGATATAAAAAGATATGAACTTCAAGTGGCGGGGTTTTAATTGCGTCTGGTGTTGAGTAGAAAAGATTATGGAAATCTGTATTTATATCTATCATACGTGCATATAGTAAAGGTTCCCAGATTACGTAATTCTCATTACCATCTGGGAACACTAATTGAACTACTATCTTATACTCATTCAGGTTGGACATACTTTTTCCAAGAACCTCTTTTCAATGTTGTCATAAGGTAGTTTAGGGGCACACCATATTTTTTCATAATAGTCCAAGTCGTTTCAGTTCCATCGGTTAAACTTTTGTGAATATAACCTTTAATCTTTTTTGTTAGATTATATTTGTTTGTTTTAGAATATTTTTTTCTATTGTCTCTATTCTCTTCCATAGATACACAACGCAAGTTTTCAATTCTATCATCACCCGCTTGCCCGTTGATGTGGTCAATTGTTTTGGAGCAGAATTTATTATTGAAAGACATCCACACATATCTACCAACTCTCTTGGTATAACCTTTTTTATTGTAATGTAAACTTACCATTCTATATTCCTTACCATCCTGTCTCACCGTGAGAGTTTTTTGATGTTTAACACTACGGATATTTCCAAGGTTTGAGATTTCATAGTTGGGAAAGTCCCACATCTCAACCCATTCTTCTTTATTGTTTTTCATTTTTCATATTTTTTATCAATTGTTTTATCTCTTTGAGTTGAGCAACTTTTCTATCATACTCTAATGTTTCGTTGAGGTCATTACTATCGGGTTTGTTCTCCTTCAACACTTGTTCTAATGCGTCGTGAGCGAACGTCATATAATCATACATTCGTTGTAATCTTTCGTCTTCCATTATGCCCTCCCCTTTGTTTTTTTTGCTTCTGCGAGTTGGTAAGCACTTGACGTTCTTTCTTGTTTCACAAGTGGTTTATCTACCGAAGTATGAGGAACACTTGATAGTAATTCGTTGTTGGTTGTTTGATTGAAGTGTTTCTCAAACCTCACCAACTCATAGTTGTTTAAGTTCCAAGTATATTGAAACTCGGTTAGGATTTGTGAAAGACGCAATATCTCTCTCAAACTTGGTTTTACTTCCATCAGCGTGAAGATTTCAATTGCTCTTTCAAGTTGGGATTGACGAATAATACTTTCACCATTCCTTGTTGCTTCCTTGTTAAATTGTTTGTCCATTTGATTTATTTTTTTTTAGTTTATTCTAATGTTTTTCTCCATCTCTGCTCCGCTTCGGTTTTTTTCATAAAAGCGTATATCGTTTCTATATCTTTCTTTTTAAGAACGATACACTCCTCTTGGTAATCAAGATTGTAATAATAAAACTCATAACAATTACAATCATCGTTATACTCCTCAAATATCCTACTTTGAGGATAGAAGGTGAGTGCTTCTTCTCTAATCCTTTGTTTCCACTGATGGTGAGTTTCACTCACAGGTTCGGGGGGTGCTACAGGTGCTTCCTTCTTGGTTTCCGTATCACCACTTACTACGTTTTTTTCTTCCATAACTTTTTCTTTTAGGTTTGTTTATCTCTATGGCTTCGGTATTCCCACTTGCCATATTACTAACCATCGCACCCAACCTACTATGATAGGCGGATAAGGGTTTGATGTAGTTTGTTTCTCTCAAATGTTTAGCCTTCGCATCAAGGTAATCTAAAAATTGTTCCTCGGTCATAAGGTCAAACTCTTCTGCGGATAGGTAATCTAAATTGTATTTCATAGGTTGAAGGTATTATTAAATCGTTCAATTTCCAAATAAGTCATACCATTTTTCGCAATCCTATTATCCCAATCATACTCAACCATTCTATCTCTATCTACCTTATAGGAGGAAGTAGGTTTGAGGGTTTCTTCTATGTCCCACTCAACCATTTCATTTGTGCTTCCGCTGACCAATAAACTTTTCATATATTCCATTTATACTATAAATATAACCAAGAACTACAAACAATCAAGCGCAGCAAACTTTTTTTTTGTGGTGCTTGTTTGTATGAGAATATGTATTTATATTTGGAAAAAATTAGTTATGAAGACATTGGAACATAGATTGATGGTTGAGTGTAGCGAAACTTGGTGTATGCGCGACTTATTCAACATTATGAAGAACGAAGGGTTGGATAAATATACCCAAGAAGATGTTATGAAATCGTTTGCGTATGCTTGGAGTATAACCGAGTTCCTA
>Ga0172363_10003475_pt1 | contig 12813 bp, 15 predicted proteins | sample LakKivs2_kivu2a2_FD_114541 | JGI IMG/M metagenome (GOLD analysis project Ga0172363, IMG submission 114541) | Sediment microbial communities from Lake Kivu, Rwanda - Sediment s2_kivu2a2 | ecosystem: Environmental > Aquatic > Freshwater > Lake > Sediment | place: Rwanda: Western Province, Lake... | reverse complement strand
TTTACTCTTTGGTCTAACCACATATCTTGTAGTAATCCAGACTTAATACAAGTATTTCCCAAGAATGTTTCAACATCCCACTTTGGTTCGAATTGTAATGGCACTTGTGGTAAGAGAAGGCCCTTGTGAAGGTCACATTCCATTATTAAACCATCCTTACCTATCTCGATTTTTTCCAAGTATTCTTTTGGATTTTTTACTTCTATTAACTTTGTTTCAGTAAGAATTGAAACTTCAAAAACAACATCTTTTAATTCTTCTTCGGATAATGGTAAGAATCTTGTATCTTGAAATGCTGCTGAGAATGATGCTCTTTGTAGTGCTTCGCCTAATGGTAGAGTGGGATAAGAATAGCCTATACAACCTCTTAGTTCATACTTGGAATAGTTATGGATAGAAACAAAAACTCCTCTCTTTTGTTTAAATTTTATTGCTTTTATATCAAGCTTTTTATTTTTAAAGTAGTTCAATACAGTTTGTCTAGCCAATTTAACTAGTTCTATTCCATCAGATTTCGACAACATACTATCAATTTTTAGAAACCGGGATTGGAAGTTTAACATCATTATTTACGAATTTCGACAGATTAGAAACAATCCTAAAACCACAATAGATGCATACACCACTCCTGGCCTTTAAATCATCTCTATCGTTTGGTTTTCCGCAACCGGGACACTTGATGTTTTTCCAAATGACCATGAATATTATATGTTTTCAGTATTTATTATTTTGTTCGATATTGAGTGAGCAAGATATATTGGTTCAGGTAATTTATGTTTTTTTATGCAATTTTTCGTAATTTTCAAGGATGTATCTAAAGAAATTCTATGACCGGGAGAGATGAGAATTGGCCCACAGTTCTCTTTTGATTTATACGCATAACCAACTTTTCTATTCTGATACTTGACTGCTGAGTAATCTCCTACTTTAATTGGTCTTTTATATTCTCCGATTAGTCTACTTTGAGCTACACCTATGGATGGCTTATCTAACAATACCCCGACATGTGAAGCAATACCACAGAAAATAGGATGAGCAATACCTTGACCATTTATCATCAGGACATCGGGCTTAATTTTTAATTTTTTGTAAACTTTTATTATCGACGGACCTTCTCTGAAGGTTAAAAAAGTGGGAATGTAAGGGAATGAGACTTTAGTTTTTAGCGTTTTAATTTCTTTTACGTAAAGAGATTTGTAATCTAAAACAACACCAGTAACAACGGCTTTATCATTAAAGAACGCTAAATCAAAACCAGCTATTGTTTTTATTGGTCTGGAGAAATTATCTTTCAAAATCACTTTTTTGGCAATTTTTTCTTGTAATCTTCTTAATTTTTTCTCATGTCTTTTAGAAAGTTTTAAATGCATACGATCAATATCATCTTCCAACATAAATCAAAGGATAGTTTGTAGTTGAGTTAGTGCCGTTATTCAAGATAACTATAGAATTATCCCCTTTCGTGAAATGATCAGAACCTTGTAAATCTACGTTCGTATACTTGATAAAAAGATTTATGTCTTCTGCAGAAATTGTGATGTTAACATTACTTCTTTGACCAGCAATCTGTAAACCTTCTTTCATCCTGTAAGTGAAATTAATGAAATCGTTCGTTGAATCTACTCTGTAAGTTCCTTCTGTGGCTTTCAGGTTGATCGTTCTTTTTGAATCCTCTGCTTCAGAAGCGACTTCTCTTATCGTGCTGTCTATTATTTCCAAGTTGTTAAAGGCCTCGTTTATTATAGCCGAATCCTTGGCTTTGTTTAGTGCTGGGTTTAAGAGTGCCAAACTAAGAGTTAACGCTACAATTCCTATGAGGATAACTAGTGCGGTGGAAATGTAAGAACTCAAGGCTTTGTTTCTCATCAAGGTAAAGTATAGTTCTTCTGGAACTTATCTTTATATGTAGTTTCTGAGCCAGTTAAAGTGATGCCAAAGAATCCGACATAAATAGATTTGTTGACTTTTGTTCCTATAGTAATGTTTTCTTGATTATCATCATAGTCTACTATAAGAGTGTAATCGTTTCCTTGAGTAATAGTAAAATTCGTATCCCAACTGCTTGAGTCTTCCACTTGAAAAGCAATTTTTGCATACATTAAATCATCAGTTGTGCCATTGTGATAACTTATGTGGACATTTGGTGAGAATGAAGTTGAATCGCACAACCTACCTTTTTTAATTGCTATGCTCCTATCCCCCGCAGATATACCTTGAGGATCACTTCCTATATTATCGACTTGTTGGCAATTCCAAGTAGAGAGGTCGGTAGTATAACAGTATCTTAAATCATTATTTGTAGCATCATCATGTGAAATGTGTACTTTATCATTCGAATCTATGGCTATGGAGGTATCAAGACCGATCAGTCCTCCTGTTGTGTCAACATCTGTACAAGTCCAGCTGCCGAGAGTATTGTTACAGTATCCTAGGTTAAGGCCTCGTTCGTATGAGATATGTACTTTATCATTTGAATCTATGGCTATGGAGTTGCCTTGTCCTACAACTCCTGTTGTGTCAACATCTGTACAAGTCCAGCTGCCGAGAGTATTGTTGCAATACCTGAGATCATTAACTCCAAGTGCGAAATGTGAAATATGCACTTTATCATTTGAATCTATGGCTATGGAGGTGAAAAAGCCAACATCACCTGTTGTGCTAACATCTGTACAAGTCCAGCTGCCGAGAGTATTGTTGCAGTACTTAAGGTCAGTATTTGTGGTATCTTGGTATGAGATATGTACTTTATCATTTGAATCTATGGCTATGGAGTTGTAAAAGCCAACATTACCTGTTGTGTCAACATCTGTACAAGTCCAGCTGCTGAGAGTATTGTTACAGTACCTGAGATCATCCAATTCATTTTCGAAATGTGAAATATGCACTTTATCATTTGAATCTATGGCTATGGAGGTGGTCCAAGCGAAATCTTTTCCTGATGTGGATTCAACGTCTGTACAAGTCCAGCTGCTGAGAGTATTGTTACAGTACCTGAGAATTCCATTGCCTGTATTATTACGGTGTGAAATGTGAACGTAACCTAGAGAATCTATGGCTATGGAGGAGGTGTAACCGACGTCACTTATTGTATCAACTGCTGTAGCTGTTGCTGTGGGTGTAGGTCTTTTTATTGTACCATTTAAGTTTAATGTTACACTAGTATTTTTATTCAATAAGTTAATAACAGTAACATTCATTGTAGTAGAAGTTTGATTAGTGGGGGTTATAGCACCAACATAAAAGAAATTAAAGGTTTGCAATCTTTCAGTCATTTTTTTTCTAGTGAAATTACCGAAATCAAAAACATTGTTCGTTATGTTGTTGGATTGATGGTAAGAAATGTCTATGACTTTAAACAGTTCATCAACTATGTTCGAGAAAAATTCTTTTTCAAACCTAGATTTTAATTCTTTCTCCCTTTGAAGTATATCAGGTAAATTAATACTAGTCTTGAGTAATACTAGAATGACTATTATTATTACAGCAGTGATTAGAAACATCTGTCCTTTGTTTTTCATCAATACCCCCATAGATAAACTCTTACGTCCCTTGGCTTGTAATCATCAAAATCTCCAGCCAAAAAATAACTTACTGATACTGAATTATTAACACCATTTAAAGAAGGCTTTGTAGTTAGATTAGTAGTATCATTAAAAATCACGACAGCCCGACTTAGAAAGGTTGGAATATACGGATTTAAAGATTCATTGATAGCAGTAGCATTGTTATCAGCTACGTATCTTCTCAACTCACCAGTTTGTTCCAATGTTTCAAGGCCTTCGTAAGCCTTCATTTTATAATTAATTATGTTGTACTCTGGTGTAGCAGGAGGGTTCTGGAATAAAAAAATGACAATTAATAATATCATTAAAATTGATATCCCAACCTCAAGAGTATAGATTTGGCCTCTCATGTTTCCTTAATAAAAAATTGTATTTCTTATGAATATAGTTACTTCCATAGGCATAACTTAGGAACGATTTTCTTTACAGTACCATTTTTATATTGAATGATTGATGGATTTTCATAACAAACGGCATTGACAGATTGATTAACTAATCCACCGTAAGTTTCGTTGTCAATCTGTACACTTAACTTATAGTTTTCGCCTATAGTCTTTTTCAGTTCATCATAACTTAAATTTCTCATGGTATCGAATTTATTGTAAGAAATTGCTTCAATATGTTCTTCTGGAAAAGTTTTTACAGTCAATGGTCTTTTCTTGAAATGTAACCCATCAATTTTCAGAGTTCTATTCAAATTTGGAGTATCATTTACAAGATAAAAATCCATATAGTCAATTCCATTAGATGCATTAAAAGCATTCCAATTTGACCATCCTGCAGTAGAGCTTAACTCTTTTTCAAAATGATGCCATACACCATTAGTTATATTCTCAGAAATATTGACCGATATACTCTCATTGTTATCATTTATAGTGATGTTTATTGCTCTTAAACTACTTTTACTATCGACAAATATCCATGCATCTACATACCAACCATTTGAAATGCCAGTTATGTTTTCAGATTGATTATACCTCAAACCCAAAGCAGTTGCGCTAAAGGTTCCAGTAATGTTTACACTACGTGTCCCTCTTACTTTATTAACTGTGTCATTAGTTACTGTTCCAGATGAACCTTCATATCTTGTCCAATTAGCTGTTGTTTCTGTCCAACTATCCCTATCGCTTGGCATCCAACTAGATGTGCTATAACCTAATACAGTATAACTTTTATCCGTAACATTCTGATCAGGGGAATAGTATAAGTAATATCTTTTAATCTGATTGGCGGATATGTTGACTTCGAATGTTATGTTAGTCTCATTTAAAAACTGATGTGTACAAAAGGGGGTTTCATTCAATATTTCTATATTCAGTTCATTATCATACTCATTATACAATCTAACTGTCGCGTTCCATGATTTGTTCTGGCAATTCTCATCGAATGTAATTTCCACAGTGATGGGCTCATTGATTCTATTCGAACCCATATCTTCCTTCACAACAATAGGAACCATGTAAAGGTCTTGCATTAAACCAAGCTTAACAGGCGATATGGAGTAATTTAAATCCCAATTTTCAGGAATTCCTTTCCTTTTCAATAAAATATTAAAAAGACTCTCAGCGACTGGTTTTAATTCTGAGGTTTTAGTTAAGCCAGAATAACGAGAAAAGTAATTTGAAGTAAACATGATAATTGCAATAAAGAAGAATAAAAATAATGAAACTGCAATGGCAAAATCAACGTAGCTCATAAATATATTTGTGTTTTTCCGGTAAATTACTTTATACTAGTTATTCCAATTATAATAGTTGAATTGCCTAGAACTATGACATCTTCTACAGTACCATTATAATTATACCTCACTAAACTTAGAGTGTCGTTGCCACCAGATGCATATTTCCCTTGTAACCTGATAGGAACATTGGGAACATTGTATTCGTAACTAACTACAGGTCTTTGTTTTGTCTTTACTATTATTTTTGCGCCAGAAGAAGTTTCTTTTACTATTGTTGCATTAGCACTATTAACAGTAATGTTAGTTATCTGATTCCATATTCCGGGAGAAGATATAAGCTCGACTTCAAAATTCTTTCCTGAAATTTGATTCGGATACTTCAAGTCGATACTCGAGAGAATAACAGAACTCGAATTTTTTGGGTTTGCATCTGATTCCTTCGCCCGATTGTACAAGTCAAGTATACTCTCTGAGGTTTGAGCAGCTATCTGCTTTAAGCTAACTTCAATGTTTGTTTTCAACTCATGATTATAATAACCATAGATTAGCATCGTGAACAATGTCATAACGATAAAACTAGATAGAAGAATAAATGAATAATCGACAAATTTAGATATACCTTTCATGATTATTATTATGTAGGGATTTTAATATTAACGAAAGTTTTATTTTCTTAAAGGACATATTCATTATATGAAAATGAGAAAGGGTATATCTCCTCTTGTAGCAACAGTTATATTGATTGCGGCTACGATGAGTATAGCCGGGATTTTGGCTTATTGGACTACTGGTTTTATCAAGACAAGACTCACGGAAGCAGAGAGCATAATCGGAGGTACTAAGTGTTTTGGGGCAGAATTTGAACTCCGCTCAGGAAGTTACGATGGCAGTACTTTACACTTAATACTCGATAACAAAAAAACAGTTGATTTATTACTAACGAACCTGTTTTTGATATATCCTGACAACGAACTGGATACTAAGTCATTGAATGAAACCTTAAAAGGAAATGAAATCAAAGCTTTAACTATAAACAATGTCGCTCCAGGGTTTTTAACTGGTGAGATTAAAACACAATGCCCAGACGTTTCCGCCTTCTTTACATATTCCAAGGTGGCAGGATGAAAAAGGGTATATCCCCTTTTATCTCTACTGTTCTTCTTGTTGCTTTTGCTATAGCAGTTGCAGCTATATTCGGTGGCTGGTTGAGTACTTTTATCCAAACAACAAGTAAAGATGTACAAGAACATTCAGAAAAACGAGTTACTTGCAGTTATGGAGGCATAGCATTAGAAGATCTGAAATACAATCAAACTACAGGAAACTTCAGTGGTAAAGTTGAGAATACTGACATAATTGTTTTAGGTAATATAGACTTCGAGATATTTTACACTGATGATACCAGAGAAAAATTGGATTTAAACATAACACTGGAACCCGGTGAAAAAAATGCTTTCAACCAAAACGTTACAAAAATGAACACATCTAACATCAACAAAATCCGAGTAATAACAAATTGTTCTAACGTATACGATGAGGCTACTTCTAGTGATGTTCCATCAAGTTACTAAAAAAATCCAGACAAAGTATAAACTAAAATTCCTACGATTAATAAAAGTAAACTGTGTTTTATTCCGCTGACAACTGCTCCTTCGGACATTTTACCTATAACTAAACCTGCAAATAATCCTTGCAATATGATGAGGTTCCTAAATATTTCATTGTACTGTGTTACCATATCACCTGTTCCTGTAGTCATCTCACCAACAGTAATATCTGTCAAAGTGGGTACCAAAAATTTCTGTAAACCTATTATAACAACCAAAAAAACGAAGAATATTATATAACCAGTAATAAGTTGAGAGTTTATGTAGAGTTTTCTTTCCTCCCTTAATCTTTCAATTTCTATCGATGCTGTACTGACTGATTCAAAGATATCAGTTAGGTTCCCACCAAACCTATGACTTTCTATGATCGTCGAAATTATTCTTCCTATCAACTTTGAACCAGTACTCTTTGAGAATTTTATAAGGGCTTTATCGAAAGGAATACCCCAATCTAGCTGGGCGTTTAATTTTTTAACGTACGGATTCAGATGGCTATAATCATTTTCAGAAACAGTTTTTACAGCTTGTGGTAGGATCATACCAGATCTTATAGCTTCAACAAGGTCACGCATAAATTGAGGGAAAAAATCTTCCAAAGCTTTAGTCCTCCAAACATCATAGTATTTAACCAAGGCTATTGGGATTACAAACATTATCGCAGCTAGAATTAGTATAGTGGAAAATAAACCCGTCACATCCTTGAATAAAAAGTAAGCTAAAATAACTATCATAATTACTATAGCTGCATTTACTATCGTTATTGTCATCAATCTTTTTTCCATTTACATCTCCACCTGTGTAAATTGCAATAACACTAAGAATGCAATGTTCAATGACGGGATGATTAAGTATATGCTTATTTTCATCAGCTGAAGTATATCAAAACCAGCAAGCTGAGGCTGTATCATGTACATGACGGAAAAAAGTGCTATCAAGAAAAGAGGTGCAGCTATGAGTAGGCCAGTATAAAACTCAGCGTATGCGGATAGTTGCTGGAGATATTTTTGTCTCTTCGTCCTCCAAGTGAACAGAGATTGTTCGCCGGCATTTTTTAGATAAGTCTTTAAGTCCCCACCGCCATCTATAGTTGTGGCAATACCTAATAATAATTGTTTGAATTTTTCTGAAGGAGTTCGCTTTGCAACTTCCCTCATTGCAGTAACTGGGTCTAAACCAAAAACCTCTATGTTTCTCACTATTTTTTCCATTTCATCAGCAAGAACATCATACTCTTTAAATTCTGATAAGAGTTTAAAAATGGCTGTTGGTGGGACACCAGAAGAAGCTATAGCCCCCATGTGTGATAGTGCGAAAGGTAAGTTAGTTGCTATACTAGTACCTCTGTTCAGAACCTTTTGATAAGGATAGAATATTCCTACGATGAAAATTAAGATTGCGACAATAAAAGGTATGAATATTATGGACGAAACTGATATTAAGATGTTGAACTTAAAAACAGTAAAAATTAGTATGGATGCTACTGCTAGACTAATGAAATAACCTATGAACATGGATAAAAAAATGAAACTAATATAGTTCTTTGGGGAAATTGACATACCGGATTTTGGAATAGTCGAATCAACTAACTTAAGAATCTCTGGATATTTTTTAGTTGTCCAGTCAAAATATTTTTCTGACAGTTTTTTATAATCGATCAACATCAAATTAAATTTGGTATTCTGAGGTATATTATTTTTCTGACAATTAAATTAAAGTTAAAAATGTTTAAAAAATGGTAATTTGATTGTTTTTGAGAAAAAACATTGAAGTAAAGGAAACTAGTTAATTTTTTTGTTTAATTTCTCAACCTCTTTCAAAATCCTTTGTCCAAGTTTCGTTATTCTGTAATATTTTCCGACTCTCGCTTTAGGTGTTAAACACTCTACTAACCCTTTATCTTGAAACTCTCCCAATGCCCGGGAGACATGAGTCAGATAAAGATTAGTTTCTTTAGCTATTTCACTCGGTGTGATGGGATTTTTTAATAGAGGAAGTATTTTCCTCCTTTGTGTACTTCTAGCAACAAAGGACACAAGGTCCCATCTAGTCATATTTTAGTTTTGAAAGACATAATTCTAAACAGGATATGACCAAAGTATTACCAACATTTAAAAACCTTGCATCCCATCTAATAGATGATTAAATCATGAAATTATACGAAAGGAGTAGGCTTCAATTAATATCTGAATGGATAGAAAAATACGATATCAAATCCGTTCTGGATTTAGGCAGTAGAGGAATTCTAAAAAAAATTATTGATGTGGATTCGTATGATTCAATCGATGTAAAAGGAACACCTGATATCGTCTTAGACCTGAATGAAGCTCAGAAATTACCGTTTCCCCCCGATTCTTATGATTGTGTGGTTCTATCTCAAATTCTAGAACACTTATTCTATCCACAAAAGATTTTAAAGGAGTCCATTAGGGTATCTAGAAAGTTTATCATAATAGGTCTTCCGCATGATTTCAGCCTAGATTTGAGAATGAAAGCACTCTTAGGCAGAAATTGGAGACCGATTTACAGACCGTATGAACATAAAGGACTGCTACACAGGAATGAGTATAAAAAATTCATAAAACCAGAAGAAAATGGCTTAACTGAAATAGAAAAACATTATCTATTCGGTCTGAGAGGGGATAGATTCTTACCCAAATGGTTAAAGGGGGGTTTGGCAAAATGGAACCTATTTTGCAGGAACTTTTACATAATATATCAAAAGACAAAGAGTATAAAGAAAGAATGGAATACCTGATGATCCGCCGGTTAATAGAACAAGAGGAGGGCTGAGGCTAATAAGTCGTAATCTTGCGTGAAAGGGATATAGAAAAAGAGAAGAAAATACTGAAAACAAGGATTACTTACTCATGAGATAATAACTGGTTTTAATATATTATTTTTCCGAGACTATCTTATAACCAAATACTTCTGAAATACCGACTTTTATTGCTTTTTTCTCTTTTTTTTCTTCTGGTTTTTTATCTTCCTTAACTTCTTTTTTTATCATTGGTTCTTCTGTTAAGTTTGATATTGTTCCGATTTGATTCAACACTTTATCGGGACTTTTATAGTACTCATTAATGAGTTTTCTGACATCAACAAAATCTTTTATGTCGTTCTTAGCCATCCATTCTAAGATAGATTTCCTTTTTGTTATCTCTTCAATGGCATTTTCAACGGTAGTTCCTTTATTCTGAGCTATTTTTTTCAGAAGAAAACTATTTTTATCAAACTTGAATGAATCATCTTTTGGGTCCCATTCAACTGAACGAAATGTTTCTGGTGTACTAGTCTCATGTTTTACTGATATAATCTCATCGATCAACTGTATTCTTCTGGCCGATTTTCCTATTTCTTTTGCATGAATCATTACAGCTATAGCATCTAAACTCTCGACTAGACTAGGAGACAACTCTATAGGTGGTGTAGTCAACCTCTTTATAACAGTATCAACAGAACCAGCGTGAAAAGTACTCATGCAAGGATGACCAGAAGACATTCCTTGAAACATGACGTATGCTTCTTTACCCCTAACTTCACCGACTATAACATAATCGGGATTTTGTCTGAAAGATCCTTTTAACAGATCAAAAAGCGTTATTTCTCCGTATTTTTCTCCTGTAAGCATCGGTATTCCGAAACCAATCCTCGTTACAGAGGGTATCCAGTGTTCATGGGGGAGTCTTAACTCTCTTGTGTCCTCGATACTAACAATTTTTGCCTCGGGAGGGATAAACATCGATATGCTATTCAGGAAACTAGTTTTTCCAGTTGCCACACCGCCAGATATCATGAGTGAAACCCCACTCTCAACTAAATACCATAAATATGCCATTACGGCTGGTGATGCTGTACCTAATAATATCTGATCTATTGGTGAAAATGGTCTCTGTGCAAACTTTCTTATAGAAAATGTAGGCCCCCTCGTAGCAACATCACCGGCTAAAGTGGCATTCACTCTACTTCCATCGGGTAATGCACCATCGAGAATTGGCTCAGCATAACTTACGTATCTACCACATCTCTCAGAAAGTTTAATCACGAATTCACGTAAATCTTCAACTTTTTCATAAATAATATTGGTTCTTATTGAACCGTATTTTCTATGAATAACATAAATTGGTATTGACAGACCATCACAACCTATATCTTCAAGCCAAGGATCTCTTATGAGTGGTTCTATCTCATTTAGACCAACAAAATTCCTGTAAATATAATACATGACTCTGGTATATTGTTCTGGATTTAATTGTATCGAAAATTCTTTGACAACTTTTTTTATTTGATCTTCTAAGTATTTTGTTGCTTCTGGTATTGATTTTATAGCTGAAAGGCCGACTTCAATTAAATCAATTAAACTGGAGGAAATTCTCTGTAAAAATTTTTTTTCTTCTTCAGTTAGTTTTGGCTCTTCTAAAAAGTAATTTAACTGTTTTTCTTTCGGATTCCATATTACGTGAGCATAAGCAAAAGGTAATATCAACGGGTAACGGACGTCTATTTTCGCCAAATCATCTGCTGGTGGTAATTCCACGAATGCTTTAGGAATCTCAACCTGAAAACCTGCTAGTTTTACTTCTTCTTCAGACTTTCGTTGCATTTTTCTCCACAAAATTCCCCTTAAATCTTTTATTTTTCCAAACACCATTCTAATCATTTGAACAAGTGTTTTTTTCTAACAGATTTACCCCTTTTAACAATATGGTAGAACCTTGCACATTTCGGACAGACTCTTTGTTTTTCTGTCATGAGATGTAAAGATCTTTTATCGATTTGCTGAAGTATGACTGGATCGTTTATTCTGAACCCTCTGTAAGCGATAAAAGTTTTCCATCTTGGAACTAGTCTACCGCATTTATCGCATCTTATTACCGTCTCATGACCCCTAGTCCTTGTGTGCTGATAATCCCTTTTGTAAGGCGCTGTTGATATCGGCAAAAATTATCACCTCTTTACAATTATTATTCTCATTCCCAAAGTTTAAAGGTTAAATTGTTTGCGTTAACCAATTATTAATATGAAAGAATATCCTGAATCAGTCTTGACTAAAGATAAAAAAGGTAACTTAGAAGTTAGAAACCTCATTTCCCGCGGTCAATTTGTGATGTATGATTATCGCGATGTAAAGACTTTTAAACAAGTGGAAAGTAATAAAAGAAAATTATACTTGAAGAATAATGATGGAAAAATAGAGGAATACTACATAATACAGTTAAAGACTGGTAACCGCTCACTATTGATAACACCAGATAAACCAGATGAAAAACCTAGAAAAGTATGGAATAATAAAAACCAAAAAGAAGAAGATTTGTGGTAAATTTAAATAATAATTTTCTTAGATTACCGGAGAAATTAGAATTCCCTCGTTTAACTTTATCATATGAGACAAGAAATAAGAAAGAAAATCATTGACTGATAATTTTGAAGAACCTTAACAGATTGCTGAAAAGACAAGATAAGCAGACTGTTATATTCAAGAATGGGTTACAGATAAGTTTTTGCCTGAAACAACAACATTGTAATAAGAATTTAGTATTACGAAAATATGTTTAAATCATAATACTCTACTAAAGATAATTATGATTGACTTAATTTGGGAGCAAGGAGAAGATATAGTTAGAAACAATGAGAGAACAGTAAAATATCGTGTATTTGAAGATGGTATGCTCTACATAAAAGAGTTTTCTAATGAAAGAAACAAAGTTGAAAAAATTATACACCTAAACAAAACGGAAGCTAAAAAAATCAATGATGAAATCAGACTAATAAGGTTTACACCCAAACAAGAAAGCAAATTACCATTTGACGTAAAAGGGATACTTTTTGAAAATGAAAAACAGATAAAGGGACTTAGTTTAACCTTATCTAAGTTTATAGGATAAGATTTAATAAAGAAGAACCAATTAAGTTTTTAACTATAAAATAATCAAATAAAATCATGAAAAGATTGATAATCTTGCTA
>Ga0172363_10003474_pt1 | contig 12815 bp, 18 predicted proteins | sample LakKivs2_kivu2a2_FD_114541 | JGI IMG/M metagenome (GOLD analysis project Ga0172363, IMG submission 114541) | Sediment microbial communities from Lake Kivu, Rwanda - Sediment s2_kivu2a2 | ecosystem: Environmental > Aquatic > Freshwater > Lake > Sediment | place: Rwanda: Western Province, Lake... | reverse complement strand
TTTATTATCTTTCATATTATATATAAATATCCCAATTTTTCTTAAATCTTAATTATTTACATTGAAATAATAATATTTATTTTTTGTTTTAAACATAATATGGGAATTGGTATTGAAATTAATGGTGTATTAAGAAACACCATTGGTAAAGTAGAACAAACTTACCAAAAATTTATGATTGATAAAACCGAAGGAATTGAGTCGGAAGAGTCCTTTGAATATAAAATTATTTCCCCAATAACATCATTAGATTTATCAAATCATCTTTCATTTAAAGATGAGGAAGAACTTTATTCTTTTTTGTATGAAGAATTTCCTATGGAAATTTTTGGTCACGCTCAATCAACCGAATATAGTACATTTCATCATTTAAATGATTTGTATAAAAATCTAAGAGATAATCATGATTTTGTTATAGTATCAGATGAAATAGGTAAATCAAAACCGGCTTCATTATTTTTCTTATCTAAATTCGGATGTGAAATAGAAAAGATAAAATTTTATAGTAATTACACAATTAATTCTATGTGGAATGAAATTGACATTTTACTTACATCAAATCCTACATTATTATTAGAACATCCGTCAGACAAATTTGTAATTAAATTTGAAACTGAGTACAATAAAAATATTGATTCAAAATATTCTATTAATCAATTTAAAGATTTTGAATCAACGTTAAAACAAATTATACAATGTTAAAAATTCTAAATGAACATTATTATTTGGATTTAGATAAGATTGATGGCTACATCAATATTGAGAATCCCTCAGGAGGTACTGAAAACACAATAAGTGTTGTCAAGTATGAAATGGTTAAAACGTTAATTGAAATATTAATGACTGAAAATGAAGGTGTTGACGAGACCTTAGGTCCAAAAAGCACGGAACTTTCAATACCATTCAAAATATCGTTTAATACATTAATGCATAAAAAATTACTAAATAAATTTTAATATGACACAAGAACAGATTAGTAAAGTTGAATTATCAATTAAAAATCTAAAAGAAAAAAACTCTAAAATTTTCTTTATAGTACAGGATACTAAAGGAAATGCTAAAGCCTCAATTTCATACATTTATAGATTGGCTTTAACACTAAAAAACGCAGGTTATAATCCTGTTATGTTACATGAAAAACCTGATTACGTTGGTGTAAATCAATGGTTAGGTGACGAATATATGTCACTACCACATAAACCAATTGAAGGTCAGAACCTAGAGATTGCACCTGAGGATTTCTTAGTAATCCCTGAGTTATATGGTTTTGTAATGCCTCAGGTTGCTAATTTACCTTGTGGTAAAATTGTACTAACTCAAGCATATGACCATATGTTAGAGACCCTACAACCTGGTCAAACATGGATGCAATTTGGGTTCTTAAAGTGTATCACAACATCTGAATTCCAAAAAGAATATTTGTCAAATGTTATGAGAAATATATCTTATGATATTTTGACCCCATATATTTCAGACAATTTTACAAAACCACAATTACCACCTAAACCTATTATCGCAATTCATAGCCGTGACCAAAGAGATACTGCTAATATTATCAAATCGTTCTATTTGAAATTTCCACAATACAGATGGGTATCTTTCAGAGATATGAGAGGTTTGAGTGAAAAAGAATTCGCTAAAACATTACAAGATTGTTTCTTGTCTGTTTGGGTTGATGAAAATAGTGGTTACGGTACTTATCCGTTAGAATCAATGAAAACAGGAGTACCTGTATTAGGTTTGGTTCCAAATATCCTACCCCATTGGATGAATGAGAATAATGGTTTTTGGATTAATAACAAATCACAAACCGTAGATTTTATTGCCGATATTTTACAGAATTGGTTAGAAGATAATTTAAAACCTGAATTATTTGCCGAAATGGATAAAACTATAGAATCTCTACCGACTAAAGAATCCTTTGAGTCAAGTGCAATTGAATTATTTGAAGGATATATAAAAACAAGACAGGAGTCATTTGAAGAACAATTAAATAAACTTGTAGAAACAGAAACTATCCAATAATATGAGTACTAAAAATTTTAATATATCGGTAATTTTACCAATTAAAACTACTTCAGTAATAGATTTTAACGAATACTTTGATAAGTGTATTAACTCAATAAAAACGCAAGATTTACCAGTTGATGAATTGGTAATCGTTCATACCGATGAAACTTCATTAGTTGAACATTTAAATAACTATGACTTTGGTGATTTGAATGTTAAAAAATTAATATGGACAGAAGGCCCAGATTATTCTAAACAAGTGAATTATGGGGTACAAGAATCTTCTTCTGAATGGGTGTCATTATTTGAAATTGATGATGAATATTCAAAAATTTGGTTTAAAAATGTTAAGAGATACTCAGAATCATACCCTGAAGCTCAAGGATTTTTACCAATCGTTATTGATGTTGATGAAAGAGGTATTTTTGCAGGTTTTACTAATGAGGCGACATTCGCTCTTAATATCGCATCCGAAATGGGTATTTTAACAAATGAAACCTTACACACCTATCAAAATTTCCAAATTTCCGGTATGGTGATTAAAAAATCAGCATATCTTGATTATGGAGGTATGAAATCGTCATTTAAATTAACATTTGGATATGAATTCTTTTTAAGAATGACATATAACTCCGTTAAGTTTATTTCAATTCCTCGTATTGGGTACAAACACACCAATTTAAGAACAGGTTCTATTTTTTGGAACTACAAAAATGGTGATAATGTATTAACCCAAAACGAAGTTAAATTTTGGATTGAGTCGGCTAAAAAAGAGTATTTCTTTGTTAAGGAAAGAGACATAAAATATGAAGTTGTAAATGTTTAATGATTGAAACCAGCACTTTGTCAGGAGACACAAATGTTGAGTTAAAAAAGAAGGGTAGGAAACCAAACCAAGCAAATTACTTTGATGTTAGAGAAGAGGAAGCTGTTGTTAGATTTTTACAAGCCGAAACGTTTGAGGAAAAAAATAAAATATACAATGATTTTCTAAGAAAACCCTTAGATAAAATGATATCTTCTATTATTAGAAGATACAAGTTATATAGAAAAGATATGGATTTCTATGAAATTCATATAGATACTCACTCATTTTTGATGACCAAAATTGATAAGTTTAAGCCTTCAAAAGAAAAGAAGGCTTACTCTTATTTTGGAACTATCTGTAAAAATTATCTAATGGGTCAAATTATAAAAGACCAAAAAGATATGAATAGGAAAATTTCTTATGAAGATATTTCAAGTAATTTGGAAAACAACACTGATTTTTCGTATAGTATTGATAGAGACGTATTTGATACTAAAGTACTAATTAAGAATTTTTTAGTTGAGATTGATGTTTTTCTAAAACAAGAAAGTTTATCTGAAAATGAAGTTAAATTAGGTAAGGCTCTCTATGATTTATTTGAGAACTACGATTCAATCTTTATTGGTACCGATAATAACAAATTCAATAAAAACATAATATTACTTTCTTTAAGAGAAATGACTAATCTTAATACCAAAGAAATTAGAAGTTCAATGAAGAAATATAAAACTATGTATTTTAATCTTGTTCAAAAAATGATTAAATAATATTTATTGTTATGCCAAGACCACAAAAAAAAGAAATTAACCTAACCAAAGAATCAATGTTAGCATTGATGCAAGAAATCTATAATGAACTTGTAGAGCAAAGAAATACCGCTATCAGAATTCAAAATAAAATGTTATCTATGATGAAAGAATCGGAAGATATGACAGTGTTAGGTCCTGTTATTAAAGAACAACAAAAAATCATAAATGATTGTGTTGAGAAAAAATTACAGTTATCCAAACTTCAGTCGGGGATGTGGGAAAAATCAAACACAAATACCGAATCTTTCTCAATATCTGATTTAGATGTTGATGATGATATTATTAAAAATTTGATTGAAAAAGACATTTCTAAAAGTGACGGGACATATAAAATGAAATAATTTTAAAATATGGCGTCTATTGATTTAAGTGCGGATTACAAATTAGCTAAAGATAAAATAAGTGCAACTAAGGCTTATACTGACCTAAAGAGTCAATACGACAGTATTCAAAGAAAGGCAGGAGATTCTTTTGAGCAGGCTCAAGAATCGGTTGTAAATCAGATTGATAAAGTTAAAGAGGAATCTAAAAAGTATCAAAGACAAATTAAAAGTCAGTTTGAGCAACTTCTTGATATCAATAATGTAACAGGTGGTAAGGGAAGTAATTCAATGAGGTATATTAAAAGACTTTTAATTAAATCTTTAAAAAATATCCAACCAAAAATAACCGAACTTTTACTGCAAGAATCAATAAATGCCGTTGGGTGTGATGAGCAACAAGTTTTTGACCAACAGACAATCTATATAAAAGTTAAATCAATTGATTTAGGAAACTTATTAAAGAAGGACCCAAATTCCCAAAGTGGTAAAGTACTATACGAAAAAGAAAATATTTCTGTTCAAAATTATCCGTTTGCAATGAATAAAGAGCTCTATAACAGAGTTCAAAACGAAAACTTATCATTCGCTACTCAATATGGGCCTTTATATGAAGGAGAAAGTACCCAATCTTTATTTGACGTTACTTTTGTAGAATTAGATGATACGTTCCAAACAGGTCCTTGGTTTAAAATTGATTTAGTAAATAGAGTTAATGGACCAAATAAAGTTGGTCAATTTTTAGTTGATTACTATAAGACAATTGAACCGGTACAATTTACTAACATAATGGCAAACATTATGAATTCTTTGTCGGGAGCGATTTCAATTAATGCTAGTGTAGGACCAATTGAGATTGAAGATGCTACAAAATTTGAAATATTGTTACAAAGAATTTTAGGTCTTTGTTTTGATAATAGAGAAACTATAGATGTTAGTGGTGTTGCTAAAATTTCAGAGATTGATGGTGTTGATGAATCTTTTTTTGAATTTACAGATATTGATTTAAGAAATATTGAATTAAAAGCTGCTAATGTATTTAATGGTGTTGTAGAATACTTAGATTGTACAACCGCAAAATTACCTGTTAATTCATTAGACATTATAAAAGCATTAAATGAGTTAAACTTTGTTGAGGGTAATAAGTTAGAAGATGTTGCAGATAATTTAACAAATGTATTAACTCAAAACCCAAACTGGCAAGGTATAGGAATAGGAGCGAATATCAATGCTGCAGTGGATTTAAACTTTATAAAGTTAATAGTTCAGGGATTAGCAATTGCATTACTTGGACCAAAAGTTTTATTACCGATATTCGTAATGTTAAAGGCAATAGGTCAATCTGCGATTGATGGTATTAATGGATTTGTTGATTTTATGAAACAGTTTAAAAAATTCATAATTAATCTAATATCTAAAATAGGAGCTCTTTTTGTCCAAGAATTATTTGAATTAATAAAAAAAGATATTTTAAACTTAATACAAATTGTAATATCTGACTTAAGAAAAGAACTTCGGAATAAAAAAATAATCATGATTTTAAAATTGGTTCAATTATTACTTTTAGTTGCGCAGTTTGTATCAGATTGGCGACAATGTAGAAGTGTGATTGATGAAATCTTATGGTTATTAAAAGTAACAACTGGAGGTCTTGTAAGTAGTAAAATACCGCTACCTTTATTATTTGCTTCTCAATTATTAGAAGGGTACTCTGAGACTAGAGCTTTTATAGGAACAATACAAGAGTTAGAATCTTTAGGAATCCCAACAGGGCCAATGCCTGACGGAGGACCTAACTTACATGTTTTAAGTATTTTGGCTCAACTTAAAGCCCAAGCGGCTGAAGAATCGGAAAACGGTAAAGTTCAAATTGCGGTACCACCATTAACTATTACACCTGCAGGACTTACAGTACCCCAAGGAGCCTTCGGAAAAAAATTCTAACAATATGGAAAATAAAGAAAACGCTGAAAAAGTTGTTAAAATAGTTAGAGATTATAAAAACGAACCTAATAAAAATTTAACGTTCGCGATGGATTTTATTATGTCTGATTTTGAAAATACTAAAGAGAATATTATTAAATTAACAAAACATTTAGACAAATTAGAAAACACTTATAATACTTTATTATCCGAATACAAAAAAAGAACTGAGACAAAATGACACTAGATAATCAGAATGAACATCAAATAATTTTTCCCGGTATCGTATATGATGACCAAGACCCTATGATGCTCGGTAGATTAAGGGTGATTCCTGAAACCAAAAATTATTTTGATATAATATCATCTGTGGTTAATTGGGATGAAAGTAAGGACCCTTGGACCAAAAGAGACCCTTTGATTTTCTTACCATTATTACCATTTTATGTTAGTCAAACTCCACTAAAGGGAGAATATGTTCATATTATATATCAGAATAAAAAATTCACTCTACAGAGTCAATTTTATATCCAAGGGCCATTTTCATCCCCAATGTTATCCCCTTTTGAATATTACCAAAGTTCGAAAAAATTCTTATCTTCTGGTGACCAAATAAAACAGTCTTTAGGTATTAAAAATTTAGATGGTACCTATAAAAATTCAGTTAGTAAAGGTATTTTCCCTGAGCCAGGTGATAACGCTTTATTAGGTAGAGGAACTTCTGATGTTATAGTAAAAAAAGAAGAAGTTTTAGTTAGAGCAGGTAAAACCAACAAATTATCAGCATATGAATTACCCGCAGACAATTTTAAAAGAGCATTTTTACAATTATCCAATTTTACTCAAACTAAAGTATTGGGTGAAGAAAAAACATCCGCATCGTTTGTTATGGTAAAACAAAACGTTAGAAAATTAGTGATTTGGGAAATTGATAATTTGGACAATAGTATGGATTCATTTAACGGTAGAGTTGGTCTATACTCGGTTTTAACATTAATTCAAGATGGTTTTAATCCGACTAGTACCGCAAACTTTAATGCCAATACAATTAATAATTTAACCTTAGGTACAAATTATCAGGGACCATTAGAGGAAATACAATTTCAGGGTAAAACAAAGGTAAAATGTGTTGAATTAATAAACGATTTTATTGGTGGAGTATTTAATGGTTTTTTAAATGTTTCAGGTTACGTAACTAATAATCAAAGTAATGTAAGTCCGATACCAACGTTTCCATTTGTTGTAACACCATCAAAATTAACTTACGAAAAAGGGGAAAAATTTAAACCAAACTCAACAACGGAGGAAGTTTCTGAATTTAACAACTATACTTATTTTCACGATAATATAAAAATTGATAGAGCATTAAGTGATTCAGGTTATTTCTTAGTTTCCGCTAATCAAAATGGAAAACCTTTAATTGGTCCTCAATATGATGTAAAAATAGAAAAAATTACACCATCAGAATATATTGACCAATCATCCACTTACGGAGTGTTAGGTGCTGAAAAAGTTTATTTACTTTCTCACGACTCAACAAATCCAAACGGGGGTCAAATAAATTTAAGAGATACTATCTACGGTATTCCCCAAGAAAAATTTATAGGAACTGACAGAAGTATTGAATCTTTAACTTTCTCTTCTGTCAGAGGAGAACAATTACTTAAATTAGTTAGAAAAATATGGGGGTTTGTTAAAGGTCACGTTCATCCAATTGCGGTAGTAAGACCCTCAAGAGTTGTAGGTGATATCAGTACTGAAGATATTGACCAAATACTCGCGGATGCTGAAAATAAAATTCTGAATCAAAATATTCGTATCAATTGATATTTATAGATAAAATATCTGATGTCAATTAATAATTCTTATTTTAGTAAGAACAATACAATATTATCAAACAGTTATACAAATACTGGTAGAAATCCCGTAACAGAATTATTTTACGGTAACTTTGCGTATTCAGAATTTCCAAGTGGTTATAGTCGTTTTATTTTTGATTTAGATTTAACATTATTAGAGTCTAAAATATCAGATGGTACTATAAGTACGACATGTAGTAGTGCTATGACCCATACTCTTAGAATGACTAATACATCATTTTTTAATGACGAATTAAGAAACACCTCAACTTCAAACGGAAGAATGAGAGCAACTTCATTTGATTTGATATTATTTAGAATACCGTATTCAAATGAAGAACAAGAAACTCCTCAAAATTGGGACGAAGGAGTTGGGTACGATTTTGCTGATTTAATATATGAATATAAAGAAACTGATAAAAGTTTCTCAGATAGACCTTCAAATTGGTATCAAACAACAACAATTGGAACTTGGACCGAACCTGGTATATATAGTAATAAGAATACAGGAACAACAAATTATTCGGGTTTAACCATTGTTGATACACAACATTTCCAATTTGGAGATGAGAATATTTCATTTGATATGACAAATGAAATTAATTCTATTTTAAATGGTACTTTAAATAATACAACAGGGTGGGGAATTGCATTCTTACCACAAGTTGAGGATTTAACAGGTTTAACTAATCCATACGAAGTTCAATTCTTCTCAAGACATACTCAAACATTTTACGAACCATATTTAGAAACGGTTTATAATGATTTAATTGAGGATGATAGAAATTCATTTACTTTAGGTAAAAGTAATAAATTATACCTTTACCTATATGATAACGGTAATCCAATTAATTTGGATTCTCTACCAACAGTTGATATACAAGATGGTAATGGTGATTTAATATCCGGATTAACAGGTTTAACAACTTGTTTAAGAACTAAAGGAATTTATGAAGTCGTAATACCTGCGTTAACAGGTTTTAAAACACCTTGCACATTTTCTGATATTTGGAAAGGATTAACTTTAAATGGTTTTTCATTACCTAACGTAACTAACGATTTCGTTATTTATCCTATAAAAAAATCAATACAAATCGGAACAGATTCTCAAGACCCTAAAATTTATGGGTTTGATTATTATGGTATTAAACAGGATGAAAAGATATTAAACACCGATATTAGAAAAGTTGGTGTAATAATAAAACAAGCGTATAGTACTCAAAAATTACTACCTAATGTAGATGCATACTATAGAGTCTATGTTAGAGAGGGGCAAACTGAAGTACAATTTCAGGATTGGACTAAAATTAATAGAACACCAAATGAATACTATTTTATATTTGATACTAGAGATAAAATACCTAATGAATATTTTATTGATATTAAAGTTGAGAGTAGTGGAGAAATTAACACATACAAGAGACAATTAAAGTTTCAAATTGTAAATATTAAATAATAAGAAGATATTTATTATAAAAATAAATAAATGGCAAATAGATTAATGACAGGTACAACCTGTACAACAGGCTCGGTTTTAACATTTATCGCTGACGATACTAATGTTTCAGTGAATGATTTTTTCCAACTTGCAACAGGTCTCTGTATTCAAATTACCGCAACTGGTGGTACCACAAGTGCCGAAGTTACACAAACACTTGTTTTAGAATTCGCAAGTTGTTCGGCATGTACAACACCATATAGTGCATCAACAGGGGGTAATAGTGGAATAGTTTGTCAAACTGATTGTTCTGGAAATACATTCACGATTAACCCACTACATCCTGTTTGGACAACAAATCAAAATCATTCAGTAACACAAATAAACGCCGTAACCATTGGTGGTAACGGATTAAACGCATAAATAAAAATGAAAAAAGTTATAAAATTATCAGAAAGTGATTTAGAAAAAATAGTTAAAAGAGTTATTTCTGAGTCAGATGAAGATGAAAGATATGAAAAAGGTAAGTCAGGAATGAGAGGAGCTCGCTCTAAAGCTGATTTTCAACCGACACCGAAAGAAGCTGATATTATGAAAGACTTATTTGGTAAATACCAAGACGATATTCCACCAATCGTTGTTAGATATTTAAGAAAATTAGGTAAGAAGACTTTAACTCGAAGACTTATCAACTTGAATATGATTGACCCTGAAACGGTTGTTGATGAATTTGATATTAAATAATATATGAAAAATTATACAGACTTAATTAAAAAAGTTCTCAAAGAAGAATCCGAAAGATATATGTTTTTTAGTAATCTTGAGCAGATAAGAAGGCAATGTGATATGCTTCTTAGTATGGATAAAGATGAAATTGAGGGTATCTTACAAAACGGTCATGATTGGGCACAGGACCATATTGCAGAAGCAAAAAATAATATGGACCAAGTTTTTGATTTTCTAATGAACGAAACAAAAAAAGATGATATGGAAATGTCTATGGATGATAAAGATATGGTAATGTATGAGAATATTGAATTAATAGAAAAAAAGAAGAAAAATGTACCAACAAATCCATCTCTATGGCAAAGTTGTTTGAATTGGGCTAAATCAAGATACAAAGTATGCCCAAGTGCTTATTGTAATGGAGCCGCCGCCAAAAGATATAAACAAAAAGGTGGTAAGTGGAAAAGAAAATAATTTACAAAGTTACACACTTTAACCAAACGTGAGCGTGACAGTTTATGGGCAAAAAGAATTACCGATTCCAGGTAGAGTTATAGTTGATGGAGATTCTGGAATTTTTTATAACAAAAAAGAAGAATTAATTTTACTTTATCACTTAGAACAAAAAAAAATAATAAAGTCAAAAATAGATTCATTAGAATTTGTTAATGATTCTATCATGTCTGAACTGACTGAGTGTGAAAAAAATTTAAAGGGTTCCCAAATAGATTTTAACAAATTTTCACAAGATAATTATAACACAAAGGTTGAGTTAGAAGACAAGAAAATAGATAATGTATTTTTAGAAAATCAAATTTCTTCTGAAAAAAAGAAGACTAAATTGTGGAGAAAGACTGCATTAGGTACCGCAGTATTTGCCGTAGGAGCTATTGGTTTTGGTATTACAGGTCTTTGGTTACCGGCTTTGGCAGTTGTAACAGTTACCGAAATTGCTATAATTTTTACAAAAAGAGACGAATAATTTTGTAAAAAAGAAAAATCTTAGTATATTTGCCATCTCATAAAAAACACAAACAATGAAAAGATTAGTTCTTTTTTTCAAGAGAAAATACGCTAAAACCAAAATTTGGTTTAAAAAACAGTCACAAATTAATCAAAAAGAAAATACTGAGAATGAAAGAATGGTCTCAATTATTTGTCGTAAATTGATTAACCATTCATCCTCAAAATTTTTAATAGCTCCTCTTTCTGGTAAGAGATATATTAAAAACACCGAATTAGGTCTTTTTATTATCATGAATGAAGGAAGGGTAAGTCTTACTAATCACGTATATCACTATGATGTGTTTCTAATTCAAAAGGATTGGGAACGATTAGTAAGAATGTACGACAATAGAACTGAAAGGGATAGAGAAATTTATGAGACTGAAATACGCTCACAAATAGTCTATTCTCTCTCAAATGTTCTTGATAAAATTAATCAGAATTTGAGGTAAAATATTCAAAGATAATGTTCTTAACAATTAAATCTAAAGACTCTTTTTGAGTCTTTTTTGGTTTGTATGATGTCATTGTTGGTTCATTACCTTTACCAATTTTAGGTTCAGATTTTTCTGCTCTTCTTTTTTGGGCACATGCTGCTTTTTTCTGAGAATCGGACATTCTAGCAGCAACTCCAGCCGCACGACATTTAGGATATCCTTTACTATCAGCTTCAGGTCTTCCACAAGGAGGATGCCCCCCACCTTCTTTTTTTCTACAAATATTAACCCAAGGACCCTTAGGTTGCTTACTACCCTTTGGTTTTTTCTTAGTTCCAAACCATACACCTAAATCTTCAACTACAGTATCTTCAGTAATTTCAACCCATTCATTGATAGGAACGATATTAAGACCTTTACCAGGTGTTTGGTTTATATTGTTACCATCTTCGTCACTAAAGGTCAAATACGGGTTCTTTTTAATCTTATTTGTTATTTTTTTAGCTAACGATTCTATTTTTTTTATTTTGTTTGGCGTTTCATCCATTTTACCATCATAACTGTCATAATCTAACATGGGACTATCGTATTTGGAAACTTTATCTGTATATGGACCTAATTGAGTTTCTTTAAATTTTCTCATCCCTGGTTGTAACGGTGTTATAAAAGCTCCATTACCTGAACTATCAGATGTTGCCTCAAGTAATGTTTTTCTTATTAAATCCTTTAACATGCGAATTTTATTGTCTATATTATAAATATATTGAAAAGTAAAATGGATGAGAATCAAATATTAACAAAATTATTCGGAACTATACCTATTAGTGACGAATCTCACTTGGAAGTATTATTAAATCAAATGTCAAAGGATGACGCTTTATACATATTAATACAATCAGTTAAATATTCTTATCACCAAGGTATTTTTTCTATAGGGGAAACCGAGGTTATGTCAAAAGCATTAAGAATACTCACAAGAGATAGTGAAGAAAAAAAGGAGGGATAACCCATCTTTTTTTATAAATGGGGTCATTATGTTTACGAGTTTTTTCGTAATTACGTTTAGTCTCTCTAATCTTTTCTACATTTTTTTCACGGTATTCTTTTATATAGGTATTCCATCTATCTTTGTTTTCACTATACCATTTTTTATGACTATCATATAATTTTTCTTTGTTTTTTTCACGGTATTTTTTGTCTGCAATTCTTTTAGCCGATTTGGTTAATTCATCACTCTGTTCGGTTAAATATTGATTTTTTATGGCAGTTTCATGAAGATTTAAAATTCTATTTCTTTCGTCTTCATTTATTAAAAATAAATTTTTCATTTTTTACTCATTTTTATTATATGAATATCACACAATTCAAAAAAAAGTCGTATCTTTGTATTGTAATTAAAGGAAACGATTCAGATACAAGATATTTAATTACGTTGTCAGGGCGAAAGAATCCTGATTTAAACAGGGGAGGAACGATTCAG
>Ga0172363_10003469_pt1 | contig 12821 bp, 11 predicted proteins | sample LakKivs2_kivu2a2_FD_114541 | JGI IMG/M metagenome (GOLD analysis project Ga0172363, IMG submission 114541) | Sediment microbial communities from Lake Kivu, Rwanda - Sediment s2_kivu2a2 | ecosystem: Environmental > Aquatic > Freshwater > Lake > Sediment | place: Rwanda: Western Province, Lake... | reverse complement strand
GGCTGACGACTTGGGCGTCTACCTGATGCTGGAGCCGCTGAACCGCTACGAGACCCATCTGATTAAAAGGCTTGAGCAGGCGGTCGAGGTCGTCGGCGAGGTCAACTTAGAACACGTTCAAATTATGGCGGACTTCTTCCACATGAGCATCGAGGAAGCCGACATCGCCCAAAGCATACAGGCAGCCTCAGACCGCATCTTCCACGTCCACCTCGCGGACAGCAACAGGCTCCTCCCGGGGCACGGGCACACGGACTTCAAGAAGCCGCTCCAAACCCTCAAAAAGGTTGGTTACAAGCACTACATGGCTCTGGAGTGCGGGGTTCCCGGAGACCCAGACAAGACTCTGCCCGAATGCGTGAAGTTCCTCAAACAATTCATGTAGAGTAAAGGAGGAATGAGGCTATGGCAGACAGACTTCGGCTGGGAATCGTGGGCTGCGGCGGAATCGGAACCAGCCACCTCAAAGGACTCGTAAAGAACCCGTACGTAGAAATATCGGCCTTCTGCGACGTCAACCTGGACTTGGCGAAAAGCGTCGCCCAGCAGTTCTGGCAGGGAGCATCAGTCTATAACGATGCAGAAGCCATGTTCAACGAAGCCAAGCTCGACGTCGCGTACTTGTGTGTGCCACCCTTCGCCCACGGCTTGGAATACTTGGCGATTGAACGCGATGTCCCGTTCTTCGTCGAGAAGCCCCTCCACCTTGACCTCGAAAAGGCGAAGCTCATCGCCTCCGCAGTGGCAAAAAAGGGAATCCTCACAAGCGTCGGCTACATGAACCGCTACCGGAAGGGCGTCCAGAGAGTCAAGGAGGTGCTCAAGGAGGACCCGCCGATTCTGTTGCTCGGGGGCTGGATAAGCGGGACCCCGAAATACGATTCTTCTGCTCCGATTTTTGGCTGGTGGGTCGACAAAGCCAAGAGCGGGGGACAATTCCACGAGCAGGTAACGCATACCGTTGACCTCGCACGATACCTCTGCGGCGAAGTTTCTGAGGTCCACGCCTACCCCGCGAAGGGTCTCAACAAGGGAACCGCGCCCAACTACACCATGGAGGACGCCAGTGTGGTCAACCTCAAGTTCCGAGGCGGCGCGGTCGGCACTCTTTGGGCTTCGTGCTCGAGCAACGGGGGAGAGGGCGGAGTCAGCCTCACCATTTATGCATTAGGGACGACGGCTCTGTTCACGAAGTGGGAGCACGACCTGAGACTGCTTCAGGTGGACAAGTGGCACGAGGACTACCCGGGCGAGCCGAACATCTTCGAAGTCGAGGACAACGCCTTCGTCGACGCCGTCCGTTCAAATAATGCCTCGAAGATTCTGTGCCCATACTCCGACGGACTCAAAACGCTCGAAATCACGCTCGCAGCCAACACGTCGATGGAAACAGGTACGCCAATAAAACTTCCCTGCTCACTGCAACACCACTACATGCCATAACATACATCATTAGATTAGGAGAAAAAATAATGTCCTCCCTGATCCTCGAAAAATTGCGCACATATTCTTTCCCTTCAAATCCATTTTTGCACTTATCAATTTAAATGCGTTAAAGGTCTACATGTGTCAGAATAAGGTCTGACAATCGGCTTGTCGGAAAGGTCTTTTTAAAGGTTTCAGCTTTGGTATAAGTTTGCCTATACGATCGAAAAGGAAATATGCTGAGTCGTGTCTTTACTTATGTTCGAAGTGAGAGGAATGTACTGCCAATTTACAGCAATGTTGCATCCTTAGGACTGCAAAAAATTGGGTATTCCTCGAGTATAGTTCTTATGAGGTGTAAGCTTGATAGATCCGTTCAGTCTTGAAGCTAGATACTATGATAGAATTTGGGGGTCAAACCGTACACAGTACCAGGCAGAGACCCGTTTTCTGTACAAGACATTGAAGAAATATGAAGTTGTAAGAGTTTTGGATTTGGGTTGTGGAACAGGAGGACATTATCTTGAGTTGGCAAAACTAGGTTACGATGTTGTTGGGCTCGATGCGAGCGAGACAATGTTGGAGGAGGCAAGGAAAAAGCTATCTGAAGCTGGCATGCAATCATATTTTGTACTAGGCGATATGACTAGGGTTCGCTTTGCACTTAAAAGTACAAAGATACCTCTACCTTTCGATGCCATCATCTGTATGGGTTATTCCTTCGCTCATCTGATTGATGACAAGTTATTAATTCAGAGTTTAGAAGAAGCCCGAAGTGTCTTGAAACAAGATGGAGTTTTCATTTTCTGTGTTAGGAATGCTAGACAACTTCGGGATGATCTCATCAGACAATTAAGGCTGGATACAATTGTGAACGAACCGGCTCTTCAACTAGCTCTTCTATGCTACAATTTCAGGGATCAATCTAATCCAGACATCCTTATTTGGAATTCTCTTTGGCTTATTAATGAACGTGGAAAGATTGACTTTCAGATTAGGACGCATCCTCTTCGATGGTTCCGATATGACGATTTAAAGACTGTACTTGAAAGCCACGGATATTCCATCGTTCACACGTATGGTGACACATTAGGACAAGAAAAATTTGACAGCAATAGGCATGATACCATATTTATGATATGTCAGAAGAGGTAAGTCTGTTTGAATGCAGATTGCATCAAGGAACAGTCAAAAAAATTTTATTTTAAACCTGTAAAAGTAAATCAATTATTTGGAATTAGGTAATAATCAAGGTGAAAGTTTTGGAAAAAGTAAGGGAAAAACTCCTAGTAAATTCTGTTATGAGTTTAGTTGGACTTTAGCGCAATTCCCCTAATATATTTAGAAATGTTGATTTTTTTTCGACATATGGAAAATCTTAAATAGGCGGTGTTTACTGGGTCTGGGGCGTGGTGGTTTGTGTTGGGCGGCAAGTGGGGTGTTTTTGAGGAGAGGCTTGCGGGTTTTGAGCAGTGTGAACGTGATTGGTTGAGTGAGCTTGGTGAGAGTGTGCATAGCTACTACTCCTTGTATTGGGAGGAGTTTAAGGATTTTGTGGGAATGAATGCGAGTGAAATCCTGAATCTGCGGGCTCAGGACCTGACGCTGTTGCACACGGATCCTGGGAGGTGGAGGTTTGAGGGCATGGCGAAAAAGTTCTATCGAAGCCTTTACATGGGTCGTGATCCTCCGCATCCAACGAGCACCGACCGCGTCAAGCTAACAGCGGTTCAGTCGTTCTTCAGCCATCACCGAATGGACTTGAAGTTTAAGCGGGGAGAGCTGGAACAGCCCATTCTCACCACAAAATACTACGATATAAGGCTGGTAGACATTAAAGAGGCAGTTAAGGTCTGCAGCCTCGAGGAGAAGTGGATAGTTCTGGGTGGAAAAAGTTTGGGTCAGCGGGTCGGCGTCTTCGCCAAGATCCGGACGGATGATGTAGAGCCATTACTTGAAGAGGAACCTCCTGTTCCAATTGACATTAGAACCCAGAAGAAGAACCTTTGGGCTCACCCGTGTCTGGACCGAGACGCGTTAGAAGCTGCCCGGGAGCTTTTGGCAATAAGAAACAGAGAAGAGGACAGCAATCCTTACCTGTTAAAAGGGAGGGGCAGTAGGCCGATGACGAGGGACGCGGTAAACAAGGCGGTGAGAAGGGTTGCAGACAAGGCACATACAATCAACCCGAAGACCTGGAGGTATAAGGAGCGAGGAGAGAATTTAAGGTTCCATCAGTTCCGCAGGTTCCTAAACTCGTCTTTGCAGACTGCTGGCGTCGTGAAGGATGTAAGAAACTACATTATAGGCCACAAACTATCCAGCACAGATAGGGCGTATACTGCCGATAATAGACGGAAGGCTTACCAAGATGCTGAACCTTACATGATTTTGTCCCGGACCAGCACTCCGGACATGGAACGGGTGAAGAAGGAGATGCTTCTTGAGCTGTGGAGGGAACAAGCACGGATGCTGGGCATAGACCCATTAAAGGTGCGTATAGAAAGACAGAAAGAACTAGGCAGAGAACCCGACTTGGAAGAGGAAAAAGAGGCGCTTCAAAACGAGATAAAGAAGATGACAGTACAAATATCCAAGAAAGCATCAGCGGACGACTGCCAGAAAATTGTTTCCGAGAGAGACCTGCCCTTCATGCTTGATAGAGGCTGGCGAGTGGTTGCAACGCTACCAAGCGGGAACGTTGTGGTAGAAGAATAGAACAATGCGTGACCTAAATGTTGATGAGATGTATACACAAAAATTAACCAACTCACCTGAGGAGCTTCGACAACTGCTCAACTATCTTCTCCTTCTCTTTGTAGATGTCGGTCTCCCTCAGTTTTATCAAAGAGTTTATGATGTCGATAAGTGGAAGTATCAGCTTTGAGGTTATCTGGTAGTCCACCATCTCGTGTCTAAGAGTTTGTAACGCCTTATCTTCCTCAACATCGTAGATGTATACTTTTCCGTTTCTTACTTCTCCAGAAAGGCTTACAGACCGGTCAGGCTTCCAAACGACCCCTGTTAGACCTGTAATTTCAAGCAATCTTTTTACTTTCTCAAACTCTCCTATTATCTTGGATTCTGTGTTGTTCTCTACAAAGCCTTCCTTCTTTCCTCTTGGCATCGTCATTCTAATAGATAAATAAGGGCTTTTCAAGAGGCTCTAAATAAGACGTTTATTCATAAAAGGAACTTTACATCTGCTATAGGAGACGCTAAGATCTTCTTTACCAACGCGTTGGATTTTCAACCCAACGATGATGTGTACATGTTCCTGCAACTCTTTCTTATCACGATTTACAGCTATGAGGAGATCCGCAGTTTTCTCTCCGCATAGCTGCTGTTAGTCATGTCGTATTCTCAATTTCATGAAGAGACCGCAGTTTCTGCATCTCAAGGTTCTGCCATCATCCATTTCATCGTAGTCGAATGACGTTCCGCATTGTGGGCATCTTCCATAATATCTATCGTCCACTATCACTTCAACCTCTTTCATGGTTAACTTTGGATAAGGCTGGCTTTTCTCTTCCTCCTTCTTGAGAGTTAGTGAACTAGCGAGTTCCGCGATTCTTGTATAGAATTTTTTCCATAGTGGATCCTCGTAGACCTCTCCGAGTTTCTGTCTTGATTGCTCCTCTTTCCTTTTGAAACGTTCTTTGGCGTCTGGACCATAGTATTTTTCAATGGCGTTCCGGCAGATCTCCTCCGCAGCCTTCAAAGTTTCATCGTTCTTGAAGAGTGCGTTTGACTCACACTTCCTCCTCCCATATTTCAGAATGTATTTTGTATCCCCGGATTCTCTTCCTGACCCTGTTCTCAGGTTTTCTATCCATGTTAGGTTATACTTTTCAATTTCCTCCCTGTTCAGCCCAAACCTGTCGATTACCAGTTTGTCTGGACTCCAGCCTGTACCTCTTTTGCAGTCTCTTAGGTTTTTTCTGAATCTTGCTGTGATCTTTAATCCGGCTGGATCATGGTCGTAGAAGAGGAGTAGCACAGGAGTTAGTCCTCTCGCTTCAGCCTTCTGAGCAAGTACGGCTATGTGCGCTCGGAGCAGGATTGGAGCCCAGCCTTTTGAGGAGACTATTGGCACATGGTACTTGTCGCATACTGGTTTGAACAATTCAAGTATGTCCCCTTTCTCGACGCACATCATTAGGTAGTACTTCTCTCCGATCCAGAAATCGGTGGACAGGAACGCCAAGTTATCGAGGAGACTCTTAACCTTCTCCTTTATTTCGCGAAGAGCTTGTGCCGGATCTGATGCTTCTATTATGCCTTGGAATCGTCTAGTTTCGTCTTGGTCTCCCTTTACGAAATCGATTGGCAGTAGACCAATCTTTCTACAGTCGTTAATTGCTTTCTCGCTGGCGCGGAACTCCCCCTTATGTATCTTGCCTAGGCCTTCAAGGAGGTAGCTCCAGCCCCTGGATGAGTACTTTACCGGGTTGGTTCTCTGAGAGTTTATCACCAGTATTTCCTTTGCGAAGTCTCGAAGCCTAAGCTCATACGTTGGGTTTCCAAGCTTACCGTGGGGAACCCACGTCAAAGGCTTCGGTGGCGGAGGAGGACGATACACTCTTGGAGCCTTCGGTATGGGCAGAACCTTATCAAAAGCCTTCTCCATAACCGATTTTATGCTCAAGTATTCACTCATCCAAACCACTTTTCCCATAATTTAGCCATTTCAGAACCGGGCAGACAAGATGAACCAACACGGTGACCGGCGTCTCTTCGGTTATTCCGACCCTTCCTAGACGATATTTGATGTTAAAAATTCTCGAGAAGAGATCCTCCATCGATGCCATGAAGTTCACGCACTGGTAAACCTTCAGCCCTTCCCCATCCTGTTTCCTATCGAAGACCGCCAGCTCTATCAAATACGGAAACTCGACGTGATCACTGTTTTCACAGTTTCCGTGGCCTATCCTCCGGCTACAGTAGAATGCTGGACACTCTAGTCTTTTAGAGGACATGACAACGTATCTAAGCCTTCTCCACCCGTTCTCTTCAAGGAGCTTCTCAAACGAGTCTTCGCCTACGCATCCTAATACGGATTTGATGCTTCGATTGCCTATAGGCTTCGCCTTAGCTCTCATTATCCTGAATAACGCGATGACTGCTTTTTCAGGAAGGTCACTGATCCGAGTCGAGGGGAAAAACTGCACGTTCTCGCTTGACTGTGAATCATGATTCACAGCAGCCGTTGACTCCTGCAGAATTTCCCGGATAACCTTTTTTGAGGTGAAGCCTCTGAAAAGGGCTATCAAATCCTTCAACATCATTTCAGGCTTCACCTTAACGTAGTCTTTGAAAAGTGATAGGAATTGTTTGCTAGTGTACCACAGAACGGATGTCTCCCTTCTGATTGGTTTGCTGCTTGTATCTGAACCGAGAGAACCTTTTTCCCCGAATATGTTGTAAGATACCTTCCGAGACGGGTTAACCATACTTGTAGCGAATATTATGTCCTTTAACACTGAAGGTCTTGACGGATGTTTCGGATCTGAAATGTCGAATTTGGGAAACTCCATAATGAACCTAGTAAAGCCGTCGTCAATCCTCTTAGCGGGTACAATTTCCGCCTTGACGAGTTCCCTAATCCTGTCCACTTTGAGTGCAATTCGGTATTCGTTTTCTCCGCTTTGCACCACTAAGTCTGGTGGTTTGAGTCCCGCAAGCAGTGCAAGCGCATAAATGTAGCCGATAATACATTTTAGGGCGTTGCCTAAGTAGCCTCTGCTCACACGTAGGAACCCCCTTTTCGAGGAACCTTTGTTCTCAACGTTGAAAATGAGCTTCAACTCTTCTTCTGACAGTTTCTTGCTACCGTTGTCGCTAACAACAAGCTTGTGGAAATCCCCGTCTTCGCTCACTTCAACGATTACTTTGTCAGCATCATCTTTGTCCAAAGCGTTGAACAGGGTCTCTGCTAGCCCTAGTTTTAGGGCCTCTTCCGGGGTCGTTCCAGTCCTCTTCCTGAGCTCTTCGAGGTCAACGAAGTCAAGTCCGCGGGACACTCCTGGTCTAATGATGTCCTCAAACCCTTTATCGCTCATTCCACACCCTCCAATACGATGTTATCGATTATTTAAGTAAATAATGATAATATTTAAATTTAACTGTAAAAATTATAATATTGTTTATGTGTTGGACCAATGATACTATCATGGGATGTTTAACGGAAAATGATCGCGGGTTACGAGGATTTCATGAAGGATTTCGAGGATTTCTTTAGAAGGGCTCTGAGAAGGAATGAAGACCTAGCGAAAGTGAACTATTTCCTGTATTCCCCTGAAGATTTGATCTCTGGGTTGGAGGGGAAGGAGAGGGAAGTGCTTTTGAAAGTAGCTGTTGAAGGTATGAAAACAGGTTATGATCTGCATTCAGGCAGAGGGAGCATTATATCCAGCTCCACATGGCATTACACTCGTTCCAGTTTAGTTGATAACGGGTTGATTGAGCTTAAGAAGGAGGAGCCTTTTCGGACACAAAAAAGAAAAAGAAAAATGTATGGCCCGACTTTTAAGGGGCTGGTCGTCGCAATTCAAGGCTTAGCCCGGGATGAAGAGAAAGAAAAAGTTAGAAAAGTCGCAGAGAACTGGGGACACATGATACCGTCGGTTCTCGATAAATGGGATTTATTCGTAAAGGAAGATCTGGAAGACGAGACATTCAATGCTCTTTGTGGAACGGCTTTCTGGTTTTACAAAATAAATACTTCTGACGAAGAAAAAAATGAGGAACCAGCCTTTAGTTTTGCAAGACAATTCTACGAAAAAATCCTAGATGATTACCTGTTTTTCTCACCTTCTCCTTTGTCTTTGTATCTTCCAAAAGACATATCCCTGAAGTACAGGAACGAAATCGAACAGAAACGTAAGGAATCCAGGGAAAAATGGTTAGAATGTTTTCTCAAAGATACCAAAATCAAAGAGCTAGTAAAGAATTTGCTCGAAGAAAAAGAGAGCCAATTCAAAAATGATCTAGAGGAAATTCAAAGTTTCAATACAAAGATAACTAGCCTCTAGCCTTCTGCGAAACCCATTCAACGAAGATGACAAAAGGCCTCATTCATAGATTCAAAGATCGTGCAGTTTTTCAATTTTGTGTTGTGCCGGACATCTTTGAGCCTATTTATCTCTTAGAGACCTAGAATGTCAAGGAAGACGTGTCAAAATACTGTCAAACAGATACTGGACAAATTTTTACATTATCACATATCACCTAGAGGTCTAAAGGTTCTTGAAAAGCTAGGCAGGGAACTACACCAGTCAAACGTAGCCAAAGAGCTGGAAATCAGCAGACAATCCGTCAATTATTGGGCGAAGAAACTCGTAAAAGACGGTCTAATCAGAGAAAAGATGAAAGACGTAATCACAATCTACGAGTTAACAACGTTCGGTCAAAAAATCCTCACATGGAGTGAGGACGTTGGTGTGGGTGTTGGTGTTCCTTGTGTTTTGGAGGATTTTGCGGTGAAGTTCCGGGTTGTTTGTGATGAGAGTAGTTTGGACTGGGCGAAGCTTGGGGAGCCTAGGAATTGGGTTAAGTTAGGTTTGAAGTTGGGTGGAGGAGTCAGTGTGGTTAAGACTTCTAAACATGTGATTGTTCATCCTGGTCGTTTGGTGGGTTTTAGTCCTGAAGAGCTCGTGTTGGAGGCTGGAAGGGTTGTGGAAGCTGTTAGGGTTTGGCTGGAGGATCATGGTGTTGTTTTGAGGGCTGTCTGTGTGCCTGTGCATAAGCCTGTTTTCAGGTTTTTCTCGCGTCAGGCTGACGAATTAAGTAAGCGTGGGACTTTCATTGGTGAAGAGGGTTCTGTTGACTGTTCGCCGCCCGAGAGGGTTCCGCACGTTGAGTTTAGAGGTGTGGAGACGGCTCGTAACTATCTTGAGATGCCTAACAGGGTTGCGAGGGTTGAGAAGAAGCTGGACTCCATAGACGATAGGGTTAATGCGGTTGTCAACGTCTTGGAGAGGCTATCTGGTCCGTTGAATAGGATGGCGGATGTGTTTGAGAAGCAGGCGTTGGAGTTTAAAAGGCGTAAAACTGGAAGAGCGGACAAGTATGTTAGCTAAGGACAGAAATCCGCTGTTTGTCTGAAGTAGTAGATCAGTTCCATACTGATTGAAAGATACAACGAGATAGTAACCCCTCAGTCACCGTTCCTACGCCGGAAGAAGAAGGGCTGTACGCTCCCTGCTTCCTTATGCCACAGTATTGCTGGGACTTCGAGCAACCGCTTCATCTCTATCCAGTCGGTCGGTCTGTGATCTATCTTCAGGAGCTGGTAGCGGCGGAAACGCCTATGACTGTCCATCGTAATCAAATAGAAACTCAACAGCAATGTTAGAAAGCACCGTCCTCGTTGAAGTATCTGACATCGCCAGCTCTCCAAGGGAAAAATTGCACATATTGAGGCGCCCGTAATCATGTAATCATGATTATAGGTTTAGAAAAGTGTGCAGTTTGTACCTCAATAGCGAATCCTGATACCCCAGTATCAAAAAGAAGTCCGTTGTCATAGTCGTCCAACAATACAGAGGTGTCATTGTGTACTGCCGAGAGACTGATGACCACGGACTCCGAGAGAAAAATGTTTCAATATTGAATGATCCGTCTTTGGGTGGATGAACGTGGATTGAAAGGAAAAATTGTGTAATCAGGGAAGTCTTCTACGGGGAGACGCTCAGAGACTTGTGCTTCCGATGTTGTGCTGGACACCCGAGAATCTTGATAATTGTAAGAGTTCGGCTTAAGCTATCTGTTTCTGGAACACAGAGAACATGTTGGGTCACATATTGGGTCGTTCTACGGATATTCTCTGTTCTTTTGCACAGAGAAGACGTTTTTGAGGTTATTCACTCAGCACCCAATATATTGGGTGCATTTACACACGCCCACGCCCCGCATAGCTACTTTCTTATATGCTTGGAAAAAACAAGAGGTTCTGCAGCCGTATATTTAGAGGTGACGGAGAAACGCTCAAAACAAGTTTCTTTTTGTTCTGATATTCTCCGTTAACAGAACATACTTCGGAACCTTATATTTATCCCAGAATTTTTTTGAAAAGTCTGAAACCCGCATATACAGAAGCCCCGCTGAGAACCTTTTACAACCGAAATTAGAGTCTGTGCTTGAATACTCAGAAACGGAGATTCTCATATAAAGAAAAAATGCAGTCCGCCCCCTTCTGAAATCATGATTCCAACCTGAACAAAAACGTATAATTTTCCCGCGGCTTTTCTTCCAATATTTTGATACTACAGTATCAAAAACGAAGACTTGCCTTTTTCCACTTTGGAAAGCGAAGAGGCTGAAGGATTATCGTTTGTCTTCTTTCCGGGTAAATTGCGGTTCATTGACTCCAGATATTTATCATTTAGAGCGCATATGAGAGAAGTGAGTGAAATCGAAGACTTCAGGTCTGTGAACCGGTGGCTCACAAAGCTGAGCAAGAAATCTGGCAGCAAGCATACCCGGAGAAACTACCTCTATTGGCTGCGCGTCTTCTGCGACTATGCAGATATGACGCCGGACGAACTCGTAGAAGAACGGGAAAGAGACATCAGAGAAAACGATGTGTTCAGGCGTAGGCGCGCTGAGGACAGGCTTGACGGTTGGTTCGCAAACCTCAATGAGACGAAGTCTTCCAGAACAGGCGGGAAGTATGCTAGGAACACTGTTGTTGCAGCCTACAACGCGGTCCGCAGTTTCTATAAAGCAAACTATATTGAGCTGCATGTCGACGAGGCGCCTTCAACCTGGCCCGTTAAGAACAAGCCGGGATTGACAAGGGAAGAACTCGGCAGACTGCTGGAAGCCACACGGCAGCCCATGCACAAGGCGTACACGCTTTGCCAGGCACAGTCGGGGCTAAGCGTATCAGACCTTCTAAGAGTCAACTATGGCGTTGTAGCGGATCAGATCGAGAAGGGTTCAGACTATATCCATCTGAGATTGCTGCGCGGGAAGGAGAAGCAGCTCGGCTGGTTCGACACCTTCCTCGGTAAGATGTCGGTTGAGGCGTTGAAAAAGCATCTGATGACGAGAGAGGGGCTGAAAGGGTCCAGCAGGCTTTTCCCTTGCACCGCAAGGAACGTGAATAGTTTTCTTTACCGAATGTCAGTGAGAGCCGGGCTTGGCTGGAGCGTTAGCAGTCACGACCTCCGCAAATTCTTCGCTACGAATCTCAAGCTGGCGCGGGTGAACGACCCAGCCTTCAACGAAACACTGATAGAGTATTGGCAGGGACACAGCCTCGGCAAGGTGAAAGGCGCCTACTTCGTACCGCCCGTAGAAGAACAACTCCGGCTGTACAAACTCGCTGAGCCGAGACTTGAACCATGACTGCCATGCATGGCTGTTTGACAAAGCACGAAATCTTTTATGTCGTGGCTTCCCTGCTTATTATCCACTGGTTTTGCCTTCCAACTCTCTTACCTTTCACTAAGCCGTCAGCCACAAGTTTGTATAGGTGGATTTGAGCTGTGTTCCAAGACACTTTGAGATGTTTGGCAACCATCTCTGTGGTCACAGGCCAGTCTTGTTCAGCTAAATAGCGAAGGATGATGCGATCCAAGTCCTTTTTCAACATATGACACTTCCTATGTAACTTCGTTACTATATGCTTCACGAAAAAACAAATAAGCATTATGGTTTAACATAGGATTGAACATAGATATGGGGTTGAGGGTCATGAGGGAGAACAAAACTGGTGCCCACCTAAGGAACAGTGGTGAGGATGCAACATGAATGAAAGAAGGTTGTCGGCGAATCTTCTCGTCATCGTTCTCATAGCAATCTTGTCAATTCCTGTCGTGGACGCTAAGGCGACTGTGACTAAAGAGTACGAGAAGGATAACTTTGATCTTTATGGAAACTTATGCTTTAGCTATAACGTCAAAGTTGTTATTGAATCAGAGGAAGACGGAAAATGGGTAACAAGTGAGAATGAAAAGCATTATTACAATATCAATCTGGTTGTCACACTTACTTACGTGAACCAGAGTATTTTCCCTCATGGGTTTCAGATCATATTTCATTCTCCACACTTAGCCGGCTTTGGCGCACCTGGCTATCAAGAAGTGACTAAAAATGACACGTTACTTACATTAGGACAAACTGGAAGCCTCATCTTAAGATGCTACGTCACTAGGGAACAAAGGTTTGAGCTCAGCCCTAGCATGAGATACAAAATATGGGTTGATTATGGATGGACCTTTTTTGGCGATGGTTGGTGGGACTCTTATGAACCTATTTACATTTATTCAAAAACGCCCCAAAGGAGTTTCATAGCCATCTTCTTAGACATGTTGCCTTGGATCGGTGTTCTTGGAGCCGTTCTTGTAATCGCTCTTGTAATAGTGAAAAGAAGAAGCTGAAAAGGGATT
>Ga0172363_10003465_pt1 | contig 12829 bp, 10 predicted proteins | sample LakKivs2_kivu2a2_FD_114541 | JGI IMG/M metagenome (GOLD analysis project Ga0172363, IMG submission 114541) | Sediment microbial communities from Lake Kivu, Rwanda - Sediment s2_kivu2a2 | ecosystem: Environmental > Aquatic > Freshwater > Lake > Sediment | place: Rwanda: Western Province, Lake... | reverse complement strand
TTGAAGAGAAATCAGAGAAGTCTTTTGCCGAAGAGTTTATAATTTTGACAACGAGAGCTTTTGAAGATAGTAAACTGCTAAGTTTAAGTGAAAATGAATTAGAAAAAATTGCATTTAATGTTGGTTATAAAAATGTCAAAATAGTTCCAGATAGGGAAACTTGGAAACCTATGAAGGACATTTTTTTTAAATTGAAGAAATAGAGTACTTGCAGCACAGTTAGATGAAAGTTTAAAAACATTTCTTAATAAAAATGTATTTCTAATATTATCAATAGTGCCGGGATGGCAGAACCAGGTAATGCGCTAGACTTGAGTCAATCGGTTCCGATGTGGAAGATGGCTTGACCCTGATTTATGATGGACAAGGAGGTGAACCGAAGGAAATCTAGTGCCCGCAAGGGCTCGCGAGTTCAAATCTCGCTCCCGGCGTGATAAGTGAGATTAATGGAAAAGAAATATCCTGAACCAACTGTTGGAGCGTTAATCTTAAATGACAAAAAACAGGTACTGTTAGTAAAATCTCATAAATGGAGGAATCGTTTCACATTGCCGGGAGGACATATAGAAATTGGAGAAACAATAGAAGAATCCTTAAAAAGAGAAGTAAAAGAAGAAATCGGTTTGAAGATAAAACCCATCAGGTTTCTACTCATGCAAGAAGCAATAAAATCAAAAGAATTTTTTAAACCAAAACATTTTATATTTTTAGACTATCTTTGTGAAGCAAAAATCACTGATATTAAATTGGATGATGATGAAATCCAAGAATTTATCTGGGTTGAACCTGAAAAGGCTTTAGAAATAGATGCTGAATCATTCTCTAAAAACACGATAAGGGAGTATTTGAAATCAAAAAGATTTAACAAGTAACATGAATGAATGCAGCTACTTTCTTTTCTTGGTTGAAAGCATCATTGAATTTTCTTATTGCCACTTTTGATATCATCTCTACGAGTTCGATTCGCTTGTCTCGGCATAATTTTCTCACTTCTTCAGAAATTCTCAATAAACCAGAATCACCAGTCCCAACGATAACCATTTCAGGATTCTTTTTTAGTATCATTTCCAGTTCTGGCCTACCAAAGACATGTCTTTCAGCAGTATGCAATCCTGTTATTTCACCATCCCAAGAAACGATATAATTATCCTCTTCATCATAAGTTTTTCCATCGATAGTTATAGAACCAAACATAGTAGAATTTATCACAACCATACTATCCGGCAACAGATTTTTTTTCTTCAAGTAACAATAGATTTGCTAGAGTCTCTATCATCTTTGGTTGAACAGATATCAGATCAGTAGCAGTTATTATCCCAACTAGTTTATCCTTTTCCAAGACAGGAAGTTTCTTTATTTCGTGTTCGACCATTAATTGTGAAGCCTCTTCTAAGGTTTGATCTGCTTGAACAGTTACGACTTCTTTTGTCATGACTTCTTGAACTAAGGTAGTCTTTGGGTCTAAATCACCAGCTACAACTTTCCATATTATATCTAATTCAGTTATTATACCAACTAGCTTATCTTTTTCCATCACGACAAGACAACCTACTCTGTGTTCAGCCATTACTCTTGCTACATCTCTGATAATGGTATCAGGATTTGTGACGAATACTTGTTTTGTCATGGCTTGTTTGACTTGCATAAATATTGTATTTGTTTTTTGTTATTTAATCTTTTTTTAAAGTTCAAAAATCAATAGATTAACTTTAATGTATAGAAATTAAATGGGAACAAAAAAAAGAGGAGGTTGTGTATATCTATTTTTTTGTCACCAAGATTTCTTGTACTCAGAAAGGAAATCGACAGCATCGTATAGGTTGACGAATCCATCGGAATCGAAATCAGCAGCTTCATTATAGTTTGGATCTTCTGTCGAGGCACCGTATGAGTTCAACAGTATAATGGCATCAAATATATCAACAGTTCCATCACCATTTAGATCGTGTTTGAGGGTTACTGTAAAAAATGTAGTCTCCGATGCTTTTATGTTTCCAAGGTGATCTAAGGCGTAAAGCGTCAGATTGTAATGTCCGTACGATGTTATATTTAGGAAATTGGTGGTTTCTGTTATTGTCACGTTTGGTTCGCCATTTATACTGTAACTAACCGACTTAACCATTCCACCTTTTGGGACATTTATGGCATACTGCAGCGTTATGTAAAATGGTAATGTTTCTGTGTTATACGTCTTGTTTCCTGGATTGATTATTATCAATGATTGTATAGGGCTTGGAGTTGCTGAAGCGGCGTTAGCGAAATGTGTGGTGGCGAACATAGTCATCAATAGGCAGATTAAAAGAATTTGTTTCGTTTTTTCTCCTCCTATTAATTTTTTTGGGCCAATTATCGTACGCCCATCCCACGAGCACTTTTCAATAAAACTCCCTTTACAGGCGAGAAAGTGCCAAACTCCTACCCATCATACAGGCAGTCTATCCGTTACAAACGATTTGTAACTATGATGAATTCTTGACTAAAGACACAGTTTTCTCGAACATTTGACAAAAGACTGATAATAAATTTTATAATTAGAAATAATGCTACAGAAAATTTGAATCAAGACTTCTCTTTTTGTCTTAATTGCTTAAAGTACAGTGTGGTTTGATTCTATGAGTATTATGGAGTTATAATTCGAATCTAAAATTTAAATTCTTATGATTGATTAGAAGTTGTTGGTTACACTGAATGAAACATTTACTGTTAGAATCTCATTAAAATGATGCAACGATAAAATAGAAAAGAAAAAGAATTTACTTTGGTCTAGCTCCTGATCCTCCTCCAGGGCCACTCGGATACTTACAAGTTCCACTGATGCAGTATGCTCCAGCACAGCATGTTTCAGTGCTGCTACAACTCTCCCCTGCAGCTTTACAATAAACAGTTAAATTATCGCTAGCTGTTTCTGTTTCATTATAAACCTTGTTACCATCTAAATCTATTCTTGCATAATAAGTCTCGACTGATTCTGTTGTTGTTAGTTTAGGTGCAGTGAAAGTACAACTACAACCAACTGTTGCAGCCACACAAGAACATACTGTTACTTTTTTTTCTCCTCTACCGACATAAGCTGTCTTGCCACTACAATCAACATTACAGTTGATATTTGCTGTAACAGTTTTCTCTGCCCAGATTGGATCTGGAGAAAGAGATAGAGTGAGTAGTGATGGTATCCAAGTATACTCATAGTAACCGTTTATCATTTCAACTGGATAAATTTCAGTGCCAGTGGAATTCATGAGATAGGTTCCCATAGGAGCACCATAAGGTGTAGAGAAGTTTAAACCGCAAGATAATGATTCATTCACTGAAGGTTCTTCTATGATCTCAAATTCGACCGATGACAAAGTCCCACTACCATTCACTGCTGGTTCATCCAATAATACACATCCATAGAGTATGTAACCCTCAGTATTGTCTATCAATGGACCTCCACATGCGATTGTTCTACCAGCGAAGATATTGTCTGATGGGAGCCAAACATGCGTAACGTTTAAGAGTTCAGGGTTAAAGTAAAGCTTTGTTTGCCACAAGAAGAGGTCAGTAACATTAATAACATCGAGATCGACAGTAAAGGTATCGCCAACAGAAGTAGTGTTTGTATAGAAATCGTTGATCGATGGCACAACTTCAAGTATTGTTGGAACTACTTCACATGCATCTCCACACTGAGGGTCTAAAAATTTCCAATACATTAAGGCAGGGCAGTCCTCATCAGTATCATTCTGATATGGGTTTTTAACATACCAACAATTATCCCTTTCATCTATCCAACCATCACCATCTTGGTTAGAGCCGTAAGAAGGTCCTGGAGGTAAACCAATTGAAGCAATAATTTTACTCATGTCAGTCAAATCTATCTTATTATCTTCATTAAAATCACAATCAGGATTCCATCTTGAATGCCCTGGATAGGAATTAAATGCTTCTTCACAGATACTGGCATCTGCTAAGGTTGTATTCCCATCATTATCTACATCAGTATCACATTTAGTACCATAACCATCAAAGTTAGTGTCATTCTGAAGTGGGTTTGGTGTGTATACGCAATTATCCATAGGGTTCAAAATTCCATCCCTGTCTGAATCTTGTATACTGTAGATGTAACCTAAGTTCCCATGAGCGTCATCAGTGGCATGAGTCTTCATGAAGTAAGGAGCAGGATCATCGATGTTAAGAACAGCCTTAATTGTAAACGACACCGTTTGGTCTACTCTCAACGGAGTATCATTTGTGTAAGCTCTAGTATAGTTTTCATGATCGTCATAATACCAACCTTCTGGTAGTCCCGTGAATAAACCCCCTGACCATGTTATATCTTGCTCATCGAAGAAAATCTCCAAGTCATAGATAGTCGAATCGTAGTCAGGATCTTCAAGAGTAATATTATTGTTGATGGTGTAATAAACTTCCCCTTCATTAACAAAACTATTCTCGATCTCAAAGTATGATGTAGCATAAATAGGTTCTTTACCTTCAACTATCACGTAAACCCAGTCGATTTCAGATTTGTCATCACGACCAAAATCATCTGCAACTGTCAAAGTAACGATATAACACCCTGGACTTAAGTATCTATGTCTCGCTATTCCGTCTATGAGTTGGCCCGGGTCACATGTGTTAAGTACCATTTCTACTGGTTGCACTTGGCCATCGTTGTTCGGTGGCAAAGGAGGTTTATCGTCCCATAATTCTACGCACCATCCACCATCACCAAAGTTCCACATATACATAGCTTCTAGTTTAGCTCCTGCCTTACTGAAAGCCTCATAATCAGCCTCTGAAGAGCCTACACCCGAGAACGTGACTTCTGTACCAACACTAACATAAATGATCTTTTGGCAGCAAGAACCTTCACCTCCACATATCTCAGCATCTGCCACAGGATAATAATACCTTGTCAGTAATCTTCCGAACCAATTGTCCAGAGAATCAACGTCATCCTTCCACCAAATCGCACCTATATTAGTTGGAAAGTCAAGTGTCTGATGATAAACTTTTGATGATAAATAATCTGGATCATCGTATGAGTATTCATGTAACGGGTCATCATTGTCAGTATAATTTAAATTAACTCTTCTCTGTTGATATGGGAAGTATATTGATAAACCATGCGCATTCGGGAATTTACCACTGTGATACTCCTTAACAACCGCTTCTTTGACTTTATCCATCACATCGTCAGCATAGTCTTTGTAACCATCATCTATTCCATTCTCATTTTTTACTAATTCAGCAAAATGATATAAGTCGATGTAATCCATATCACCCCAAACAGGATCATTGGTCTTAAGGCGTTTTGGACGGAGTTCATTTCCAAGTGGTGTATAATCTAAATCATACGAGTAAACATCCACACTCTTATCTATCACACCACCAAAAGTTTGTACTTTGTTTCTTCTGATTTCTAAAACTTTAGTCTGTATGTTATCAGAATATAAATTACAGATTTTATAATCAAATAATCCAGTTCTGAGTGGTTCGTCAGCTGGACATTCTGGTGGTGGACTTAGAGGAATTCTTCTTCCCCTTAAATCATCAGGATCAGCCAACCTGTTTGTGACGTCGACCAGAGCACTGACATTCGGTAAATATACGGCTGAGAGTGTATCTATTGCCGGGTTTGTCTGGGCATGCTCTACGATTAATTCAGCATACTTTCTTGGAGTTTTTGTTTGAGAAGTTTTTAGTTTAGAGAGAATATCGTCATAATCCCATCCTTTTTCTTTTCTCGTCGGTGGTTCATTACCTTTTGAGGTATTACTACTCTGAGAAGCGACAAAGTACTTTGAAGAATCTCTCACTTGGAAAGCTACTTCTACCATTGCCATCAATGGTGCATCGAAGCCGATTATATCCAATTTTTTATTTAGAACAGTTGGTCCAGCGATAGTGTTCAACGCACTAGCTAATTCTCCCATCTCCATCGCATCATTACTCGGGTTTTTATCCTGCAGCAAACCAGCCGGCCAACTCGGGTTTACTTTCCAACCATCCCCATTATCCCATAATATCAGTAAATATCTGCTTGTTTTGGAGATTTGTACAGTCCAGTTGACAAAATCTACCAAAGTCTGTGGGTCTCCCATGTTCAATTCATCGAATGTCTTCAGGACAGGAGATTTTATCTGATTAAGATCGCTATCCTTAGTTATATTGTATCTTGTTACATTTCCATCAAATTTATCCTTCCAATCGACTTGGACAAAAACACTGACATTCTCATTCGGCCCTTCCTTTTCCATGTCGTTAATATCTTTGAAAGCTAAATCCTCCAAATTATTCTCTGCTGCCATATAAATCATGATTGTCCAGTTGGCAGGCAGAACTTCAAAGCCTGCACCTTTAACATCATTATCATCTAGGGCATCAACAGTTTTCCTCAATCTGGGTTCTGTATAATTAAAATCATTATCATAGTCGATTAAGATATCGTACTCACCAACGTTTAATTCATCTATAAGCTTGGTTCCAACAGGAACATTACCAGACCCATCTGTTGTTATATCTTTTCTTACAACTAAATCTCCTGCAATGTCTACCAAGTATTCACAATCCGACCAAGTTCTGTTTTTATAAACCCGAGCCATGTAATCTTTGTTCTTTTGAAAACCACTTCCATTGATAAAGAGTGTGTCACCTTCGATGAATGTATCTAAAACATGTCCAGTCTCGTTGGCAGATTCAACAGTTTCATTGAAATTATTCACGATAATTTGATTTATTTCAAGATCACCATTCAGAGCTTCGTCGTTAACATATGCAGTAACATAATATGTTCCATCGGGGAATGCAGCATCAGAATTGCTTGAAGCCTCATGAGCTGCATCTTCTTGAGTATCATTCCATAGCTCACCTTCTTTCCCATCAGTATCCCAATATATGTCTGCATCAGTAGCTTCTAGAGTATCATCACCATCTTTGTTCGTGACGATATAATAGAATACATAATTCCCTTTCACACTATTATACCAAGCTGGTACTTTAAGCGTGTCATCATTTTCATATATTGTCCATATTAAATTTTGATCATCAAAGTTACCATGGCCGACAATAAACCTATCGTTGAATTCTTCTAAAGTTTGATAAGGACAAAGATCATTATAATCTTTATCCTGAATCTTAAATTGAATTTTTTGAACTGAAGTTCTATTTTTAAAATTCCTAAACATCTCAGTAGCGTTAATTATTATGTCAATATTATCCTGAACTATCTTCAAATCTACACAATTTCTTGTATTAAAATAAGAAGCATCATCATTACCCTCTTCTGTAGCATTTCTATAGAAAAATTCCTTTTCTATGGTCGGTGGAGTAGTATCTGTTCTTGGGTTAAGAAGTAAAAGAGGGTCTTCATCCGGTTGCCACCAGTTGTCATTATCATTTACACGTTCAAGATGGACGTGAGCATATGCTTGCCAAGGTGAATATAGCACACCTATCCTATCTCCTGCATTTACTGGAGCACGATGTGTCCAATTGTAAGCTGGATAAACATGTGTATTGTTTGCAGGAATCAAATGAGTGTAGCTCCATGCCCCATTTAAACTTTCATTTATTGTTACATAACTTATGAAAAGGCCCTGTGCCGGGTCGCAGCGTTCATCGATAATAGTACCAGATTCCATTGCTATAACGTTTGTTAGATTATCCTTGAAAATGTCTATTCCCTGGTGAAGATATGTTTCATCAGTAGGGTGGTTCGGATCTACGGGCCAATAGATAAGCTGTCCATAACTGTCTGTAATTTCATGCTCTTTATCTCTCGGTTCAAATGGCCATGGTGCAGCCAAAACTTCAACGGTAAGTGTAATACAAAAAAGGATTAAAATTAAAATTTTAATGAAATTTTTAGACATATTATCCTCCTTATACCGGAGTAAAAACGTGTTCATTTTCACCGACCAAAATTTTTAGTTTGTCGACATCTGATAGAATTTTCATATTCCAATAGGAACCTGTTTCAGAAAAGTCACCTAACACATTACCTTTTTTGCCGTAAACGATAGATTTCCACCCTAGAGGGGAAGAAATAGGTTCAATTGTGACTATAAAATTGTCTGATAGTCTTATTTTTTCAGCATTAGTTGGAATTTTCCAGAGTTCATTTCCAGAAGAGTCTATTGTCCTCAAATCATCGTAACCAAGTAAAACCAAAGTACCGTCTGAAAAGATTTCCCCCTCTCTGATTTTTTCAGTGTCTATTTCTTTTATTAACTGACCGTTTTTATCATAGATGCTTACATCTTCAAACATTACTTTGTCCAAAGAAAAGTAACCTTCCAGGTGGGTTTTCCCAAAAATTAATATAATGTCTCTATTAGCAGGAATCAATATCCATTCCGATCTTACGGGTTTTTCCCATAGAATATTTCCATCCTTAGTCTGCAGTCGAAAAGTAAGTGCATAATTTTTCTTATTTACCAAAATAACTCCATCAAAGTTAGGATTATCTCTTATAACACGTAACTCTACTTTTTCCTCTTCAGTCGGTTGAGTAGAGGCAAAGATAATAAATAATGTCGAGAAAAAGAGTAAAGCTACAAATAAAATTATTTTCTTGTTGATATCTTACACCCCACTCCAAATCCGTTCAATAAATCAAAAAAGATACAATGTTATATTCAATAAATTAAGGCTAAAATATAAATAGTTATTATGAATTTCAGATAGAGAACAACCGATAATATTTAAACCTACCAAAACAACTTTTAAACATGAGAAAACTAGTACTAATCATTCTTTTGCTGATAATATTTTCAATCTTACTAGGCTATGTTCTATCACAGTTAACTTTAAACAGAACAGAAAGGACTGGAATCACTGATTTTTCTATAGAGACAAAGGCTGTGTGTGAGGAGTTGAAAGAACCGGATTGTTATTACAGATGCCATGATGAAATATTCCTGATCGTTGCTGGGAGGGAGAATAGTATACACAAAAGTAATGAATACGTTTGTCATGAAGAAGGTTGGACTGATCCTAGAATTGAGAAATAATTGGCGAAATATTACTCACTGTCCCGCTCACCTATTTAAAATTTAACGGCCAATAATTGATTATGCAAAAGGTAAAAACTGAATTAGATCTAAATACAATATTAGAAACAGCATATTTTAAATCACTTGATGATAACTTTAAAGTTGGATTAACAATCTACGTAGAAAACACAAGAAAAGAAAATCTTACAACTTTAAATTATCTCGCTCAAGTTCTTTCTGATTATTTAAATAAAAGAAAAATTGTAAGAGCAACTAAAGTACTTTTTGATTGGGGATTAATTGAAGATCCAACAGTAAGATTTTGCGAACCGATACCGGGTCATACAGCACCTATATATGTTTTAACTAGTGTAGGAAAAGGTCAATTTGAACAAAATTGTAAAGAGATTATGAAAGAAATCAGAAAAATGTCAAGGGATGTAAGACGATTTAAAAGAGATCTTGGAGAAGTTCAAACTCGCAAAAATCGTGAAATGAGAGGTGAAGAACCAGAAGATGGTTATAGACTTGGAGATTTGACAGAATCTTTGGCAACACCGGATAAGAGTGGAAAATCACCAATGGAAGAAGCAATAGATGAAATGTATAAAGATAGTTCTTTATCATCTAAGAAAAAATCTTAAATTTCCGTTCACTCGGTGGCTGCGTCATATCTTATCGAAAGCTATTGCTACAATCTTATCCTTAAACTTTAACTCATTAGTATATTTTCCCTTTAAAACTCCAACATCAACTGTTTTTGCGCCCACATCAGTTTTCAATGCTTTGACATTCTTTCTAAGACTTTTTTCAGTATCTTGATCAGACTTTAAAGTTAATTTAATCCTATCTTCCACAACGAACCTAAAATTCTTCCTCATTTCTTGAATCTTTCTGGTCAATTCTCTGTAAAGTCTCTTCTCAAGAATTTCTTTATCTTCTATTAAATCCAAGAAAACTTTATTTTTTTCAAATTCAGACTCAGCAAAATTACCTTTTGGCGATTTGGTAACAACTTTAACTGACATGACATTACAACTCTCTAATATTATTTTCTCCATTGCTTTAACAGTCATCTTGACATCTTTATTCTTTGTTTGAATGAACATTCGTTTAACAGGCCAACGCAATTTCAAGTTAACTTTCTGCCTTGCTGAATTTGAAGCCTCTACTAAGACTTTAACTATTTCCATTTGTTTCTCGAGTTTCTTGTTGATCAATTTCTCATTCGGTTTTGGAAATTCATGCATGTGAACAGACTCTAAGCATCTCTTAAATTTTTTCAAAACATTCTGATATATGTCCTCAGCCACAAACGGACAAATTGGTGCGAGCAATTTAACTAAATTTTCAGTAACAGTAACAAGAGTATAGAAAGCAGCATCCTTATCCTTTCCTTCGTACAAAGGCCAAACTCTATCTCTTATTATCTTAATGTACCATCTGGAAAAATCGTTAAGAATAAAATTCATCGTTTCCTGAACAGCTTTATGTCCGTTATAATTCTTGAAATAATCTAGATAATCTTTAATTAAACTATTCATCCTTGATAGAATCCACTTATCCTCGACTTTCAACATTTTTGGTCTAGTTAGTTTAGTAACGTATGTCCCAACAAAATTGAAAGTGTTCCTTAAAATGTTGAACTGTTTAGCCACTTCTTTCACGTCTTCCATGTTGAAGTAGAAGTCATCCCAAGGTGTACTCGACAATAAGTAGTATCTTAAAACATCCCTACCATAAGCGTCTATCACTGCTTGAGGAGTCGTAATATTGCCTTTAGACTTAGACATCTTTATTCCATGGGCATCCAAGACAAAACCGTGGAATAGAATTTTCTTGAAAGGTGCTCTATCAAAGGTTATAATACTCGTTATCAACTCAGAATTCCACCACCCTCTTATCTGGTCGGGTCCTTCTAAGTTTAAATCAGCAGGCCACATCTCTTTCCATAATTTCTTACTCTGAGGATAGCCGAGACTCGCCCAAGAGCAAACTCCAGAATCAAACCATACGTCCAAAATATCTTGTACTCTTCTCATGGTTCCGTTGCATTTTGAACATTCTAGAGTAATTCTATCTATGTAAGGTCTATGAAAATCTTTCGGTATTTTACTCAATTCTTTCCTTGATCCTATGACTTTAATATCATTACATTTCTCACAGATCCAAATCGGCAGTGGAATGCCCCAGTATCTTTGACGAGAAATAGGCCAATCTCCTAAACTTTCTAGCCAGTTGTGGAATCTTTGCTTAGCCCATGTCGGCTGCCAATCAACTTTCATGTTTTCTTCCATCAGTTTATCTCGTATACTAGTCACTTTGAAGAACCATTGTGGCAATGATATCAACAACAGAGGAGATTCACAGCGCCAACAGTGCGGATATTCATGACTTACCTTCTCCTGATGAATTAACGCTCCTCGATTCTCTAATTCTTGTAATATTCGACTATCAGCGTCTTTGACATAGATTCCGCTATAAGTCCCACAATTATCATCGAAAGTTCCGTTTATTTTTACAGGAGACAATGCTGGTAATCCTGTTTCTAATCCAACTTTATAGTCTTCTTGTCCATGTCCTGGAGCAGTGTGACCAAACCAGTTCCGTCTTCAAGTGTGACGAATTGATCAGAAAGAACAACTCTATGTGCATTTTTTAATCCTTGTTGAAATGGGAACAAATCTGCGAGAGGGTGTAAGTATTCATAGCCGTTTAAATCCCGACCAGTAACAGTCTCGACTATATTGTAATCAATACCTACTTTATTCATAACAGTTTCTACTAATTGTTCCGCTATTATCCATGTTTCATCATTTACTTTGATTTTGGCATATTTTGCATCTGGCTTAACCATGACTCCAGTGTTTGCTGGTAGGGTCCATGGTGTAGTGGTCCATATAATTAAATACTCATCCTTTCTGTGTTTTAATTTGAATTTAACATAAATCGACGGATCACTGACAGTTTCATATATTATTTCATTGTAAGCAACAGCAGTCTCACATCTCGGACAAACATGAACAGGATAAAGTCCTTTGTAAAGTAAACCCTTTTCAAACGCTTTCTTGAAAGTGAACCATGCACCTTCTATGTAGTCATTTGTCAAAGTCAAGTAGGGATTATTCCAATCCATCCATACTCCAAGATTGTTGAACTGATCGCTCATTACTCCTATGTACTTAGTCGAGAACTTCCTACACTCATCAATGAATTTTTCTATTCCAAACTTTTCGATGTCAGATTTTGACTTAAAGCTTAATAAAACTTCAACTTTGTTCTCTATCGGTAAGCCGTGAGTGTCATAGCCAGGTTGATCCCAGACTTTGTAGCCAAACATCCTCCATACTCTAATGTAGGCGTCTTTTAGAATCTTGTTCAATGCCGTACCCATGTGAATTGAGCCTGTGGCGTATGGCGGTCCGTCTAAAAAGAAGAAGGTTTCCCTTTTCTTTAATCTTCTAACTTTTTCTGGTATTTTCTTTTGTTTCCATAGTTTCAATATCTGTTCTTCAGTCTTTTTTTGGCCCTCAAGTATCGTCATTTAAAACACTCCAATATTCTTAAATTGTGTAGTTTTATAGAAATAAAGTTAAGTAAAAATTCAGGATGCGATCCGGTCGACACCTTTCACCTTAATCACACATGAAGTATTGTAACTAATACTTAAAAATCTTATTATCAGGATGCTAATAATATATCATGGGTCAATCTTTGAAGAAAGTTTGGATCAATAGAAAGAAGACTTGGAGAAACTTTAAGAAAAGATTCTGGAAACGTTAAATAAAAAAGAAAAGAAAGGAGCGCAATTAAGCATCTCTTGCCTTTAATGTCTTTCTATTATTATC
>Ga0172363_10003464_pt1 | contig 12829 bp, 11 predicted proteins | sample LakKivs2_kivu2a2_FD_114541 | JGI IMG/M metagenome (GOLD analysis project Ga0172363, IMG submission 114541) | Sediment microbial communities from Lake Kivu, Rwanda - Sediment s2_kivu2a2 | ecosystem: Environmental > Aquatic > Freshwater > Lake > Sediment | place: Rwanda: Western Province, Lake... | reverse complement strand
TCTTCTTGACTTCTTATCTTCTTGACTTCTTATCTTCTTGACTTCTTATCTTCTTGACTTCTTATCTTCTTGACTTCTTATCTTCTTGACTTCTTATCTTCTTGTCTTCTTCTCTTCTTGTCTTCTTGTCTTCTTGTCTTCTTCTCTTCTTGTCTTCTTCTCTTCTTGTCTTCTTGTCTTCTTGTCTTCTTGACTTCTTCTCTTCTTGACTTCTTGTCTTCTTCTCTTCTTGACTTCTTGTCTTCTTGTCTTCTTATCCCTTCATTCCGGTCAAGGTGATTCCTTCGATGAACGATCGCTGTGCGAAGAAAAACAGCACGATGATGGGAAGCATCACGACGAGCGAGGCGGCCATCATCAGGTTCCACGCGGTGCCGTACACCTCGTTGTAGGCCCCGCCCGACAGGAAATGCGTGAGGCCGAGGGCAAGCGTGAACTTGTCGGGGTCCTGCAGGTAGAGCAGCGGGCCGAGGTAATCGTTCCACTGGCCCATGAAGGTGAACACGGCGACGGTGAGCAGCGCCGGCTTGCTGAGCGGCACCACGATCCGCCACAGTACGCCCAACTCGGTGCAGCCGTCGATCCGGGCGGCGTCCAGCAGATCCGTCGGCAGCGTGCGGAAGAACTGCGTGAGCAGGAAGACGAAGAACGGAGCCGCGAAGAACGACGGCACCCACAGCGGATACAGCGTATCGTACCACCCCAAATACCGCGTGAACATGATGAACGTCGGGATGCTCGTCACGATCCCCGGCAGCATCATGGTGCTGAGCATAACGGTGAACAGCACCTTGTTGAGCCGGCAACGGAAGCGGGCGAATCCGTATGCAACGACGGTGCACGAAAACAGCGTGCCGGTGATCGAGAACGACACCACGATCATGGTATTGGCCAGGTACCTCAGGAATGGAAACGTCGTGAGCGCTGCGGGGTAGTTGGACCAGCAGAGCTTCTGCGGGATCAGCGTCGGCGGCTCGTGGTAGACTTCCGTCAGCTCCTTCAGCGACGTCGACACCGTGACGGCCACCGGCAGCAGCATGACGGCCGACAGCCCGATCAGCACGGCGTAGACGAGGATGACGCTCTTGCGTCTAGCTTTCATAGTGCACCCATTTTCGACCCGCCCAGAACTGCACGCTGGTGAGGATGAGGATCATCACGAACAGCACCCACGCGAGAGCGCACGCCAAGCCGAACCGGTCGTAGAGGAACGCGTGATAGAAGATGTTGAGCACGTAGAAGTGCGTGGCTTCCCGGCTCACCGAGGCATCGGCCTGCTGGAAGATGTATGCCACGCTGAACACCTGCATGGCCCCGATCATCCCCATGATCAGGTTGAAGAAGATCACCGGCGAGATCTGGGGGATGGTGACGTGGCGGAACCGCTGCCACATATTGGCGCCGTCGATCAGCGCGGCCTCCATCAGGTGCCTGGGCACGCCCTGCAGGCCGGCCAGGAAGATGATCATCCCGCCGCCGAACCCCCACGTGGCGATGACCACCAGGCAATAGAGCGCCAGCCGGGGATTCGACAGCCATTCGGGCCCCTGCTGCCCGCTGACAAGCTCGATCACGCGGTTCAGCAGGCCGTTCTTCGGGTTGAACACCCACGCCCACACGATCCCCGACGCCGCCACCGGGAGCAGCGACGGCAGGAAGAACAGCGTGCGGAAAATGCTCTTGCCCTTGATCGATTGCAGGTTCAGCAGGAGCGCGGCCGACAGCGCCACGATCAGGCCCATCGGCACCGCCAAGATCACGTAGACCAGCGTGACCTGCAGCGAATGGTAGAAGTTCGGCTCCCAGCCCAGGAAGACCGCCCGGAAGTTCTGCAGGCCCACCCACCGCGGGTACGACTGGATGGAGTATCGCGTGAACGCAAGATACAGCGACGCCACCATCGGGCCGATCAGAAACATCGTGAACCCGATCATCCAAGGCGATATGAAGGCGAGCAGCAGCTTTGTTTCGCGACGTAGGGCCATGGGAAGAAGAAGATAAGAAGCCAAGAAGTCAAGAAGCCAAGAAGATAAGAAGAAGACAGAAGTCAGAAGTCAGGAGTCAGGAGTCCATGCGCTTTCCCGAATGCAGGCTCGTGTTCTCCAGCTTCTTCATCATCCTCTCTTCATTTTTTAATTTTTAATTTTTACTTTTTAATTTCCCTCAGATTCCTTCCTCCTTCTCCAATTCGCGCCTGGAAATCCCCATCATCTTGAGGAACCTGTTGGCCTTGTCAGTGCCCTTGCGTGCGACCTCTTCCGGGGTCATCTCGTCGAGCATCATGCGTTCGATCATTGGCTGATAGAGATTGAGCACGATCTCGCCGAAAGCGGGCATGATGGGCTGGTTCACGCCGTACTTTATCGCTTCGATGGCCTTCTCGCGGTGCTGGGGATCAAGGTCGTACTTCCCGTCGGCGTTGCGTTTCAGGAAGACGTTGTTTGCGATGGACGTGCGCACGGGGGTGAGGCCGACCTTGCACCACTGCTTGGCTGCGTCGGTTCCGGTGAGATATTTCAGAAGCTTCCATGCTTCATCCTTGTGCTGGGAATGCTTGTAGAGGCAGAAGGTGGCGGAGACGCGCTCGCCCCCCTGCCGCGTTTTCGGCCCGCCCGGAAGCAGGGCAACGTCCCACCGGAACTTCGCGTGCGACCGCAGCCCGATCCAGTTCATCGTGTGCCCGCCCCAATCCATGGCCACCATTTCGTCGAGGAATGGCAGCCTGGCCAGCTCGCGCTTGGGGGGCGCCACATTGTACTTAAGCACGAGGTCCCGGTAGTACGTGAGGGCTCGGATCGCTTCCGGCGTGTCGAGCAGGCAGCGGTCCCAATCATTGGTGAACATGTCGCCGCCGCACATGTAGACGTAGGTGAGCCATTCCTCCCACCATCCCCAGACCAGGTTGGTACCCCAGCGAACCTGCTTGCCGTTCTCGTCGAACTTGGCGAGCTTGCCGGCTGCCTCCACGTAATCGTCCCACGTCCAATCGTCCTGCGGGGGCTCGACGCCCGCCTCCTCGAAGATGTCGGCGTTGTAGTACAGGAGGGCGATGTTGTAGAAGTGCGGCAGCATGTAGGTCTTGCCGTCGTAGGCGCAATCGCCGATCAACTCGGGGATGAAATCGTCGAACCGCATCTCGTCGAAATCGCGCTTGATGTACGGCGTGAGGTCTTCCGCCCGCAGCCGCTCCCTGAATGTATTGAACGAGTTCGAGCCGTAGATGTCGGGCAGCATCTTCGCCGCCGTCATCAGAGCGATCTTGTTCCAGTCGCTTTCCACCTGCACCACCTTGATGGTGGGGTTGTCCTTCTCGAACTGCTCGATGACGTCGTTCCATGCTTGTTCGAGGGACAGGTAGCCGTGGCGCGGGAAGCCGATCCGCACGAGGGTCTTCCCGGGGTATTTGTCGACCGGCCGGCTGTAGGCGATCATCGATGCCAGCACGGCCACGGCAATGCATGGAATGATCAGCCGAGGCGACTTTACCCGCATTGGTGATGGCTCCTGCAATAGGCCACAAACTGCAGGCTGCAGGCTGCAGGGTCGGCTGGCCCACGTTTTGTATCCGACCCTGTGGCTTGTGGTCTGAAGCCCGTCGACCTCTCCACCGGCTACGCGCATGAATTCATTACGCTATGCATGATACGGCTGGCGGCTCCCAAGCGGACGGCCCCGCCGCCGGGTGATCCACTTCGGGGATTATAGCAGACTGCATCGCGTATTGCAACAGGAGAATTCGAATCAAGCTGCAAAAAACGGCCATGCTCAAGAGGCTTGGGCGCAACGTCTTTGATTTTCGCCGGGCTTTCGGGTAGATTATGTTTTGCCGAACGTTTGCCGCCGTTCCTGCCAGAGGAAACCAGAATATGGATCTGCGCCGACTTGACGAATTCCTTTCCGCCTTCCCATCGAAGAAAATCGCAATCGCCGGCGATTTCTTCCTCGATCAATACATGGTGATCGACCCCGAGCTCGTGGAGAAATCGATTGAAACGGGCCTCGACGCCCATCAGGTCGTCGAGATCCGGCCAAGCCCGGGGGCGGCGGGATCCGTCACCACGAAGGTCGCCGCACTCGGCACCGGCACCATCTACGCGGTCACCATCCTCGGCGACGATGGCAATGGCTACGAGCTGAGCCGCGAGCTGAAGTCGATCGGCGTGCGGTTCGACCACGTGCTGCTGCGGGCAGACCGCTTCACGCCCACCTACGGCAAGCCGATGATCCGCCGCGCCAAGGGGTCGGAGGAGGAGATCAACCGCATCGACGTGAAGAACCGGCAGCCCGTTCCGGCCGATGCGGAGGAAATCATCATCCGATCGCTCCGGCAGCTCGCCGGCGAGGTGGACGCGATCATTGTGCTGGACCAGGTGGAACAGCCCAACTGCGGCGTGATCACGGACGCCGTTCGTGATGCATTGTGCAAGATCGCCGCCGAGCATCCGAAGCTGATCGTGCTGGCGGACAGCCGCAACCGCATCGGCTTTTTCCGGAGGATGATGATCAAGCCCAACTTCAAGGAGGCGTCTCGCGCGCTTGGACGCGGCGGGACGAGGGAGTCGCTTGACGCCGCGAAGCAGATGGCGAGCGAACTGGCTGCGGCCAACGGCCGTCCGGCCTTCCTCACGGTCGGGGCGAAGGGCATTGTTGTCGCCGAGGCGTCAGGAGCCACAGTGGTTGTGCCCGCGCCACCCGTCCGCGGGCCGATCGATACCACCGGCGCAGGCGATACCGTCACGGCCGGCGTCGTGTGCGCGATGTCGGCCGGGGCCAACGCCATCGAAGCGGCCGAGATGGGCAACCTCGCCGCATCCGTCACCATTCGCCAGCTTGGCACCACCGGCACCGCCACGCCCGAACAGATGCGGGAAGCGGCGAGAAGGCAAAATTAAAAATGAAAAATGAAAAATGAAAAATGAAAGAGGAAGGAAGAAAAAAGAAAGGAAAGAACGAGATGAAAGAAGCCGGTTTTGCCTCTTCATTTTTTCGTTTTTCATTTTTGATTCTTAACACTACAATGCTATTTTCCCATAGGAACTCTGGCTAGCCTGTAGGGGCGAATGGCATTGACTTGAGGCGTTTTGGCATGTAGGGGCGGCCGGCGACCGCCGCGGTCGCACGTGCCGCCCAGGGCAGGCACGGGGGCCTGCCCCTACCCGAGAACGACGGTTTGGCCATGAAACCTGGTTTCGCCTCTTCTTTTTTTCATTTTTCATTCTTGATTTTTAATTATTGTCGTCGCTCTTCGTTTTTTCCTCTCTCCTTTTTCCTTTTTCCTTCCATGCTTGTCATGCTGCGGCTGCGGGCGGCCTACGCGGACGTCTCCGGCCCGCCGATGTGGGCGGCAGTGGGGGATGCCCCGATTCTGGCCTGGCTTGCCGGGACGGCATTGCTGCACGCGGTCAGCGTTCACCGCAGCCGGGGCGGGCTTCGGACGGTCATCGCCGCGCTCCTGACGATCACCCTCGCCCTCTGCATCATCAGCGTGATCGCCCCCTTCCCCGCGGCGAAGTCGATGCTTCCGTCGCTGGGCAGATTCGCGCTGATTGCCGTGCTCGCGGGCATGGTTTGCATGGCGGTGCTGCCGCTGATCGGGGGCGACCGGCGGCACGTGGTTCGCGGGCTGGTCGCGGCGGCCGTGGCATTCATGGTGCTGGCGTCCGTCATGCTTGCACGGAGGACGTCGTTGCCGGCGGCGCTGGCGTTGGCGCTCGCAGCGGCCGTGGCGGCCAGCGCGGCGTCTGATGTCTGGCAGGCAATCGCGACCCGCCCCGCCGGCTGGGTCAGGCAGATCGCCGCCCGCGCGGCACACCTGGGTTTTGCCCTGTTCATGGTCGGGGCCGTGGGAATCGGCATGCTCGGCACGCGGACCACTCAGCCCGCCAGGAACGACGTGCACGTTTTCGCCGGCAACTACATGGTGCAGTTCCGGGGGCTGACCGGCTTGTTCACCGTCGAGTTCGTGTTGAGCAACACCGAGAAGGGCTTTCGCGAGACGTTCTCGCCGGCCGTGGGCGAGGTGGTCCACACCGACGCCGCCGTGCTGCAGCTCGAGGCGGTGGACGCCGAACGGAAGATCGCCCGGTTCTGGATCGGGCAGACGACGAGGATCGACGGCGACGACATCGCCTATGCCCCCGCCGAGGAGATGGAGGTGACTGAATCGCGGGCGCTGACGCTGAACGACGGCACCGTGCTGGCTTTCGGCAAGGTGACACGCAACGCCGGCCCCGACGTGGTCAACCTCGTAGCCGCACAACTCGACGTCTACCGGATCGACCGCCCGGTGTTCGAGAAGATCGGCGTGCTGCAACCTGCTGTGGTATCCTGCAAGGGGGACAGCCGGCCACGGTCGCGGGGCGACATCTGGACGGCGCCGACGCACGACCTCTGCACCGGCCTGACGCTGGACCCGCAGCGGGGGCCGATCATCACCGTCGCACTCCGCCCATTCGCCGTCTGGACGTGGATCGGGGGAATTGTGATGGCTTTGGGCTTTGGGCGTTGGGCGTTGGGCTTCTGGCTGAAAGAATCATCCTCCGCGATCAAGCCCAATGCCCAAAGCCTATAGCCCAAAGCCCGCCCCTCACGATTATCCTTGATTCCACGCCCGGTTCCGTTTAAACTGCGCTTACAATTTTGTACAGCGAAAACGGGGGCAACAGGCTTGATTGCCGGATGTTCCGATATTAAGATAGATCAGGTGAGCCGTCTTTACTGGAGGAGACGCCCCGTGCCGGCGACGAATAACAAGGAGCGATTGCAGAAAATCATGGCCGATGCCGGGATCGGTTCGCGCCGGCAGTGCGAACGGCTCATCGCCGAGGGCCACGTGGCCATCGACGGCCGCGTCGTCGTCGACATGGGGATACAGGTCGATCCGGCGGAGCACGAGATCCTGTACGACGGCAAGCCGATACGGGCCGCGCGCAAGGGGTATTTCATCCTCAACAAGCCGAAGCATTTCGTTTCCACGCTTGCCGAGGAGGATGCCGGCCGCCGCGTGATCGACCTCATGAAAGGCGCGGGCCGCAACCTGCGGATGGCCGGCAGGCTCGACCGCGATACCGAAGGCCTCATCATCCTGACCAACGACGGCGAGCTGATCAACCTGCTCACCCATCCTCGGCACCAGGTGCCGAAGACATACTGGGTGAAGGTGGGCGGGCGGCTCGACTCGGAAGACGTGACCGCATTGCAGCGGGGCGTTTTCCTGGCCGAAGGCCGCGCCAAGGCAGCGAAGGTCGCCGTGCTGTATGCCGGCCCGAAAGCCACCGTGCTCACCATCGTGCTGAGACAGGGAATGAACCGCCAGATCAGGCGGATGTTTGCGAAGCTCGATCATCCGGTTCAGGAATTGCGGCGGATCGCGATCGACGGAATCCGGGACCCGCACCTGAAGACCGGCCGGTTCCGCCGTCTGACGAGCACCGAAGTGGCCCAGCTTTACCGGGCAGCCCGGCATCCTGATGAGACGCGCCCGGCGCCACGGACAAAGGAGATGCAAAGATGAGACTGACAATGATCGCCGCGTACGGCCTGATGGTGGTCTTCGGCGCGTGGTGCGCCGGCGCCGAGTTCATCCCGCCCATGCCGCAGGATATGCCCATGCCCGGCGGACCTGGCAATGAGGGACCCGGCGAGGTGCCCGGTGGCGGCGAACCCGAGAAGAAAGAAGCCACCGTGCGCGTGTTCCTCGACGCCGACACGATCTATCTGCGGGACGGCACCAAGCTGGAAGGCACCGTGATCCTCATGGCCCAGAAGACGGCGGTCATCCTCACCGAGAAGGGAGAGGAGATGGTGCCCCGCGACACGATCGAGAAGATGGTGCTCGGCAAGGATAAGGACAAGGCGACCACGCTGCCCATCCGCTCGCAGGACGGCTTCAAGTTCATCGTGATGGAGCCGATCGAGGACGAGCCGGTTGAGGGAGGCGATGCGGGAGCCGCGGCGCCCGGCCCGGGCGCCGATCCTGCGAAGCCGGCCGCGCCGCCGGCACCGCCCGCCGCGGCACCGGAACCGGTCGCTCCCCGCAAGGCCACGCCCGTGGCACCAAGGCAACAGCAACCGGGCGGCGGCCGCAAAAGCCCGGTGGCTCCGAAGATGGACAAGACCGACGGCGGCGGCATCAGGAAAGTCTCGCCTGACCACGAGGACGTCAAGCGTCTGCTCGACAAGGACGGCAGAATCCGGGACCTCATCGAGAAGGCTAAGCAAGACCCTGAGATGCTCAAGAGGATCCAGGAGCGGCTCAATAAGCAGATCGGGCAGGACGTTCAGCTCCCATAGCAAAGGACCATTCTAACGTGTCGGACACACAGCTCACGCTTGCCCGCCAGGGCAAGATAACGCCGGCCATGGACGATGTGGCCCGGCATGAATGCGTTGATCCCGAGCAAATTCGCGCGCGGATAGCCGACGGCAAACTCGCAATCGCCCACAACCGCAACCGGCGGCACGGCAAGCCAACCGGGATCGGGCTCGGTTTGCGAACCAAGGTGAACGCCAACATCGGCACGTCGATGGACTACGCCGACCTGGACCGCGAACTGCGCAAGCTGAAGGTGGCGGAGGAGGCCGGAGCCGATGCCGTGATGGACCTGAGCACGGGGGGCGACCTGCGTGAAATCCGCCGCGTGCTGCTCGCCGAAACCGCCCTTCCCCTGGGCACCGTGCCCATCTACGATGCGGCCGTGCAGGCTGCCCGCGAGACCGGCTCCATCCGCGGCATGACCGCCACGTCCATGCTCAAGGCCATCGAGGATCACGCAATTGCGGGCGTCGACTTCATGACGGTGCATTGCGGGGTGACGCGGGCCGCGGTGAAGACGCTGCACGCGGCCGGCCGCACCACCGGGATCGTGAGCCGGGGGGGCGAGTTCCTCTCCGCATGGATGCGGGCCAACGGCAAGGAGAACCCCCTCTACGAGAGCTTCGACGAGGTGCTCGCGATAGCGAAGGCTCACGACGCGGTGTTGAGCCTGGGCGACGGGCTGCGGCCCGGCTGCCTCGCCGACGCGATGGACTCGGCCCAGGTTCACGAGCTGATGGTGCTTGGCGAGCTGGCCGAACGGGCCCGCCAGGCCGGCGTGCAGGTGATCATCGAGGGCCCGGGCCACGTGCCCATCGATCAGGTTGCGGCGCAGGTGAAGCTGGAGAAGGAGCTGTGCAAGGGGGCGCCGTTCTACGTGCTGGGGCCGCTGGTCACCGATATCGCCCCCGGCTACGACCATATTACGTCGGCGATCGGCGGGGCGATCGCGGCGGCCGCGGGGGCCGATTTCCTCTGCTACGTCACCCCCGCCGAACACCTCTGCCTCCCGGCCGAGGACCACGTGCACCAGGGGGTGATCGCGGCCCGAATCGCCGCCCACGCGGCCGACGTGGCAAAGGGAGTTCACGGCGCTCGCGAGCTGGACCGCCAGTTCTCCATCCTGCGGAAGAACCGCGACTGGGACGGCCAGCTCTCCCGCTGCATCGATCCGGTGACCGCCCGCAAGTACCGCGAGGAGGGAAAGCCTCACAGCAGCGACGTCTGCTCAATGTGCGGGGAGTTCTGCGTGTTCAAGATAGCCGAGACGAATGAAGAATGAGGGGCATGCGCGAGTGCGCCCATGCGCGGGTGCGCTGGTGACCCCGAACGCGCACGCGCACGCACCGGCGCACGGACGCACGATCTCCTTTCAGATGTTCTACGCCAGCACCAACCTGACGAAGCAAGGAAGCCTCGCCGTTGCCGCCGCACTGGGGGCGCTGCTGCTTGCCGGAGCCTGCCGGTCATATCCCGAACGCATCGACGCCTGGCCGATCTACTACCGCGAGAACATCGGCAGCACCAAGCAGACGGACATCGTATGGCCGATCGGGGGCATTTACAAGAGCCCCGAGCGGGAGGCGTCCGGAGCTTGGCCGTTCGTCACCTTCTACAGCGACAAGTCGCCCGACCGCGTCCGCAACGCCACCCACGGCGTCTACCCGATCTACATCCACCGCGACACCGTAGTCGGGAAGAAGACGTGGATTCTCCCGCTCTACTACCGAACGCGCCGCCTCACCGCCGAGGGGGAGGACGAGATCGACACCCGGATATTCCCCATCCTGTGGTGGGGCAAGGTGAACGGTGAGAAGTATTTCGCGTTCTTCCCCTTCTACGGCACGATGAAGAACCGATTCGCCCGCGACGAGATATTCTTCGTGCTGTTTCCCATCTACTCGCGGTCGAAGCTGGAGGGCCACACGGCCAACAACGTGCTGTTTCCGCTGATCGCGTGGACGTATGGCGGGAACCGGGAATCGTCGCGCGCGCTCCCGTTCTACAGCCGCTATCAGCGGCGCGACGAGCCCGAAATCTGGTCCATCCTCTGGCCGTTCTTCCACTTCACCGTCAGCAAGGGCGACGAGGGCAAGCCTCGCAGCATGTTCTATTTCTTCCCGTTCTACGGCTACGACAACACTCCGAAGCGCCAGTCGTGGACCGCCCTCTGGCCGTTTTTTAGCTTTGCAAAAGAACCCGAAAAAGGCTATTATTCATGGATGGGTCCGTGGCCGCTGCTGCGATTGCAGAAAGACAAGGACCTCTCGCGCACGCAGGTGTGGCCGTTCTACGGCCATCTGCAAGAGAAGGGCATGACCTTCACGTACTACCTCTACCCGGTGTACCGCCACCGCCACAAGGACGCCGAGCGCGTCGCCCAGCGCGAATGGTCGGTTCTCCTGGTGATGAACCACAAGGTTTACACCGACAAGATCGAGAAGACGCACGAGGTCCGCGGGATGTTCTGGCCGCTGTATCGATACTTCCGGAAGAAGGACGGCTCGAAGCAGTTCTACATGTTCAATCCGTTCTTCTGGCTGGACGAGCGGGGGTTCGAACGGAACTATTCGCGGTTCTTCCGCATCTTCGAGTACGTCGACGACAAGGAGTACGACGAGACGTCCTACCGCTTCGTGTGGCGTCTGATCCGGTACGACCGATACAAGAAGTACCGGACGTTCAACTTCCTCGGGCCGTTGTTCCGTTATGAACATGAGCCCGGGATGCTGCGGCAGTACAGCCTGCTCAGCGGCCTGCTCACCGTGGGCAGCCGCGGCGGAAGCGGCGTCTTCAAGTTCCTCTACGTCCCGTTCGCCAGCGGCAAGGAACCGGTGAGAACCAAGGACAAGGTCATCGAGCTGGGGGATACGCCTTGATCATCATCCGGCCGGAAGAACAGGTCGGCACGATCGGCCGCAGGATACTGGCGCTCGTCCACGGGGCCGGTTACAACATGCTCCTGCTGTTCCGGACGGTGTCGTACATCGGGGGCATTTTCCTGAAGAGCCGCGAGGTGCTGCGGCAGATGTACATCACCGGCGTGCTGAGCCTGCCGCTCACGCTGCTGGTGGCGCTGTTCACCGGGATGGTGCTGGCCCTCCAAACGGGCATGGAGCTGCTGCGCTGGGGCATCGAGGCGGAGATCGGAACGATTGTCACCGCGTCGATGAGCCGGGAGATGGGCCCCATCTGGACCGGCATCGTGCTCGCCGCACGCGTCGGATCCGGCATGGCCGCCGAACTTGGCACCATGAAGGTCTCCGAGGAGATCGATGCCCTCGAAGTGATGTCGATCGACCCCGCCCGGTATCTCGTGCTGCCCAGACTGGTGGCACTGGTCCTGGTGGCGCCCATCCTCACGGTTTACAGCGACCTCATCGGCGTGATCGGCGGGGCAATCGTCGGCCAGTACCAGATCGGAGTGTCGTACGACCTGTACTTTCAGAAGGGGATGGACGCCTTGCGCGTGGTTGATATCTACAGCGGCCTGGTGAAGTCTATGGTCTTCGCCACTACGATCGCCATCGTGGGCTGCGGCCAGGGGCTGCGGACGACCGGCGGAGCCGAGGGCGTAGGAAACGCCACCCGCAATACCGTGGTGATCTCGCTGATCCTGATCATCGTTTTCAACTATTTCATCACGAGCCTGACCCGATGGATAACGTGATCGAGTTCATCAACGTCCGCAAGCGGCTGGGCCCTCGGCAGGTTCTCGATGGGATGGACCTCCGCATCCGCCGCGGCGAGACCATGGTGATCATCGGCCGTAGCGGCATCGGCAAGAGCGTCACCCTCAAGCATATCGTGGGCCTCATGCGGCCCGACAGCGGGGAGGTGATCGTGGACGGCATCGACGTTGGCGCGGCCAACCACGCCACGCTGCTGCGCCTGCGCTCGAAAATGGGCGTCCTGTTTCAATCGGGGGCGCTCATTCACTGGCTGACCGTGGCCGACAACGTGGCCCTGCCGCTGCGCGAACTGGGCGGCTACACCGAGAAGCAGATCGAGGCGATCGTCCTTGAGAAGCTCGACCTCGTCGACATGCGGGCGTCCGCCCAGCTCACGCCCGACAAGATCAGCGGCGGGATGCAGAAGCGGGCCGCCCTCGCACGGGCGATCGTCCGCGATCCCGAGATCATCCTCTATGACGAGCCGACCGCCGGGCTGGATCCGGTGCTGGCGAACATCACCACCGAGCTGATCACGGGAATCCAGAAGCGGCTGGGCGTCACGTCGCTCGTCGTCACGCACGACATGCAGAGCGCCTACGTGATGGCCGACCGCATCGCGATGCTGCACGCCGGGCGCGTCATCCAGGTGGGAACGCCGCAGGAGATCAGGCACTCAACGGACGTCGCCGTGAGACAGTTCATTGAAGGCAGAACGGTCGGCCTGCTCACGGACGACATGGAAGCGGCGTGGAGGAAATGATGAAGGAGGCTGCAGGCTACAGGCTACAGGCGACAGGCTACAGGCGACAGGCTACAGGCGACAGGCTACAGGCGACAGGCT
>Ga0172363_10003461_pt1 | contig 12839 bp, 15 predicted proteins | sample LakKivs2_kivu2a2_FD_114541 | JGI IMG/M metagenome (GOLD analysis project Ga0172363, IMG submission 114541) | Sediment microbial communities from Lake Kivu, Rwanda - Sediment s2_kivu2a2 | ecosystem: Environmental > Aquatic > Freshwater > Lake > Sediment | place: Rwanda: Western Province, Lake... | reverse complement strand
TAGAATAAGGCGCATTATAGACTATGATAATGAACAAACATTTTAGCGTACTCTTTCTCTATGAAGATTCTTAACTCGCCAAGAATATTTTTTGATAACCGTTGTTTCTCTATAACCGCAAGCTGCACATCGTTTCTTTGCCACGCTGTACGCCCTTCTTCCGCACCGCCTACAACGTATGTGAAGCGTCTTACCAGCATGCTTACCAAAGGATGCTGTTCCTTTTCCCAAAATTTTCACCTTGGAGGTGGCGAAATTAGAACTACGTTATCTCCGCGAACGATTATTAAACCTAGTTTTTTCGTGTTTTCAGCATTCGTAGTGTCCTCTGTTTCCTCCAATACTAGGTTTAGATGCTGGTCGAATCCCTTCAGTCTTCCACGTAAACTTTTTCCGCCTTTTAATCGCACAAGCACGATTTTTCCGAGGTTCTGCTCAAGGATTTCAGTTGTCATCTCGCTCATTTTGTTCCCTCGAACTATAGTTTTATGCCTTTATACTTAAGTTTATAGATTTAAACCTATCTAAGAGAGAGGCATCATGTTCGAGAAATATAGGAGACATTTCTTAAAAGCGAAAGAGGCAAAATTAGTCTTGGAAAGAGCCTCTGAAAAACTTAAAGTTGATTTAGAGCAGATTTTCAAAGCTAAAGCTAATGTTGAACTTGTTGAAACAGAATTTGCTGACATCCTTCTCATAAATGGCAAGCCAACATTAGTGAAAGCTGGAGGAAGCATTTTCCCAACGTTAGTTTTCAATGAGTTTTTAGCTTTGGCGCCTAAAGTTGTTGTTGACATGGGTGCGGTTCCATATGTGTGTAGTGGCGCGAACATAATGGCGCCTGGAATTGTTCGATTTGAAGGTGAATTTGGAGAAGGTGATTTCGTTTCTGTTGTGGACGAGAAACACGGCAAAGCAATTGCAATAGGCGAGGTTGTCTATGATGCGGTTGCTGCAAAGAAAGTTACACAAGGTGTTGTTGTTAAAAATGTTCATTTTGTAGGTGACAAAATATGGAATTTTGTCAGGCATCTATCTATGTGTTGCTGAATCCTTATTTTTAGAGCAAATTCCTGGGTTTTGCTTTTTCTTAGAACCAAGGTTTTGGCTGGTTGTGTAGAACTGGGAAGGACGGGGTTTAGGTTTTGTTTATTCGGGGTTTGGTTTTGGGTTGTGGCCGTTTATTTCGAATATTAAGTGTGTTGCCCAGTTTTGTGGGATTATAGATAGGAATTTCAGGTTTACCTGCTGTGTGGGTGTTAGGTCTATGCGGTTTTCGTCGTCGAAGAGCAGTTTCCATGTTACGCAGCCGAGGTCATTGTGGCAGGCGTATATTAGTGGACACAAGTGCCATTCTCCTTCATAATCAACGGCGTAGAGTTTCACTTGGTCTATGTGGCTTGTAAAGTTATCTAATTCTCTTAATTGAAGCTTGTAAACAAAATTGTTTAAAGCTAACGTGTTTTGTATCTGATGCTGAATTGTAACGTCTGTTTTAGCGTGAATATCGAGTATCCCCTCTTCAAAGTAATCGCTGCCGTTCCATACAAAGAGAGATGGACAGCCTCCCGTAGCTTTAAGATCGACCTTAAGTGAGTAGAACCCGTCATTTGTGCATAAACGTGCTTCAATAAACCAGTATCCAGTCGTGTCTGCAACATATTCTAAATGGTGAGAATAGCCAGGTAATGTGTAAGCTTTTTCAAAACCATACCAATCGTGCAGGAAAATTTGAAAATCCGGCAAATCATTGTACGAGGAGTTGGCCTCCGCAGTAACTATGATTTTTCTTCCCCCATATACGTAGATTTTATAAAAATCTTTCTCATCATAACCGCCTAGGTAAAGCTTGGAATAAAGTGTTCCTTTCTCTATTGGTACAGCCGTACCAGAGCTATTGTTGTCATCTAAACTCATTCTTAATTCTACTGAGGTTGATATTGTCGTTAGGTTAACGCGGTAGCCGTAAGCGTCAAACTCTTCATAGGTAAGCTCAGCTGTTACTGTAAGTGAATGATTTTCAGTGTTCAAGTCATCGAATATCCAATATGCAGTGATGCATAGGTCAGCATCAACAGGATCAGTATTGTATATTGGTTCAAAGCCTCTCGCCCTAACATAAGTATTATTGTAATCAATCTGAAGAAGATCTAAAACTGCCTGTTTTCTTGCCATTTCATGGGCCCAATCTACAATGAACATTGTTGCGCCGATCATAAAGCCAGCTCCGGTCACCCAAATGGGCGGGCTTTCCCCAAGAATTTCTATTGCATCTATTAGCAGAGTTGCCGCTCCTCCAATAGCGGTTGCAAATTTTTCCGTTTCATCTTCAGGAGGCAGAGATTGGTTTAGTATGATATTATGTCCTCTTATAGAGTCTGGATTTATGACTACTTTAGTCTCTGCACTATTTTCGTTTTCGCTAAGTCTTATAGCGATATTCATAATCCTTGCGTAGTTGCATCCAGATGCTTCGCTAAACTCTAGCGCAGTTCCATTATGCAAGTTTTCATAGTTGTAGGCAACGCCTCTCCTTCCTCTTTGGTCTTCGATTCCAACTGTTGCTGGGCCAAAAGGGGGGCCAAAATATAAAGAATGGTATTGGAACCATATTCTGCTTTGGTCGTATGGAGATCTTCCGTACGCCTCTGTAGGAGCTTCCTCTATTAGTACTTGAAAGATTTGTCGATGATAACCCGTCCAAGTGACGTTCCAGCTTATGACAAAGCAACTTACAGCTGGACCGCCAGGCGTATAGCCTACCGTACCATATCTTATCGTGCTTAGTCCAAGGTAAGTCCAGAAAGGGGCAACAAAATTGTTGAGTCCATTAGTGTTTGGAATACTGTCCGAGTTATCACAATAAGGCGGAGGTTGATTGGGATGATCCAAATCTACGAAGCTTAGCCAGCCGTTGCTGCACAGCCAAACATGATCGTATTCCGCGCTTCCGGGACCGCCGTAAAACCGAACTTTAAAAGGCAAACTTATCATACTTACCTCATCACACAGTATTAACTCGTTTGTCAACTGAGACTCGTCAACCCACAAATAGTAATTCTCACACCAATCGTAATCAAGAATCTTCCTTGTGTTCGCAGTAGCAGCTAGACAAAGTTTTGCATAGTCGTCACCATATGATGGGGGACCAGACTCATCTTCACTGTAGCAGCTAATGTGAACACCTAAACCCACGGATGCTTTACCATCAGTTTTAGCATTCTCGGTTCTCTCATTAATATCAATGTATTTCCCAGGTCTTTCGAAATTCCATGCAAGACCAGTAGAAGAAAGCAAGAGCAACATTAAAAGCGCTAAGACCGCTACTGTTAATTCTCTCTTCAACCTATTACAACCTCTAACATAATCGGAACAATCACCCTTTTATAGACTGAACCGTTGAAATACGTAACTTCCAAATCCACCGTTACTAAATGATCGGCGCTGTTTTGATCGAGAAAAATCCAAAATACCCAAATCTCCAATGAACAATAACTCGCTTCATTAACCGCTACGGTTTTGAGTAAGGCCTCGCACGAATTAATATTATTCGAAATCTCTTTTTTCACTAGATTATCCAACTTCACAAAATCCGGATCCTCAATTATATCCAAGAATGCGTAGACATCTGACATAGAGAACCTTACAATCACAGAATAAACGAAGCCCTCACTAACATTTACGGTAGCGATTATCCCACTTTTTATGTGATCTTTATTATAATATGGGTAACTAAGCTCATCTTCACAGTAGGTCCAAGCAATGAAACTTAGATTTGCCGAAGCAGCGCCATCCACATACGAATTTCTCACAATCTCGTTCAGAATAACGTATTCTGCTGGCCTGTTCATATTCCAACTCACAGCGTCTACGGTGATTGTTTCAGGCGTTAAAGGTTCATGCAGCACTCCTGTCAACCTAAACGTAGCCAACAAACCAACCGGAACTATGACTACCAAAAACAAAGCAACCTTCCAACTCCTAACGTCAAACGCTCCCAAATTAAACAGTCTTTTCAAGGCACCAGTACCTCTAAATGTATGGGTAACACCACTTTACGATAAACTGCTCCGTCAAAAAAAGTAGTTTCCAACCTTAATACTTCATCATGGTTAACGTTGTTTTGGTCGAGAAAAACCCAAAAAACCGTTATCTTTAACAGACACTGTTTCACTTCGTTGCCGGCTACGGTGTTAAAAAGTGCTTCATGCAAATATGAGCCATCTCGAATTTCTGTTCTTGTTAGATTGTTTAATTCAATAGAATCAGGGTTATTCATGATGTCTAAATACGCATAAAGATCTGTTTCAGAAAATCTTACTTTTATGGAATGAATGTAGCCTTCACTGATGTTTGCATTAACACTTATCCTAAGGTCTACTATGTCGTCGTCACCATCTGACGGCCAAATCGGCCAGTCTTCACGATAGCCAGCAACATGCACGCTGAAGTTTAAGGAAGCTATTCCATTAAAAAAGGAGCTTTTCACCCATCTGTCAATAGTTGCCGTTTGTATTGGTCTGCTTATGTTCCAGTTAACTGCTTCTGCGGTGATTGTTTCAGGCGTTAAAGGTTCATGCAGCACTCCTGTCAACCTAAACGTAGCCAACAAACCAACTGGAACAACAACCGACAAAAGCAGTAAAGCCTTCCAGCTCTTAACATTAGACATTCCCAATTAAACATCAAGTCCTATTGGCATTTCAATCAAACTATTTAAGAGTTGCACAGTTCCACAGTTAAATTTTTCGGTACACTACTATAGAAAACTTCTCCATTTTCGCTCAAAAACCCCATGAAAAAATAGTCAGAGTTTCCACAACAGCCGCTACCAAAAGAAAAAAAAAGACAAAAACATAAACTCTTAAACACTCCCTCGACGCTTTTTCCAACGCTTCAACCCTTGTAAAGCTTCCGTCGCTATAGAGCCATTTAGGCTTAACCCACGAAGCACCTACAACCGTTCCAGCAACAGCAGCAAAAACATATCCTTCACCCTCAAAAACAAGAGTAGGCAAAGCAACAATAAAAATCCACGTTGGCTGACAACGAAGAAGCAAACCCCAAACAAAAGCCCTATAAAGCAAAAAAGCTGAAGAAAGCGGGAAAAACACGAAGCCAGGCAAGGTGACAACAATAAAAGCGCTTAAAACCAAGTTGAAGAGGAACATGCCAAAAAACATGATAAAAAAGTTGTCGTCAAAAAGCATTCTAGGAAAACTTGGATGGGCGTCCAAATAAGGCTGAGGAGGAAGCAAAAACTCAGAGGCAAAAACAACAACAAAAACACATCCGAAAAAAGCAAGATTCATAATAGCCAAAAGCTTGCCTCTTGCGGAAAGCACAGTCAAACACGAAGGAAAACCAATCAAGTTTAACCCGCTTAAAAGTAATACATACATCCACATTTATGTTTTACTTCAAGTTGAGAACAAACTTGACCCATGAAAATCCAACTAGAGGTTTAGTGAAGACCGAATCTAAATTTTAAATTCATAAAATACTTTAATAGTTTTATTTTGTATTAGGAATTCAGATGTCAAATTAAGAAACACTTAAACTCTTGAAAGGTTAAATAAAAGTGTTAGAGAGGAGAAGTTTGCCAAGTTTAGGTAATATACTTCGCAAATCCAAGAAAGTTGGGAAGAAAGTTGAGGTCAGAGGCATATCGGGCAAAACCTATTTGAAGGCTATGCCTCTTCATGATTTGTCCGACTTGGATGCTGTGAAGAGTGAAGTAAAATCTGGAAATATCATCATTGTTAGAATTACTCCTCTCGCAAATAAAGGCATTGATGATGTTAAACGTGCCGTGAACGAATTGTGTGAGTTTGTTGAGTCTCTGGGTGGAGACATTGCAAGGTTAGGGGAGGAGCGAATAGTTATTTGTCCTCCAAGTGTGAAGATATGGCGGGAGAAGACGCCGATTCAGAATGAGCCTATACCTACAGCGGCGTAATTGTGTGCGCGCGTGCAACGGGTTTAGACCCCTCTATTTGGAGCCTAATAGACGCCTAATAGGATCCTAATAGAAGTCAAATATGATTTTTTGTTCTTGATATGTGGTGTGAACGAGTGTTTGGAGCTATCCTGGGCTACCATTTTAAAACCAGATCTGCGCTTGGCAAGTCTACTTACGTTATTTTTTCAATTTCGACTGGGCACTAAGCAGTGCGGCTATGGCTGTGAACTGTGTTGTGAGCACGTAGAGCATTACTGTGATTAAAGGTAGCTTTAGTTCCATCATTAAGCCGTATATTGAGCCGCTGATGAGGAAGCCCACACCGTAGGCTGTGTTGAATATGCCGTATGCGGTGCCCCTTGAAGAAATCGGAGTTAGTTCAGAAACTGCTGCGCGATACACTGATTCTTGCATTCCAAGTACTAAACCGAAGACTGCGGCAGCTGCTATGATTAGTGTCAGTTCTGCACTAATTATTGTAAGTAGAGATGGAAACAGGGAAAGCGTAAACGGCACAACTAAGATTTTTACTCCAAACTTGTCGTAGGCATATCCGGCAATAAAAGCAGTAGGCGCATCTACACCTTGGATTAGCAGGTAGATTAGAGGCACAATCCACTGCTGTGTTGGCTGAAGGATTTTTGAGGCTTTATAGAGTATAAGTGCATAGGTTATGAGCCCAACGGTATTTAAAAGAACGGCAATAGTGTAAACATAGAAGGGTTTTGCAAGTTTCTCTCGTTTCCCTTTCATCTTTTGCGGTTCAATAATCGCTGTTTTGGAGCCTATTTTCTTATATGTGTAGGCTAAAGCCGCTAAAAGCATTAGAAAAGGTAAGAAGAGAAAACTGAAAGCAAAATTATAATTGTTGCTGTAAAACATTAAAGCGGTCACTATTAAAGGTCCGAGTATGCCGCCTACTTGATCCAAAAGTTCATGAACACCAAATGCTTTGCCAGCTCCTACATCTTTGCCTACAATAGATAACACTGTATCTCTGGAAGGTGATCTGAAAGCCTTCCCGAGTCTTTCAAGCAAAACGAGTATTATCGCTATTTCCAAACCTACGGAAAGCCCTAGGAAAGGGATTGAAACTATTAGACCGTAGCCTAAGAATATGAATAGCCAGTAGGCGCGGGTCGTGTCGGCTAAAAATCCGCTGACAAGTCTCATAGCATTGCCTAGGAAATCGCCCAAACCGCCAATCAAACCTACAATGACTTCTGTAGCGCCTAATAGTCCAAGATAGCTCGGAACTATACCTCTGGAGCCTTCGTAAACGACGTCGCCCATCAAGCTTACGATTCCGAGGAGAAGAATTGCAAAATAGGCATTTTTGCGGCTCTTTGACCTTGCTTCTTCTGACACTTTCGTTGCCGACTTGATTTGCTTAGCTGTCTTGCTTTTATTTCGTTTTATGGCTTGAACCTATGGCTTTTTCGTGTTTTTCCAAAGCTTTTCTAAAGGCTTCTGATGCATCTTTTTCAAGCCAGTTTAGATAGGCTAGGCTTACCACGATTATGTCTGCTATGTCTACTTCTAGGTCTCTGCCGAGTCTTCCTTCCGAAATGTATTTCTCCGCTACTTGACCCACTTGTTCGGCTAGAAGGGCTATGAAGAAACTGGAAGTAAAAACTTCCTTTTTATGTGCCCCATAGGAAATTTTCTTTACTGCTTCTTGAGCTTCCTTCAACATGTGAATCAAACCTCTGTTCTTGCTATCTTTAGACCGTTTGAATATATAAATTTAAACAAAAGGGTTGCGAGCACTCATTTGCCTTGGATTTTGGCTTTCTCCCATGCTTGTATTATCTCTCTGACAAGTTGGGGTTGAAGCACAAATATGTCCCTCGGGTCTTCAACATAAATGTAGAAAATGTAATATCTAGCGAAGCTCGTTAGCCTTGACGACTGATATTCTGGTTTTCTAGGCAACTTTTCCGCGTAACGCTCAATAACGCTGTCTAGCATTTCTTCAACTTTTTCCGTGGATAAAGCGTGATCAAAGGTTAACTCGAACCCGTAGCAGAATAGGTTTGATTCTTCCCCTTTATAGCGATAGTTTGTGATGTCTCTGTCTAGAATTCTCTGCGTGCTTATTGAAACCATGTTGTTTGTGGGGGTTAAAATTTTTGCGTAGTTTAAGCTTATTTCTTGCACTATCCCTTCAATGCCATCTATGCGAACATAGTCGCCAACTCGGAACGGTCGTGTAATTAAAAGGAACAGCCCAGCTATGAAGTTTCCAATGGTGCGTGTTGAGGCGAATCCGACAGCGGCGCCGCCCAAAGCTGAAAGACTAACCAAAATGTCCGAGGGCACTCCGCCCACGCCTAGAAGTGCAACAACAGCTCCTACCAGTATTATGAGTCTCCCCGTCAAAACTAATCCATTTCCAACCTCTGGCGGCATCTCTGTTCGCTTTATGAATTTCTTCAACCATCTTGTAAGGAGACGTTCTATAGCCACAGAAACAGCTGCTATGATAATTACCCATATCACAGTTGTCAAGTAAGGATACTCGGCGAATAGCTCCTCGAAATACGTAACTTATAACCTCCAGTCATTCTCGTTTTGGAATGGTTAAATCTATTTGGTTACAGCATCTATAAATATAAAGTTAAAGGAAGACTTTACGAGCGAAAGCTTTTATTAAAGTTCAAAACTTACATTGGCAATACTCTTGAAAGATGATGCGTCATGGCATTGCAGAAAGGCGACTTCATACTAATCGATTATGTTGCTAAAGTGAAGGAGACAAACGAAGTTTTCGACACAACCAGCGAAGAAATCGCCAAAAAAGAACACTTGTACAAGGAAGGCGAAATCTACGAACCAAAACTGGTAGTGATAGGAGAAGGATGGGTTCTTAAAGCGTTAGATGAAAGCCTAACAACAATGGAAGTTGACAAACCTGCATCTGTTGAAATATCACCAGAAAAGGCCTTTGGCAACAGAGATCCTGAAAAGGTTAAGCGCGTTTCACTAAAACAGTTAACTGCTAAAGGAATAACTCCCAACCTTGGAATGCGTGTTGAATACAGTGGTAAGATGGCTGTCGTGCGGACGATGGGTGCTGGGCGTGTTCTGTTGGATTTTAATCCTCCCTTGGCTGGAAAAACGCTTGTTTACGAAGTGACAATCAAGAAGAAATTCGAAACGAAAACGGAGAAAATAGCTGGGCTCATTCATCGCAGAATACCAGTAGTGGAAGAGGCCAAATTTAAATTTGTACTTAGAGCGAAAACTGTCAACGTAGAAATGCCTGAAGAAGCCTTCTACATAGAAGGAATCCAAGTGGCGAAAAGAGGCGTAGCGCTGGACATACAAAGATTTTTCCCAGAAATAACCACTGTTAAGTTCACTGAAACCTTTAAAGCCGAGCCTAAAAAGGAGACAGAGACGAAAACCTAGCTTTACATAAAAAAAGGGAGTTTGCGGGATGCATTTTGGATTTAGGGACTTATTTGAATCTCCATGTCGTGACCCGTGACATCAGGGCGTCCTTTGACAGCCACCACTCCTTTAATCTTCCACGAGTTGTTGGCGTTGCGGCCACGATAAGTAGGCGGAATCCCAGGCGGTAGGTTTATTGAAAATGGAAAATCTTGACTGAAGCCGTTTGAGGCATGCATCCTACCTGCCACGGTAGTTTTTCCTTTGTGTATCGTATTTTCTTGCTGTGCTGTGACGGTCCTTGTGGTTCCATTTATATTCTGGCTCTGGGAAGCCTTTGTAAACTCATTTACCCAGATTTCAAGTCTTACTTCGTCTACATCAAAGTCCTCTGCTGCTGACACGTTGATTTTGCCAGTTAAAGGTTCCCTTAACGAATATTCACCTTTGTCTAACGTCACTGACACTGTGCCTTTGGGTGCTTTAAACTTTCCAAGAAACCCCATAATACCCCCTTTCAGTAATATTGAGCATTATCTTTATTAATTTTGAGAAACCTTTTTCTAAAAGGCTCATACAACCACCAAAAGACGTATCAAGGAAGAAATGAAAAAAGAAAAGAAGTCTGTCAAATTACACCTGTTGTTCTTGCAAGTCTTTCGCAAGTTTCACGGTTTAAATTCAACTTACTAAGGATTGTGTATCTCTCTGGTCTTATTGTTGCAGCCATTTCTAAAGCTTTTACAACATCTTCCTCTTCTACACCGAGTTCTCCAGCATTTGTGGGTGCACCCAACTTTTCCAGCGTATCTTTTATACGCTTCCAGTTTGCCCTATGCAAATAAGCCATCAATATCGCTCCAACACCGCATTGTTCGCCGTGCATGGCACGATTAGGCCTAAGCACATCAAGCGCATGACTAAACAGATGTTCTGACCCGCTACATGGGCGGCTGCTTCCCGCAATGCTCATTGACACGCCACAACTTATCAAGGCTTCCAGAAGAATCCGCAAACCCTCCTCACTTTCCGGTTTAATCATTTCAGCATCTTGCATCACAAGTTTAGCACTCATTAAAGCTAGGCTTGCAGCGTACCCCCCATAATATTCGCCTCTTTCTTCATGTGCCAATTTCCAGTCTTTTACAGCTGTGAATTTTGCAATCACGTCTCCACAACCACTTATGGCGAAGCGCCAAGGTGCCTTCATTATTATGTTTGTGTCCGCTATGATGGCTAGTGGTGCTTGAGCCACAACTGAATATGGTTTTTCAAAGCCTTTAACAGAAGACAGGGGGCTTGCAATTCCGTCATGAGAAGCTGTGGTTGGAACACTGATAAAAGGGATTTTTTGATGGGCGGAGCTCAGCTTTGCGACGTCTATTTTTGTTCCTCCACCGACTCCAAAAACAACTGGCGGCTTCAAAACCTTGATTTTTTCTTCCACAGCTTTAACATCTTTAACAGTGGCTGATTCAACAAGAAAATTGTTAACTTCTATTCCTTCTTTTTCTAGAAGTTCCCTAACAGTTTTTCCAGCAATGTCGTAGGTTTTTGACCCAGCAATTATCAGCGCGGATTCTGAGAATCCCAATCTCAGATAGATTTCAGCGACACCTTCTATGGTTCCGTTTCCAACAATCACTTCTCTTGGAAGCTGCATTCGATGATGTTTCAGAGGCAAATCAATCACTATTCAGATTTACAGTAGGCTCTCTTTTCATATCGGTGTATGTTTGAAAACACTTAAAAATCACACGGTTCCATAGTGGGAAACTTTCGTTTCATCCTGCTTTTTTGAACCGTAATGTTAATAAATCCCATGGCTAAGATTACATGATGCTACTTCCTAGTGAAGTAATTCCGCTATATGTTTAGGTTTTAGGAGAAAAAATAACATGGCAAACAATAATGTAGCCAATCGATTAGTGTTAAAGGGAACAACAACCATCGCAGTCGTCTGTAAAGACGGTGTAATATTGGCTTCAGACACCCGTGTAACTATGGGCTTCTACGTAGCCCACAAACAAGGGAAAAAAGTATACAAAATAGATGACCACTTAGCTATGACCATTGCTGGAACGGTTGCCGACGCACAAAGAACCGTGGACATACTGACAGCAAACGCACAGCTTTACAAACTGAACATTGGTAGACCCTTACCTGTAAGCTCCGCGGCGAGACTCATCGCAAATCTTCTGTTTTCAGCTAGATACGCACCTTTGCTCACACAAGTTCTAATAGGCGGTGTAGATGACACTGGGCCACACGTTTTTTCATTAGACCCGTTTGGCAGTTTAACAGAGGAAAAATATGTTGCCACTGGTTCTGGTTCGCCAATAGCCTACGGTGTTCTAGAAGACAAATACAGAGAAGGCACATCTGTTGAGGAGCTTTTACCCATAATTGTTAAGGCTGTTAACTCTGCTATGAAACGGGATGCGGCAAGCGGAGACAATTTTAACGTTGCAGTAATAGACGCAAAGGGCTATCGAGAGTTAACTGTTAAGGAGAAGAAGCAGCTTCTCATTGATTGAGGAAGTTAAAATAGTGGTGCCAAACTCTGAAAGAGACAAGATAGAAATAAGCCAGTACATATTGGAGCATGTTCCAAAAGAAGCTGAAGTAACAAGAATAGAGTATGAAGGGCCGACACTCGCTGTTTACACTAAAAGACCAGAAATTGTAGTTGAACAAAGCAGCTTAATCGCAGACATAGTTAATGTCATAAGAAAGAGAATAGTCATACGCTCTGATCCTTCAGTAAGACTTCCTGAAAATGATGCTGAAAGAGTATCACGCGAAATAGTCTCGCCTGAAGCAGAAGTGACAGACATAAATTTTGACCCAAGCCTCGGCGAAATAATAATTGAAGCTAAGAAACCAGGACTCGTCATTGGAAGAAACGGAACGGTTTTACAGGAAATCATAAAACGGACTAAATGGCGACCTCATGTTTTAAGAAGCCCTCCATTACGCTCCAAAATAGTGGCCAACATGCGCCATTACCTCCATTCAGAAAGCAGGGACAGAGAGAGAATACTGCGCACAATAGGGGAAAAAATTTTCAGACCTAAAATGTATGAAGTTGGAGACCTCCGAATTACAGCCCTTGGAGGGGTTCAAGAGGTTGGAAGGTCAGCTTTCCTTGTTCAAACAAGAGAAAGCAGCATACTATTGGATTGTGGTACTAACCCAGGTTCTTCAAGGCCGTTTGAGTCTTTTCCAAGACTTGACATTCCAGAGTTTGAAATTGACTCTTTGGATGCTGTTATTATAAGCCATGCGCACCTTGACCATTGTGGTTTGTTACCTTTCGTTTACAAATATGGATATGATGGTCCAGTTTATTGTTCCGCTCCAACTTCAAATCTGATGACATTGCTTCAACTGGATTATTTAGATGTGGCAAACAAGCAAGGCGTAATAGCGCCTTATGACCAGAAAGATGTTCGTGAATGCGTTTTACACACGCTTCCTT
>Ga0172363_10003460_pt1 | contig 12840 bp, 12 predicted proteins | sample LakKivs2_kivu2a2_FD_114541 | JGI IMG/M metagenome (GOLD analysis project Ga0172363, IMG submission 114541) | Sediment microbial communities from Lake Kivu, Rwanda - Sediment s2_kivu2a2 | ecosystem: Environmental > Aquatic > Freshwater > Lake > Sediment | place: Rwanda: Western Province, Lake... | reverse complement strand
TTTGGATGGTTTGACGATATCGTTGATCAGTCTTTTGGTATTTTCGATGACAAGTTTTACGAGTCTTTCTTCGAAGTTTTTGGTATCATTATTTTTGGAGAAATCGTAAATGATGTCGGTTGGAAATGCGTGTATGGTGTTGTAAATAAATGCGTTGAAGTCGATGAAGAGGTAGTCGACTTTTATGTTGGGATTGGGTGCGGGAAGGTGGACGGAGGGGTATTTTTTGAGTACATTTCTTAATAATCCGGAAACTCCCATTAATTTAATTAAGATAAAAAAATGATAGTAAATAATATTATCATTAATAATAAATATCAATTATGACAAATATTAAATTAATAAAGAATCACCTTGAAAAAGAATTACCCTTTTTCTCACCAAAAAACTTCTTCACTAAAATCTCAAAAACATTTGAAAATCCACAATATCTTCTCCCACTGCAACAAAATAATATTTGTCCAATTTGCCTTGATACAATGGAAAACAATGTTACTTACCTTTTTTGTCAGGGTAGAGAAATTACTGAAAAAAATCCTTATGGAAACATTAATGGACACATTTGTCATACAAATTGTCTCGAACAATGGTTTTCAAGGAGTCGATCTTGTCCTTGTTGTCGGCATTCATTTGAAGATGAAATTGGAATGCTGGATCATTTCCCGGTTTCGTATATTATCAATTTGTTGAGAAACAAAATTGGTTTTGGGACTAGGCAGGATATGAGAGATTATGTGAAGGCGAATGCTGATAAGATTTTGATAATGGGAGGAATGCCAATTCTTAAAATCATTATCGATAATTTCGGTTCCTCCTTTTCTATCGAAAATCTTACAAATCACTTCCAACCCGAAGAACTTATCAACTTCTTTGTCCCAAGACTGAACCACTACAATTTAATTACTCAATTATTCACTATAAAAATACTCACTCATTTTGGTAGTGAATATGCGTCTTTATTTGGGCGATTGAATGGAATTGAATATTGTATGCAATCAATTATTGCTTGTTTACCAGATATTGAAAGTGATGATCATCTCAGTCGGTTGATTATTAAAAGACAGCTTTATTTGATGAAATTGATGTGTTTTGATTCAGAGGAGAATATCAAAAGATTTTCATTATTAGATGGAGCACAGTTTTTGTGTAATTGTTTGAGTGAGGTGAAGTCAAAAGAAATTTTACTTTGTTTTGTTCTTTTTTGTAAAGGATTGATAAAAGATAGAAGTTTTAAGAAATTATTTAAAAAAACAGGTGGGTTGGATATTTTGATTAGTCTTTCAAGTAATAATTAGTTATAAGTTTCTTTATAAGTTTTTTTAGTATAAACAGAAAATGCTCCACTTTCTCTTCCTTCACGTAATTTAACAATCCTATCCGTTTTTGTATCAACAATTTCATCATTATTATCAATTTTTAAATCGAATTGTAAATTTTGACGTAATCTCCGCAATTTTCTCCTGTTACCTGACTTTATCTTCGGTTCCATAAAAAAATCACTATTGATATTCATTCGAGAATTCATTAAGTAATTTTGCAATAATTGTTGATGTTTTTTTAATCAATTTTTTCCTGAAATTTTAGAGTAAAAATTGAATAATTAAAAGGTATTTAATATACTAGGTTAGAAATGGATTTATTACGAGGCGTAGTTCCAGTTAAATCAACGAATAAGAATGATTTTATTTTTCAGGCTCTAGAATGGGTTGCTGAAGATGTTGAAAATGAGGAGGACGATGAAGGTTCTGAGTCAGATGATGGAGTACAGGAATTTTTTAAGAAACAGAAGGATGGTAAATATACGGTAAGAGTTTTTGGTGTTACTGAAAATTCTGAAAGCGTCAGTTTAAAAATCAATGATTTTACACCATATTTTTATGTGAAAGTTCCTTTTGAAATAACCGCTGCATTCAAGTCGCGTGAATTGAAAATATTAGTTATGAATTTAAAAGACCGTGTCCCAGGCAAATATAAGTCTTCTATAATGGAAAGTAAAATTGTTATGCGGAAAGAGTTTTATGGATTTACCAATAACGAACCAATTAAATTTGTGCGATTTCGATTCCAGAGTTTGGCAGCGATGCGTTCATATTCTCGATTATTTATGGAGAAGGTGAAGATATTTTCTTTGAGTAAGAATGATTTAAATTTTCCTTTATATGAGAGCAACATTGACCCAATTTTACGTTTATGTCATATTAGAGACGTTAAACCAGTTGGCTGGATTAAGTTATCTGCGGAAAATTTCACTGTCAAAACTAAATTTAACAAAGAAACCAAATGCCAATTCGAATTCGAATGTCTTTGGAATCAAATTAATCCAGCAAACAATCCCAACATTGGTCCAATTGTTGTTGCTTCTTTTGATATAGAGGTTTGTAGTGCTGATGGTTCTTTTCCTAAAGCTGAACGTGATGGGGATAGAGTTATTCAAATTGGTACGACAGTGCACAAGCATGGACAGAGGGATTGTTTTTTAAAACATATTATTACTCTTGGACAATGTGACCCTATTGATGGAGTCGTGGTTGAGAGTTATGAGACTGAGAGGGAGGTATTGATCGCTTGGACGAAATTTATTAATAAATTGGATCCGGACATTATTACGGGATATAACATTTGGGGTTTTGATTTGAAATATATGTATGACCGAGCGGTTAGACTTGATATTGAAAGAGAATTCTGTGATGTTGGTCGTATTATTGGAAAAGTGAGTGAGAAGCCTTTGATTGAGAAAACGCTGCAAAGTAGTGCTCTTGGTCAAAATTTCTTTTACATTTTGGAAACTGAAGGACGTGTTCAAGTAGATATTATGAAAGTTGTCCAACGTGACTTCAAGCTTGATATGTACAAATTGGACTTCGTTGCTGAAACTTTCCTAAAATCCAATAAAGTCGACTTAGGACCCAAAGAACTATTTGCGAAATTTCGTGAAGGAGGTTCCGCGAATATTAAAGACATTGCTGTCTATTGCGTACAAGATTGTGAACTTTGTAACCGTTTAATGAACAAATTGGAAATTATTACGAATAATGTTGGTATGGGCAATGTTTGTCATGTGCCATTTTATTGGTTATTTCTGCGTGGTCAGGGTGTAAAAATTTACAGTCTTGTTGCTCGACAGTGTCGATTAGAGGAATTTTTGTTGAAGGTTCAGTCGAAGGGATCTGATGAGGATAAGGGATATGAGGGGGCGGTTGTTTTGGTGGCGACGCCAGGAATTTATATGGTGCCGGTGTCAGTTAATGATTTTGCGTCTTTGTATCCTAGTAGTATGATTAGTGAAAACATTAGTCATGACAGTATTGTATTTGTGAAGGTATTGGATAATAATGATAATATTATTAATATGCAATTTGGAAAGCCTGGTTGGTATTCTATGAATCGATTTCGTGAGGCAGATAATCGCGGGGAATTAGATACAGAGATGGCCAAATTAGGATACAAAACAAATTACATTGAAAGTATCAATTACGAAGGTTTTTATGGTGATCTAACGAAAAAAGCTGATGATTCAGATTATGAATTTGATACAACTGATTCTGGTAAAAAGATTTTGGGCAAGACGATTTGTTGTTTTGTTGAAAAGGATTTACAGGATAAGGAGGAAAAGTCAGTTATCCCACGTATTTTAGAAAATTTACTCTGGGAAAGACGTGTCACCCGCGCCTCTGCCTTCTATGAAGAATTTATTATGCGCGATGGTACCATTATTGATGGTAACTTGGCGGGTCCAAAAGAGGATGATGAATTCTACTATGTAGCAGAATACAAACAGAAACCCAAAAAAGTATTGAAAGCTGATGTTGTTGAAAGACGTGAGAAATATAACAAATTTCAACAGTCAGTTTTGGATGGTTTACAGTTAGCCTATAAGGTTACTGCGAATTCATTGTATGGACAGGTTGGTGCGCCGACGAGTCCGATATATTTTAAGGAGTTGGCTTCATCGACGACTGCGACAGGAAGGAAGATGTTGAAGACAGCGAAAGAAATGACTGAACAGCATTTTCCGGGAGCACGTTGTGTTTATGGAGATTCAGTCACAGGTGATACTCCACTTATATTGAGGGATTCTTCTGGTAATGTTATGATTAAAACAATTGAAACATTATCAGATGAGTGGGAATCGTATGATGGATTCAAAGCTGGTGAAAGTAATCGTCGAGAGAAACAGCAAGCGATGTGTGATCTAGAAATTTGGGTCACTGATCATTGGGCTAAAATCAATCGCGTTATTCGCCATAAGACTAAGAAACGTATATTCAGAATTAATACTCATATTGGTTGTGTAGATGTAACAGAAGATCATTCTTTATTGAATGAACTAGGTGAAATACTTAAACCGAAAGAATGTATTGAAGGAAAAACACAATTATTACATGGATTTCCAAGTGAATTCAGTGGAAATAATTTAATAAAAACTGGTATAATATCGAATGTAATATTGAATAACAAATTGGAGGATAGATTACGATTTGTCAATCATCATTTTGTTAAAGACCAGGGACGTTTCATTGTGACTACTCGGGACAAATTATTAGCTCAACAATTCTATTATTTATTGAAAAGTGTAGGATTTGAGGCAACAGTTGATGCTATTGGAAATTATTATGTTATTGAAAAATTGGAAAAACTACCCGAGAAATGTCAAATTATTCGTAGAAAATATGATTTAGGGGAAATCCCTGAAAATGAATTCGTCTATGATATAGAGACAACTTCTGGTCGCTTTAACGGCGGAATTGGCCAAATCACCTTGAAAAACACGGATTCTTGCTTCTTTGATTTCTCCCAGCATTGGGAGCAGGTTTTAGGCCTAAAATTGGAGGGAAGGGATGCATTAGTGAAATCTATTGAACTTTGTCAGAAGGCTGGTAAGATAGTGACGGCGGCGTTGAAGAAGCCGCATGATTTGGAGTATGAGAAGACATTTTTTCCGTTTATTCAGTTAGCGAAGAAGAGATATGTGGGAAATCTTTATGAAGACGACCCAGATCACTTCAAACAAAAATCGATGGGAATTGTTCTCAAAAGACGTGATAATGCCATGATAGTCAAAGACATTTATGGTGGTCTCGTTGAAATTATTTTAAATGAACGTAATATCAAGAAAGCCGTAACGTTTTTTCAAAATTCTGTTAGAGAATTATTGGAAGGACGAACTGATTTGAATAAATTAGTTATTACGAAGACGTTGAGAGCGGAATATAAGAATCCGGATTCAATTGCGCACAAGGTTTTGGCTGATCGTATGATGCGGAGAGATCCAGGAAATGTGATACAATCGAATGAACGTATTCCTTTTATTTATATTCAGACGAAGGCCAAAAGAGGCGAAAAACTTTTACAAGGTGATAAGGTGGAACATCCTGATTATATTAGGGCGAATCCAGCAACTTGTAAGCCAGATTATTTGTATTATTTGGATCATCAAATCAAGGTTCCTTGTATTCAGTTGTTGGCGTTGGCGCTGGAACAGTTGAATGGCTATAGGGGGGATTGGATGGATCGATCGATAATAACGAAGATGAAGGAACGTGGAAAGAATGAAGCGGAAATTCAGGATAAGATTATGGCTTTACGAGAAGTAGAGGCTGAAAGATTATTGATTGGAGACATAATGAGAGTTTTTAACAATAAGCAGTCGAATAATTCAATGATAACAGATTTCTTCAGAAAACGTGAAATAACGATTGATGATGAATTTGAGGATTTGAAGCCGAAAATGGAGCGAATGGGAATTGATAAGATAAAGGCTGAGGTTGAAGCAAAAAAACCTCAATCCTCTGAAGAAGAAGAAAAAGCCAAAATTATCATATTACCTAAAGCAGATGCTGCGAAAGTTGCGCAAATTAAAGCTAATCGTAAAGCGAGTTCTGCAGTAGCTGTAGTAGCTGCTGCAGCGGCAGAAGAGAAGCCGGCGAAGACTGAATCAGCTGAGGTTAAAAGAAAGGCGAAGGTTCAGCAGGCGATGGAGATGGCATTGCGTCGTCCGAAGTCTTAATGCAATTTTGCAATTATTAGTAAATAATTTTTTATTTTATAAATTTCTATTTTTTTGAGGGATGTTTCTTTGAGTAGGTTTTTGGTGTTATAATTGAAGGGAACTTTAAGAACGAGATAGTCAATATTATTGCATAGAACGGCTTTTTTGACGATATCGTAGAGTTTGATGCCGGAGAGTTCAAGATCAAGGAAATTGGCGAATTTATAACTTGGACCACCCCAAGGTGCATCTATAAATAAGATATCCGCTGGATGGGAACATTGGTCAATAATTTTGGTGAGATCGTCGTTGAGAGTTGTGACTTTATGTTGAAGATTATATGTTTCGATATTATGTTTAAGTTTTTGGAAGGTGGTTGGGTTTTTTTCGATGGAGATAACTTTTTTGATGTTATCATTGAGGGCGAAGTTTATTGTATCTCCGCCGACGTTAGCGGTTCCGTCAAGAATGACTAAATCTTTTTTTGGAATGATTTGGTCGATGATGGTTTGGATGGTTTGGGCGTTGTTTGGTTTGGTGATGCTATAGGTGGAGTTATTGGCAAGTTGAAGTTTGTTAAGGTTAACATTTTTATGTTTTGGAAAGTATTTATGCATATAATAGAAGAATAGATTTAAAAAATAGTTAAGTAAAAATAGTAAATGAAATGACGGAAATTCTTTTCCATAAATCTTGTGAGGAATTGCATAGATATAGTGATGATCATATCTTGATTAAGATAACTATCGGAGATTTGTTGAGTTTACCTATTGATAATTGGGAATATAATAGGCCGGCTGATATGATGCGGTGTAGAGAGATTGCGCGGTATATTTGTAGGAAGAGGAGTGAGATGGATTGGTTGTTGTATATATTTTTGGATGGGGAAAGATTTAAGGTTGTGGATGGGATACATCGGTTGAATGCTTTAAGAATGGTAAAGATGGAAAGTGAGAGGGATGATTTAATTTCTGGGAAGGAGTTTGGGGAAGTGGGATGGATATGGGGAAAATATGTTTTAGTAAGTTTGAGAAGGAATTGTACCTTGGGGGATTTGGTTGATTTGTTTCAGTCATTGAATAAGAGTAATCCGGTGCCGGATTTATATTTGGAGGGGAGTGTTGGATATAAGAGGGATTTAATAGAGAGGGTTGTGGTGGAATGGCAGGGGAGATATGGGAGTCATTTTTCAGGGACGGTTAGGCCACAGGTACCGAATATAAATAGGGATAGATTTATTGAAATTTTGGATATGATTTATGAGAAATGTGGGATAAATAAGGGTAATGGGCATTTGTTGGGAGAGAAGTTGGAAGAAATGAATATGAGGGTAAAGAATGGGGAAATTAAGTGTAGTATGAAGGCGAGGGATAAATGTGAGATGACAGGATGTTATTTATTTTTGCTAAAAAAGGAGCAAATGGAGGAAATGTTGTAAAATTTTTATCTTGGAGAATTTAATGGAGAACAAATTAGAAAATAAACCCAAAAATAAATTACTCGAAAAAATAGAAAATAGATTTGTTAAAAATACTGAACCAAAAAATTATTCTAATTTTTTTTATGTGATGTTTGGTGATAAATTGGTTCATGATGGAGATTTTTTTACATTAGATGATGTTAATAGACCTCCGAAGTATAGATTTAATAGAATGCGTAATTCAAATATTGGAAAGTTTCATGCGATAGTTATGGTGGATCCAGATTCACCATTAGGATTTTATGTTCATCAATGTATTTATGATATACCGGTGGACAATGTGACGTATGGTAAGGTATTTTATGCATATACACCTCCGAATCCGCCGGCGGGGAGTGGTCCGGATGAAGATGGTCGTCATAGGTATTTTTGCATATTGTATGAACAGGGGGAGAAGATAGATAGGGAGTTGGAACCGGTGGAGAGGCCTTTTAAGACTTATAAGGACTTTACGACGATGTTGGGGACGACATTGATGCCAAAGGCATCGAAATATTTTATTTGTGAACATGGAGTGTATGTTTGAATTTGGGAAAAAATTTGATTTAATTTGTGGTAGAATTGTTACAAATTAAAGATGTATTATTTCGATAGTAATGTTAGAGATTTGAGGATTATTATGCCATTGAGTTGGGAGAAGAAATTTGAACAAATAAAGTGGAATGAGGGAGAGGAGGTTTATGTAGAGGAATATGAAATAAGATTTAAATTGAAGACTGTTCCTAGTTATTTTCAGGGATTGCGAAACTGGATTTATGAAACATACAGAGGAGATAAAAAGGTGGATGAGGGAAGAATTATTGACTATCTAGATTTTTCTTTGGGTTCCACAATAATGCTTCTTGGACCGGCAGTAAACCGTCATTATGTTGAGTAAGAAGTATACTGACATTCATATAAATAGTTCCTAAATCAGCTCCAACAACAGTCAATTCTTTCCAAAAGATTTTGTTGAAAAAGTAAAGAATAGTTGGAACTGCCGTGATCGAAAATGCATCTGCAATGCGTGGGTAGCGTTCGATATCAACACGAATTATAAGTACTTTATTTTGATATTCCTGTTCTAATTGCAATAATAATGGGGTCAACATTGAACAAGGTGTGCACCAGGTTGAAAAGAAATCGACCATAATAACACGTGGATCGGTATTGACAATATATCTAAGTTGTTCTAAATTATTGACATTGGTGATCATATTATTTTAACATAGAAAATTATTCGGATATTTCTTCGATTTTAGGTAGATTTTTCTTATTTTGCATAATTTCTTCTTCAATTTTAAGGAAAATTTCTTTTCTAAAAGTATTAATTAACATTAGTTCCATTGATGAATAAATTTTTTGATATACTGGTTTGGAATACTTCTTTTGTACAGAAGTTAAGTCTGTGTCATACATTAAATATGATATGTAATAATCAAAATATTCTGTAAAATCATTATAATTTCTTATCATAAAAGGTGGGAGAACACTATTAAGATTATCAATTTCAGTGTCTATTAGGTCAATATATGTGCGAATGAGAGTTTGAATAACATTTTCTTTTGTTTCAATAATCCAGGTTTTTCCGTTGAATATTTCAAGATGACTGGAACGAGGATTTTTAATTCTTATATTACTATATTTCTTCTCTTTACCACTAAAATGGAAAAATTCTACCATATCAGGTATACCTTTAAAAGGATTTTTAACTGCGTCTGCAATCAAATTAATATCTACTGATCCAAATTTTTCAGTGCCAAATGGGAAAATGCCATCTCCAAATAATCCCATGTATTTATTCCTCAAAAACTTATTTTCCACATACAAATTATTAAATTCTGATTCCAAAACTTTTATCATCTCACAATATTTTTTCCTAACATTGCAATTATTATTCATATGCCGATTCCTATGACTATTTGTCACAAAATTACGATTACAATATACACAAATCGGATCTATAAATTCTGGATTATAAATATTTAACGTTCCCAATTCTCCATCAGGCTTTAATATCTTCTCTTGTATCATATCAGGTGGTGCATCTAATATTTTCTTATCAAATATATTAACAATATTTTCCGGCAACATTTTTTGTACATCTTGTATAGTTTCGTTCATAAATTTTTTTAAATAAGGTCTTCTATCCATTAATTTTGATAATTTCTCCTTTGCAGCGGCACAACTTTTTTTTCGATTAACGTGATAAAGGTAATTATGTTTATGGTCAAAAATTCGAAAACATTTATTACAAGTATATTCAACCATTTATCTCTAAAATGGAAAATTTTTTAAACTATTTTACCTTTTGGAAAGTTGACAAATTGAGCAAATAAATTCTGTGTGTTCACCTCTGTTTGTGTTATCAAATATCCAATTATGCATACAATTATCATATAATTTATCTTCTAAATCAATTATTTGTTGTTGAACAATTGATTTCATCTTATTAAAATAACTCAGTTCTTTATATTTGGAATGCAATTCATTGAAAATATTTTGAATATTTGGGTTCATCTGTTAGATGTAGTTAGTTGTAAAATAATATTAGAAAAAAGATTCATTTTTTTGGAAAAAAGTGAATTAAAAGGAATTAGAATTTCTAGGTTAGTAATAAATGGTTTTAAATTTAAGTGAGGATCCTAATTTGATGTCTTTGGTAGAAAATGGTATCGGAGGATTAAAAAATCTTGGAAATACTTGTTTCCTAAACACAGCAATTCAATGTCTCAAATGTATACCTGTTTTTTCTGCATATTTTCTAAGTGACCAATATAGAAATGATATTAACACTAAAAATGAAGCTAATTTTGTTGAAGAATTAGCAGAAATGATAAGATTTATGTGGCAGAGTAACGAGGTTTATAGTCCGATTGCATTTAAAAGAGTTTTGGAGGTATTTAATCCAATTTTTACTGGAGGTGATCAACACGATACAGTAGAAGCTTTTTTAAGAATAATAGATTTATTGCACGAAGGTCTTTCATTTCAGGTGAATATTCATATGTTAGAGAGGGTACCTCCTAGTCTATTGACAGCCCAAGACAAGATCAATATTGAATCTATTGAAATTTGGAAAAATCGTTTTGAGAATAATTATTCGATAATGACACGGTTGTTTTCAGGGCAGTTTTGGAGCAGAACTAGATGTGATGAATGCCAGAATATTTCCAGCTCCTTTGACCCATTCAATATCATCAATCTCCCTATTAATCGTAGTACAAATTCTTTATTTGATTGCATAAATTATTATGTTTTAAGTGATGATTTATGTGGAAGAAACAAGTTATTTTGTGATAAATGCAAAAAAGAATGCAATGGAAAGAAAAGACAAACTATATGGAGATTGCCTCCAGTATTGGTATTTTCATTTAATCGATATGATGATTATTTGAATAAAATTAATAAATTCATTGATTTTCCGATTAATCGGGTAAATTTTGTGGATTTAGTGGAGAAGAAGTCGGATAAGAAGGTGGCATATGATTTGGTATCTGTTGGAAATCATAGTGGATCTGCAAAATTTGGTCATTATTGGGCATTTGGAAAAGGTTTGGATGGAAATTGGTATGAATTCAATGATTCAATTGTAAAAAGATTGGATGGAGAGGGTCCTGTTGTGACTGCAAATGCATATTTTTTGGTATATATGAGGAGAGGGTTGGGAGTTGATACAATTATGTCTAAATAGTGATTTAGATAATTGAAAGCTTTTTTCTCTATTAATTATAATGGACTTCAAAAAATCTTATAACACCAATAATGGAAGAGTTTTAAATAATAACTCATCTTCAGGTTTATCCAGTATTCTATGGATAATACTATATTTAGTAATTGCTTTTATAATTAGTTACATAACAGTTATGACAATAAAATATCTAAAAACACCTTGTGATCGTAAATCATATTTTCGGTATATATTTTCATTTTGTTATAAGGATGTATGTAAAACACCAGATGAACCAGTGAAAACAGAAGTTCATTATATGGATGTTCCCTCGAAGGATATGCCGAAGGGGTATCCACATGATGGGAAGACGGATCCGGCGGTGGATTTTGATGTGAGTGATTTAGGGAAGAGGGAGCAGGTGTTTCATATATCAAATCAGGATTATACGTATGAACAGGCTAAATGCAAATGTAAGAGTTATGATGCTAAATTGGCGACTTATGGGCAATTGGTGGATGCTTATAATAATGGGGCTGATTGGTGTAGTTATGGATGGAGTGAGGGTCAATCGGCATTTTATCCAACACAGAAGTGTAGGTGGGAGAGGCTGAGTAAGGAGGAGAGGAGGAAGTGTGGTAAGCCGGGAATAAATGGTGGGTTTTTCTCTGACCCATATTTAAAGTTTGGTGTAAATTGTTATGGAAAGAAACCAGAAGGTGAAGTAATAAAGATGAAAGATAAAAAATGCGACAAAAATTATTGCAAATTACCCGAGAATAGTTATGCAAATAAGAGATTGGCAACTGATCAGATTGCCCCATTTAATGAAAAAGAATGGAGTATGTAATTTAATTTAATTGTAAAAAATTAAATTAAAAAATATTTATAATAAAAAATGTGTGGAATAATTGGTTTTATAGGAAAAATAAATAGTTTAAAATACATGCTTTTAGGCTTGAAATTACTGCAAAATCGTGGTTATGACAGTGCAGGAATTAGTGTTATGCATAATAAAAAAATTCACGTATTAAAATACGCATCCACCGACCAAATAGATTCAATAAAGAATTTAGAAAACAATTTAAGCAAAATACCAGACTCTAATTTTGCGATTGCTCATACAAGATGGGCGACTCATGGTAAAAAAACCGATGAAAATGCACATCCTCATTTATCAATGGATGGATCCGTCGCAGTCGTTCATAATGGAATAATAGAGAATTATTTAGAAATTAAAGAATTCCTACAAAAAAAAGGTTTCTACTTCAAAAGCCAAACTGATACCGAAATTATTGCGCAATTATTACAATATTTTTTAAAAGAATATTCATATGATTTTGTGGAAAGTATTGAACATTTATGTAATACTTTGAAGGGTACTTGGGCTTGTTTGATAATGTGTGATAAATTTCCGGAATATTTGGTAGCGATAAAGAATGGTAGTCCGTTATTGTTTGCGAAGAATGATAATGGATATTTTTTTACATCGGAGGTGTCAGGATTTCAGAATGAGGTAGATGATTATTTGATCATAAAGGATAAGGCTTATTATATAATTGATAATGTGAATAATAAGATATTTACGAAACAGATAAAACATGGGGTTGAATTTGATGAGTGGGCAGAGAGTCAGAAATTGCACACGATTGATAAACAATTAATCGATCTATCGCCTGATCCTTTCCCACATTGGATGTTGAAAGAAATTTATGATCAGAT
>Ga0172363_10003459_pt1 | contig 12840 bp, 12 predicted proteins | sample LakKivs2_kivu2a2_FD_114541 | JGI IMG/M metagenome (GOLD analysis project Ga0172363, IMG submission 114541) | Sediment microbial communities from Lake Kivu, Rwanda - Sediment s2_kivu2a2 | ecosystem: Environmental > Aquatic > Freshwater > Lake > Sediment | place: Rwanda: Western Province, Lake... | reverse complement strand
CTAGGTAGGAGTGTTCAGTCTGAAACTCTCGGATTTGGAAGGAATAGAGCGAAAACAAAGGATTCTGATGCACTGGAACGGCCATCTGTTCAAGCCTATAAAAGTCTTCCACATCTGTTCCACCACTTCTAGCCGAAGTTGGCAAAAGAATGTTATCAATCACATACTCCTGCCCGTTCCATATATAAACGAAGGGGCAGCCGCCAGCGCTTCCTGGCAAGACTCCGATGTCAAAGTTGTATTGCCCGAAGCCATTTTTGCTATAAATTCTAATTGTCCAGTTTCCTTGCGGGTCTGAGGATTTAAGGTTATAATAGATCGCTCCATACTCTGGAGGTCCTCCTGGCCCAGCTTTCCAATTTCCGTATGGATCGTAGAGTTCAACGAAGAATTTTGCGTTTTGGGGCATGTTTAGGTTAACCTGAACATACTTGTTTCCTAGGTCAGAACTTGATACGGCGAATTTATACCAATCATCATCTTCTAGGTAGCCAGCATAATTTTTAAGTGTATCATAAACGTCTATGAAAGTCGCCTCGGTTCTAACTTCGCCAGCGTCACTTAGTGTTTCAGCGTCATTTGAAAGAACACCTATGATCTCGATGTTGTCAAGGTAGGAGCCGCCGTCAATGTAGGCGTCGCTGTTGCTTACAAATTCAAACTTTATGCGCGTTGCATTGTTTGGAATGGTGTATGGGCCTTTGTATTGCCATGCATGGTTTCCTATAAAGGTATCTAAATGCTCCCAAGTGTTAGTATAATAGTACACTGATAGATTATCTCCAGGCCAGACAAATTGACTTAGTTCAAAGAAGAGTTCTGCTTCTTTGTAGGGCCTAAGGTCTATTGATCGGGTGAGATCGGCTTTCATGTCTTTATCATACGATCCATCCCAGACGTCCTTGTTTGGCACCTCTCCATTTAACGAATTGTTTCCAACCCAAGCACACCAAATGTAATAAGGCTCGCCTGTATATTCGTAAGAAGGTATTCCCCAGTAATCATAGCCTGCAGAAGGGTTATCATCTCCTACGCTCCAGCCACTCATGTCGTCTTCGAAGTCCTCAGAGAAAACCGTGGCTGTAAAGGATGGTACTGGAGTATAACTATTGTAGGCGGCTATGGAAATTCCTCCACGCGCCCTTGCCGCAAGACCGCCGCTGCTTGGTTGCACATTTATGTCCCATCTTAAAGGTGTGATGCTCCATTGATCTCGACCGTCTCTCGGCACCGTTAGTTCTATCGTTGTAATTGACTCGAACTCTTCATACCAATAGTTATCGATTTTCTCACAGCTGGTTATAGGTGTATAACTGTAATCTACTATTGGACCTGGACCCAAAATTCCCTGCGGTTCGTATAATTTTATCCAGTCAGAAAACAAGAGGATGCCTCCTGGAATCACTGTGATCCAACCAACATATGGGACGAGCGCCAGAAAGAATAAGATCGTTTCAGCTATTAGCTTGTCCTGCTCAGTAGTAAAGATGCCACTCATTGTTGAATTGCTACCATAACCGTTTTTTGATTCATCCTCCCTCAACTGCACTGTACAGCCTGTTGCTACGTTTTGTACATTCACATTTACTTCCTGAATCTGAACCTTTGGGTTACCAGCCCAATCCTTGGATTTCAAGCAGGAGTAAACCCCGAAGGAAAGCCATAAATGCCATGTCTCACCTACTTGCCAATAGCTGGTTATCACCGGCTTAGCAAAGACAGTCAACTCACAATCGGAAGTAGTTGTTTTTTCACCTCTGCCATGAAAAGACTGCATCTCAGCCCAAACGGCAGCCGCAGCACCAACATAACCCCTCCAATAATCTTTATCAGTCTCGGTAACCTTGTCACTTTTGTACGTCTTGCGAGTGCCGATGTGTACGTATGCTCCAAAACCATACTGATTGGATGGATCAAACCTTTGACCTGGCTTCGCAAAAGCTATGATTGCGCTGGTATAATAGTCTCCGCCGCCATGGATAGGCATTATCAGGTATTCTTTAAAGTCTGAGGCTTTTAGAGGCCTTCCAAGCTCCACATAGGCAGCATTATTGATATCATCCCACCTTCCAAGTTGGTCAGCAGAAGGGTTTAAATTCACCAGTTCGGTTTCCGGCCCTGAAGGCCAGCATTCCACATTTGGCATGTTAATGTGGGATGTGAGGTTTTTAAATCCGAAAGGCCCACCAGACGGCCATTCTTGTGAGCTGCTGGCTCCTTGATGCCAAACTCGATAAAATGGGTATCCAGCTATGTGAACCCAGCTCACACCCCGATGAAGCATTGCCTCAGCTATTTTATCAACCCACGCAGTTTCACTGTAGCCAGAAGGTATCGGTAATATTTCGCCATGACAATTTAGGACTATAACTTCCTTGCAAGATTCAATTATGCTCTTGTACGTAGCCCAGTTGGTTACAACCTCGTAGGTAACACTATAGAACGGCGGAGTCTTGCCATACTTTGGATGCACGGGAGGTATTCGATACGCTTCGCTTGGAGAAAGAGCCCATGTAGCACCATCTTTAACGCGAGAAGGATTGTCAACCAACCATCCACCCACATTAGACAGACAGATTACGTAAACTTTTGCGTAACCTTTGTCGGCTTTAGCTGGTTGCATAACTTGTGGCATTGATAGAATGAGGAGAATGAGAATAATGATGCATAGGAGTGATTTTTTCTGTTTCCTTACCATTGCTTCATGTACTCCCTCTATGCCTTGTGCTTATTATTTCTTTTTCTGATCGCTAGTCCTCCGATGATAACTACACCTATTATGCCCAGCACTGTAATGGGAAGCTCAAATTCTGTTAAGCTTGGTTTAATGGCTTGGTCAGAGGCTTCCCCCGCTTTTTTGGCTAGTATAATTGCTCCATCCTTTCCTTCAAAACTATAAGAGAAATATGCGTTTTTGGCTTTGCGAAGGAGATCAACTGCCTCATTAAGTCCTTTGATTCTCTTATCTTTCTCCGCTCTAGCTATTTCTGCTTCAGCATTGAGAATACTATTTTCAGAGGCAAGTTTCATTGTATGGGCCCAAACAGCTGCAGCGCTGCCTAGAAAACCTTTACAGAAATCGCTATCTGAAGGTGTTTTCCTATCACTCTCATATGTGTTTGTGACTCCCAAGTGAACATAAAAACCAAAGTCGCCTCCATTATTGAAACCTACGATGATGCCCACATAATATGGACCATGCTGAGAGCCTCCATAAATGCACAATGCTACGTTGTCTGTGAGGTTGTGCACTTTTAAGAGATAATCGAATTCTGCATATGCGGCTTCATAAATTTCGGGCCAATCATATAAAGCATATGAAGCACCTACGTTTAAATCAAGAGTTTCTGTTTGAATGGGATAGCGTGTTACATTGGTTATGCCTATATGGCTCATGAGCCGCTTTAACCCTTGTTCACCCCACTCTCCTCTGTTGCCTTGGTTCTGATGCCAGAAATAGTGGAATGGGTAACCTGCCACATGAACCCATGTAACATTTCTATATAGCATGGCATCCGCTATTCGGTCTACCCACTCTTCTTCAGCGTAGCCATTTGGGATCGGCAAAGTTTCGCCATGGGCATTGACGATTATGACATTATTTGCATATTCAACTAGAAGCCGATAGGCTGTCCAGTCGGTTATGGTGGTAACGCTCACGTTTATTGGAATCTCATCCATAACAACACTGAGAGCCATGCCCTCATGATCCAACTCACCAGTCCAATAGTGAACCCCATCAACTTTAGACGCCAACAAAACACCTTCAAAAACTCGCGATATATTGCTGACCCCACTTGCGTTTACGTCATCCAAACAAACCACGTAAACGTTAACAGACTGCTCCTCAAGAATTGGCACTTCTGAACCAGCAGCAAAGCAAAACCTGGCTGAAGAATTCATCAAAAGCAAAGCTACTAGAAAAACAATCGACACGTGCACCACTATGCTATGAGCCCTCACCGCACAAACCAATGTTTATTTATACTCGGGTTGGCTTTTAAAGTTTACGAAAAATTCTTCTATATGACTACTCTACACTTATTCAGTTCTCTTTTCGGGGAACCAAATGTTGTCAAAATTCTCTTGCGACTTCTTTTCTTGAAACTCTCGTGGATTTGGAAAGAATAGAATGAAAATAGTGGATTCTGATGCACTGGAACGGACATCTGTTCCACTGCTTCTAGCCGAAGTCGGCAAAAGATTGTTATCAATTACATAGTCTTGACCGTTCCAAGCATAAAGGAAGGGACAGCCTCCACCATAGTAAGTAGTCACTTCAAGTTCATACTTACCGCTGCAGTTGGCATAGAATCTGACTTCAATGTAACAGTCGCCAAGTGGATCAGATGGGTAAGCAAGCCACTCCATGATGCCATTTCCCCTATTTGTCGAATGCGCTTGTTCGTTTTTGTTTCGATCATAGTAATATAGGTCGTAGTCCGCATCAGATGGCGGTTTCATATGTACATCTACCATCTTTCCTGACTCATGAACTAAGATTTTATAAAAGTCACTTGTATCGTAAATTGGGCACAAACACGCTTTGTAACTCCCACAACCTATTGACCTGACGTTAGGATCATTAATTGTGTTACCAGCGTCAGGAAAAATGTGAAGGGCTACAGGCAAAACTATTTTCTGATACGTTGTTCCATTGAAGTATGTAGCTTCAAGAGCCACGTTCAATGTATGGTCAATAGTGTTTTGGTCGTCAAAAACCCAATAAGCTTGAGTGTCTAGACAACAGGGAGAGTTCAATATTTCGGCCTTAGTGTAAGCTTCATTTTCACTAGTGCCAAACCACTTAATGCCAGTAACTGAAATATTTTCTTTGATCACCGCCCAATTTGAAGTTTGAACATAAACCGTGGCGTTGTCATCTGCAGGAAGATATTTCACAACCAGAGAAACACCGAACCCTTTGGGGATACTAAAATTGGCAGATAAAGTAAAACATACACCATCCCTGCCGAAATACGGTCCAACAACCGGGTCAGGGTCATCTACATACGAACATACGTCCACTCTTAGCATAACAGCCACTTCATTAGTGGCATAGATGTTTTCCACCGTTTCACCGATGTCATAAATACCGCCAGGATGCAAAGACCGAGTCATGTTCCAATTAACAGCATCCACAGTTATTATTTCAGGTGTTTGCGATTCTGGTATTATTCCTGTTAATTTGAATGTTGTAAGTAGACTCATCGGCAAGATCACTGCTGCAAGAGTAATAGCCACCCATTTCCGCTTGGCAAAACCTTCCAAAGTCAACCCTCTCTCATCCCGTTGGAACTAGCATTTGAAGGGTTACAGGCAGAACTATTCTCTGATACGTTGTTCCATTAAAGTACGTAGCTTCAAGAGTTACATCTAATTTGTGGTTCTGATCGTTTGAATCAATAAAAACCCAATCTACTTCCACTTCAAGAAAACAATCGGTTGGCTGGTTGATGGAAACTGCCACAACATATCCTTCTCTCTGTGGCGTAGCTGAACTGTATTTCTCTTTTAAGTCAAGATTCTCTAATCTATTGTAGTTTTCATGCGACGCAAACAGCATAGAGTAGTCATCTACGTGAGAGAATTTTATGACTACAGAATAAACGAAACCCATGGTGGTGTTTGTGGCGGCAACTACACGAAATGCTATCGTATCATTATAGCCATATCGTGACCAATCTCGATGATAACTGTGAAGGTAAATTCCCAATTCGACTGAAGCCTCATCACAATAGACATTTTTAATTTCTTCATCAATAGCAGTATCGCCCATTGGCCGAGTCATATTCCAGCTAACTGCGTCCCTTTCTATTGTTTCCGCAATTATTACTTCTGGCAGTATATGTGTTAGTTTGAATGTGGTTAGAAGGCTTATAGGTAGAATAACTACTACGAACGTAACTGCTATCCATCTTCGTTTGGTGAAACCTTCCAAACTTCAACCAGCACATCACCATATGGAACAACTGACTTTATAAAATTTCTGTTTTTTGTGTACTCTTAGTATAGAATTAAATTCTATTTCAAACAAAGATCACCAATAAAAAAAATTCAAAAAAAACAAGAGCAAAACGAATCAAAAACTAAAAAAATATGCCATAGCCAAAGTCTCAACAATCGCTCCGACAAACAAAAGCAGAACAACAAAAAAGTACACTTGCTTAAGCTCGCCAAACGCCCTCTTCAACGAATCCCGCCTAGAAAGCTGACTCTCTCCCTTAAACACCCAACGTGGCTTAAACCAAGACACGCCCAACATTGTTCCAGCCACACCAGCAAACACATAAGCTTCACCCTCAAAAACAAGCGTCGGCAAAACAACCAAAAATGCCCACGCTGGCAAAGGACAGATGAGAAAACCCCACAAAACAGCCCGTACAAAAAGAGCAACAGCAGACAAAGGAAAAAACGCCAACCCAGACAGCGTAACCACAATAAAAGCACTCAGAACCAAATTGAAAACAAAAATCCAAACAACTGTAACCACTGCATCCCCAAACAAAAAGTTTCCAAAAACACTAGAAGACCCACCCACATATAGTGGCGGCGGAAAAATAAAAGCAGCCACCAATGCTGTCAAAAAGACCGACGAAAAATAGAGAAAACTAAAAAACGCAAGCAATTTTCCTCTCTTCAAAATGATACTCACGCAAGACCTAAGAAAAGCCAGCACCAAAGCACCAGCCACCTAATGAAGATATAGCCACTTCCTCTTTTATAATTAACTAATAATGACATCTTAACCACGCTCCACTTCTAAGAATCCAACATTAACTTCATAGGCTTCCATACTCACTACAAATATCAACTGATAGAGAGAGAGAAAAACCACTACAAGGACTAAAAAGTCTTCAAAAGACGATAACACAATTCCAGAAAGGTTTTATATTCATGATTTAGGTTTCTGTGTGGAGCGGTGAAAGCATGCATTTGATTAATTTCAAGGATTTGTCTGGTCAGCAACTTACGGACATCATTGATGAAGGCATTGACGTTAAACATAATCCTGCAAAATATCGAACTGCACTAAACGGCAAATCATTGGCTATGATTTTTCAGAAAACTTCCACAAGAACCAGAGTCTCCTTCGAAGTAGCCATGACCCAGCTTGGCGGCCACGCCTTATACATAGATTGGAGGACAACAAACTTTGCTTTAGCTGACGTATCTGACGAAACTCAATATTTGTCGCGCAACGTCAACTGTATAATGGCAAGACTGGTGAAGAACGCTGATTTGCAAACCATGGCAAAAGCGTCACTTGTTCCAGTAATAAATGGATGCGACGAAAAATACCATCCAAGCCAAGCAATAGCAGATTTAATCACTGTGAAAGAGAAGACAGGCACACTAAAAGGTGCAAAGCTAGTTTATGTAGGAGCCCATAACAACGTTTGCAACTCACTCATTGAAGGATGCACAAAAACAGGCGCCAAAATAACCACAGTAACGCCAATATTCAACGAACCATCAAGAGACGAAGAATTACTGAAAAACGCTAAAAAAACTGGTCTGTATGAAACTACGTTGGATGTTAAGAAGGCAGTTAAAGACGCAGATTTTGTTTATACAGACACATGGATCGACATGGAATTCTTCTTAGACCCAAAGTATGCCCAAGAAAAAGAGAAGCGAATCAAACTCATGACACCCTACCAGATCAACAGGGAACTGATGAAGAAAAGCAGCGCCTACGTCATGCATGATATGCCCATACATCGAGGATATGAGATAAGCTCAGACATTATTGAAGACCCGAAATCAATAATATACGAACAAAGCGAGAACAGACTTTACTCAGCAAAAGCCATACTGCTAAAACTGTTAGGAAAATATTAGAACAGAATACACCAAACATCTCTCGTCTATCGAAAAACTATCAACTTCATTAGCTGCTACTTTAAGATCATCTGGACAAAATTTTCTGGATTAAACTCTTCTAAATCTTCATATCCCTGTCCAGTTCCAATAAACAAAATAGGTTTTTGTGTGATATACGTTACGCTTAAGGCTGAGCCGCCCTTTATGTCTGCATCCACTTTGGTTAATATTGTTGCATCCACGCCAACGCTTTTGTGAAATTCTTCTGCTTGCATAACAGCGTCGTTTCCAGTGAGCGAATCTACGGTTAGAACAGTCAAGTCGGGATTTACGACGCGTTTTATTTTTGCCAGTTCATTCATTAGATTTCTGTTTGTTTGGATTCGTCCAGCAGTGTCGATCAAAACAACATTTATTCCGTGGGCTTTTGCATGGTTTATCGTGTCGTAGGCTACAGCCGCAGGGTCTGCACCATACTTGTGTTTGATCATTCGGATTCCTAAACGTTTTGAATGCTCCTCTAACTGCTCAATAGAGCCCGCTCTGTAGGTGTCGCTACATGCGAGAACAACGGAGTAACCCTTCTTGTTTAAGAAGTAGGCAACTTTGGCTATGGTTGTGGTTTTTCCAGTGCCGTTTATTCCAACAAAAACTATAACAAACGGCTCGTTTTTTTTGCGTTTCTCTTCAATAGCCTCTAAAAAACCGGTTTTATTATTTGTAAGCATAGTCTCCAAGAGCACTTCTCGCAGGTTTTTCTCCACGATTTTTCTGCGGTCTTCGAGTCGCTTAACTTGGACTCCGTTTAAGCGTTTTTCCAATTTGTCACATATTTGCTCCGCCACTGGAAAGGCAACGTCGTTTTCTGCGAGATTTAGTTTGAATTCTGAAAGTACAGGGTGCAGATTTTCAGTTTTGAGTTCTGTTGTTGTAACCTTGTTTACAAGCCCTTTCAGTCCAGATTTTAGCTTCTCAAACATTTTCGGAAGTTTTCTCCTCTTTCAGTTCAGCCATTAAGCTTTCGAATTTTTCTCTATCTTCACTGATTTTTTCTGCTGCTTGAGACAGTTGCTGCTGAAGTGACATTCTAGTCTTCTCCAAGTTTTTCTGACGGTTTTTGACTATTTCTTTTGCTTCCTGCAATGTTTTTTCAACCGAAACCCCTGCGCCCATTCCAACAATCACTTTGTCTGGGTTTCCAAGTTTGGCTTTGATGTAGGAGTTGCTGCCTATTGGAACGAGAAGCTCCGAGTTTTCCTTTTCTTTTTCTAAGCCTTCCAGCGCCATACTTGCATATACTAAGTCTGTTATGACAGCATTTACCATGTTTATTCTAGACTGTATTGCTTCTGCGGTCTGCTCAAGAAATCTTAATTCAAGGCTTAGCCTGCGAAGTTCTTCTTCACTTTTCTTCTCCAACTTCTTCTTCTCCAGTAACAAATTTTTTAAGTAGTGGGTTTTCGATTTCTTGAGGTGGAACCTCTTCAACACTAACGATTTTTATGTAAAAACGTTTTACACGGTGTTTGCTCCCCAGCTCAGCGTAGACTTTTTCAACTGCATGCTCTGGTTTTAGGGCAATTACTTCTTTTCTGAAGGGAGTTTTTAAATTTGGCTTTCGAATTTCACCTGATACTCTGAAAACTTTCATCTGTTTCCTCTTCCTTTACAACATCCAAGGCGTTCCCAATTATAAATATCTCGGGTCCAGTGGTCAAGGAACCAGCAACGGCTGCATGGCGATTGCCAATCAAACCCGTGCCAACGTAGGGTATGCCACAGTTAATGGTGGTCACGTCAACTGGAACCTTTAACACGTCTTCTAGAAGCTTTCTCTCCGTATCTTTCAGCAGAGGGTGAGCTAAGGCTCCTTTGTTTGTGGCTACAGCCAACGATCCAACATAGGGTAAGCCTGCAATTTCGCTGGGCACGGTTTCAATGCCTAGTGTTTCAGAAATTTCTTTGATTTCGGATTCTTTGAAACGTGGGTCAACAACTGCACCGTGGTCGTTTGCTAAGACTAGGTTTCCGTATGCGGTTTTCTTTCTCTCTGTTACCGTTATGTTTCCGTTGAAACAGGATTTTATGGTTTCAATTTCTTCGTCTCTGACAAAATGGGGAAGCAGAATTCCATTGGAGTTTGCAGACGCAAGTGCGCCGACGAGGACTGAGCCGCCGATTGATGTTTGTATTAGCTTGACTTTGAGCCATTCACTTAGTCTTTCAGCTTTTTTAAGTGGGACCAGTTTTGGGATTATGACTATTTTGTCTGTTGCGAGGGAGTATACGCCTATGCTTGGGCTTCCAACGATGCTGGATAGGTAAATGGCCAAAGATTACGCTCCTTCTAAGAGATTGCCTCTGGACTTTTTGCTTCTATGCAATGGTGCCAGCCAAGCTTATAGTTTTTGCTAAAAATGTAAAGGATATTCCGGTTAAAGATGTATTAATGGGGGTTGAAAAGAAACAGAATATTACACTACCACTTCCATCTTTGTTATAGAGATAATGCCGAACCGTGAAGCAAACGCATTTTCCATTTTCTTTGAGCGTTGTTTCTTTCACGTTCTCGCTTCCTTAATGACTGAAACTTTAAAAACAGAAAAAAAGTTATTGCTTTGTTTTGCAGAATTGGCATTGTTCTGAGGCTATAGGGATTTCTCTACCACAATTAACGCATTTTTTCAGAAAACTCATCGGTGTTTCTTCAGCGTTGAGTGGGTGCCTTGCCAGAATGGGGCTTATACCCCAATAATAAACCGCGATTAAAGCTCCCCAAACAAAGAGGAACAGAAAAGTCGCAGTAAATCCAAGAGCTCCTATCAGAAAATCAGCAAGAAACGCGCCAAAGATGCATAGAAGTACGGTTTGCAACCGTTTATTCTGACCCTTTTGTTTATCCATGTTATGTTCCTCCATGCATATACTCATGCGTTTACCGTTAAGTATAGATACTGTGACTCCCATTTAATAAGCTTTGAGTACCAATGGTTCACCCCATAATGTCCTGGAATATATACAGACTCTGCCCAGTTGACGTATCCCGTAATTTTAATTCGCACCAGTTTCACCATTCAAACCTGCATTGGACACAAGGCAGATTTTACTTTTACTTATGTTATAACGCACAAAATTTAACCTTAACAGCCGTATAGGTCTAAGGAAAGAATGAAGGTGAATAGAAGATAATTCAATTTAGACCCTTGAATCATCTCAGCCTCAGTTTTATTATGGCAAGTGCCAAATTGTAAAATCCAAACGTAAGTCTAAACCTTACAGCTCCATTGTCTTACAACGGCTATTTCCGCCCAAATCTAACTTTTTTCGAGCGTAGCATAGCACAAAACAGACTTCCATATTGATTTGACTTGCTTCACCCAATTCTAGAATAAACCTCCAAAAAAAAGAAAACACAACTATGACCATATTTGGATCCAAATATAGGGGTCTAGCAACGTTGCACGCACACACTACAACATAGTGAGCCTAATCTCCTTCTGCCAAGTAAACAGTAACATTACCATCTTTATCCTTCGCAGCCCGAATCCTAATCTTCCTAGGAGGCTTACCAATGCCCCTACCCCAAACCCTCTCATTCACCTCATTAGCAATAACAAGCCTCTTAGGCTCCTCTTCCTCCTCACCCTCCGCCTCACGCTTCTCCAATTTCATATGCTTCACCACAAAACCCCTAATCAACCCCATAGCCCTAACCGCCCTCCTATTCGACGGCACAACCCAACACCTACCCAACGGAACCGTAAACACCTTCTCCTCAACAATCTCCTTCTCCTCAATCTTCTCCTTCCGAGGCGCAGGCTTAGCCTCTTCCTCCTCAACAGGCGCGGGCACTTCTTCGCTTTCAGCCTCAACAGCGCCCTCCTCTTTTACAGCCTCCTCTTCTACTGCCTTTCCCTCTACAACCTCCTCCTCTTTTTTAGGGACTTCTTCAATTTTCTCTTCAGTTTCCGCCTCTTTGACAGTTTCAGCCGACTCCTCTGGTTCTTCCTCAGCCTTCTGCCCTTCTTTCTCCTTCTCCTCTTCCATCAGACAACTCCTCCTAAGCCCTTATCTTTCTAGTCCGCCACTGCCTCCTCTTAGGATGCACCCTGAACTTTCCACTAGTCTTCGCTATAACCCACGTCGGAACAGCCTTCTTCTGCTTTCCGGCCCTTGCCAGCCTCCGCTTTTTCGCCGTCGGCTTATTTCGAGCCATACCTCACACCCTTCTTATCTTCGTTTCACGCTTCCCAGATTGCAGCTGGACGAGTATTTGCTTCAGCTGCGCATCTGGTAAGGGTATAGGCAGTTTTCCTTGCTGAGCCAGCTGGATCAGCTGCAACTCTAACTGTTCCGTGAATTCCGGTTTAATCATCTTAAGATTCGCCAACCTTTGTCTAGCTTCAGGAGTTAATATTTTCCTTAACAATGTTTGTTTCTGCACTTCTAGCTGCTGCTCCATTTGTACTTGTCTCTGCTCTTCAGCAAATTTCTGCTGCAAAGCCAAAAGTTTTCTTCTACGAAGCTCTTCCAGCTCGTCTTCTGACACTTCATTCACCTTTCTGATGCTTCTCCAATTTGGGAAGCTCTTTCACAGTCTCCTTTTGGACACCTTCAGCCAGTTCTTGCAGAAGTTTTCTACCTTCCCGCGTTACCCTTCTTCCACGAGGTTTCAACGTTTCAATCAGACCAGCAGCCTCCAACTGCTGCAAAGCCTTTCTTATCATTGCTCTGCCCGCCTTAACTGCATGCTCTGGTTTAACGCCGAAATCTTTCCTTCCTCCATATTTGGCACGCAATTTTTCCACGCCAATTGGGCTGTGAACATAAATTTTTCGCAATAGTGAAGCACAGCGGATATACCACCAATCTGGGTTTTGCGGCTGCCTTTGAACATGTGCACCAGTTTTTACAATGCTAGCCCAAGAAGGTGGGGTTATATCGTCCACGTTTTCTTTTAGATACTTAGCTAGCTTTTCGATGAGTTTGGATGCTGGAACATCGTAGGGTGTT
>Ga0172363_10003458_pt1 | contig 12845 bp, 6 predicted proteins | sample LakKivs2_kivu2a2_FD_114541 | JGI IMG/M metagenome (GOLD analysis project Ga0172363, IMG submission 114541) | Sediment microbial communities from Lake Kivu, Rwanda - Sediment s2_kivu2a2 | ecosystem: Environmental > Aquatic > Freshwater > Lake > Sediment | place: Rwanda: Western Province, Lake... | reverse complement strand
TGATAATCAACATCTGCTTGTCTATACTGTTTTAGAAAACAGGGGAAATCCGCCGGAGAATCCCGCTGTCCCTGCCGGCCCCAATGTTCAGGAGGTATCAGGAAAGTTTTCAACGGTATCGACCTACCAGGACCTCTTGACCTGTCCTTACGACGAAAAGCTCTTTGATTATTATGCCACATCCCAGATCATGGAAGTCGACGTTATTTCCGGAAGCAGCAGAAAGATCGGAGGGCCAGGCGTCTATCAATCTGCCGAACCCTCTCCTGACGGAAATCTTTTGCTGGTGAATAGGATAAAAAAGCCATACTCATACAGCGTCCCTTACTTTTCATTCTCTCATTCCCTTGAAATATGGAACAGAGACGGCAATCTGGTCCATCTTCTTGCCGACCTGCCCTTGGCGGATGAGGTTCCGGTGCGAGGAGTTCCCAAAGGGATAAGAGATGTGGAGTGGAGGCCGCTCAAGCCTACGACTCTTATCTGGGCCGAGGCTTTAGACGGAGGAAACCCTGAAAAGACAGTCCCCCATAGGGATAGGCTCATGACCCTCTCTGCCCCGTTCAAGGAAAGCCCGTTGGAAGTGATGAAGATTCAACACCGTTACTCAGGCGTTGACTGGCTAAAGCCAGAAGGTACGGCTCTTATCACAGAATTCGACTGGAAAAAAAGATGGAGGACGACTTCTCTCATCAATGTCGACAATCCGGCCCAGGCTGCAAAAAAAATCTTCGACCTCAGCAGCCAGGATAGTTATAACAACCCCGGCTCTCCTGTATCCACGACAACTGCAACTGGAGAGCGAATTCTGCTCCAGGATAAGGATTGGATTTATCTTTCAGGAAGCGGAGCTTCTCCAAAAGGGGACATGCCTTTCCTGGACAAAATGGACCTCAAGTCACTTAAAAAAGAAAGGCTGTTCCAATGCGGCGAAGGAAGTTATGAAGTTTTTATCGATTTCATGGGAAAGTCAAGAGACCAGATCATAACGCGATACGAATCCAACACCGAGCCGCCAAATTATTATCTTCTCAACCTGAAAAGCAAGAAGAAAGCCGCCCTGACTGATTTCAAAGACCCTGCCCCCCAGCTGACAGGAATGAAGAAGCAGCTCATAAAATACACGAGAGCTGACGGCGTTGAACTCTCGGGAACATTGTATCTTCCGCCCGGATATAAAGAGGGAGAGCGGCTTCCCTGTGTCATCTGGGCTTACCCCATGGAATACAGCGATGCAAGAGTTGCAGGACAGGTCAGAGGCTCTCCTTATCGCTTCACTTTTTTCAGAGGGCCATCCCAGCTTTTCTTCGTCACCCAGGGATATGCACTCTTCGACGGAGCTCAGATGCCCGTCATCGGAGACCCAAAAACGATGAACGATACTTTTGTCGAGCAGATAGTATCCAGCGCCAAAGCAGCCATAGACAAGCTGGACTCGATGGGCGTCATTGACCCCAAGCGTGTTGGCGTCGGAGGACACAGCTACGGCGCTTTTATGACAGCCAACCTGCTGGCCCACTGCGACCTTTTTGCAGCCGGAATCGCCAGAAGCGGGGCCTACAACAGGACCCTAACGCCCTTCGGATTCCAGAACGAACGAAGAACTCTGTGGCAGGCGCGCGAAGTCTATTTTAATCTTTCTCCCTTCATGTTTGCTGACAAAATTAACGAGCCCATTCTCCTCATCCATGGAGAAAATGACAACAACTCCGGAACATTTCCCATCCAATCCCAGAGGCTCTTCCATGCCTTGAGTGGGCATGGAGCCACGGCCCGCTTGATCATGCTCCCCTACGAAAGCCACGGATATTCAGCAAGAGAGTCTGTGCTTCATGTGCTCGCTGAAATGTTTGAATGGTTCGATAAATATGTGAAGAACAAGCGATGAGTGAATACTGATGAATCACGAGTTGTGAATTATCAATAACGGCTCAATTCGAGGCAGAGAAAGAGTTCATTCTATAACAAAAAAGGAATAAAATAGATATTTCTCATCATTTACATTTCAATTCTCAAACAAGGATCAGTTGAAAAAGGCGTTATCTTTGCTCGCAATCGAGAAAGCTATTGAACAGACAGAGACCATTGGAAAAGAGAAGGAGTAAGAAATGACAATAAAGAGAATTCAGCATTTTATCATCATCAGCTTGTTAACATTGTCGTTGATGATTCCCTGTTCTGCCCTTATTCAAGAAGCTGAGAAAAAAACAATAGAGCAATCGATTACTTCATGGCTTATGTTAGGCCCTTTCCCCAGTCCTCTTCCTGCGTTTCATAGAGACACGAAGAAAGATTTTACAATTGACGATTTGCTTAGATTCGAAGAGATTGATACCTCAAGACTGAAGCCAAAATCGGATAACTCTGTTAAATGGCACGATGGGACTCTGGCCCGATGGGAATCCGTTCAAGGGGGAGAAAAAGGAATATCAATCGCTGAAAATCCGGCAATTCCTTCCACTGCCTACCTCGGAGTCTATATCGACACCTCGAGATGGACAAAAGCAAAACTCACCGTGACCAGCCCTCAACTCTTTCAAGTTTATTTCGATCGCGAAATTGTGGCCAGAACCGGATCGGCCAAAAGCGAAAAAGGAAACATTTCCAACGAAGCAAAAAAGACGCTCACAGATTTGGTCTTGGAAACGGGCAAGCATCTGCTCCTGGTCAAAACCCTATTCGACCCTCAATCGGGCTCTGATTGGACACTCAAAGCAGCCCTCTCTTATGATGAAAAATTTGAACCACCCTTTCCTTCTCTTACTCTTTCTGCTGACCAGAAAATGACAATCAGGCACCTTCTCGACAGTCCCCAGGTCACCGCTGTTTCCATCTCTCCTGACGGATCTCTGGCCGCATTGTCCAAGAGTCAATCGCTCCCTCCAGGTGACGATTCAGAGAATTGGGTAGAAATATATCAGATTGCAGAAGGCCGCCTGCTGCAGACCTACCGGGGAGGCCTGTCGATATCCGCCGCGAACTGGGCACCAGACGGAAAAAAATTTTCCTATACAAGCCACAGCAAGCAGGGAGGGACAATCTGGATAGTAGACTTGGAATCAGGGACTTCCACAGCCATTCTCAAAAATATTAAAGACCTGGGAAGCCATGTCTGGTCTCCTGACGGAAAATTTATTATTTATTCCGTCTTGGAGAAGAGAGAGCCAGAAGAGACCAGAATCGACAGATTTTCAAACCTTGCTGACCGACAGCCTGGATGGCGAAATAGAAATTTCCTTTATAAAATATCCCTTCCTGATGGAATTCGCCAAAGATTAACAAGCGGAGAGCTTTCGACCTCTCTCAACAGCATAAGTCCCGACGGGAAAAAGCTGCTCTTCACCAGGTCAATCATCGATTACTCTGAGCGCCCCTATTCAAAAACCGAGCTTTACTCTCTCGACCTGACAACACTGGGAGCTAAAATGCTGTGGAAAGGAAAATGGTTTGGAAGTGCCCAGTGGTCGCCAAAAGGCGAAAAGATTCTCATCCTTGGAGGTCCCTCGACATTTGAGGATGTTGGGGTCAATGTTCCAAAAGGGACGATACCCAACGAATACGACTCACAGGCCTACCTCTTTGAACCATTGACAAATAAAGTTGAGCCTCTGACTAAGAATTTTAATCCTTCGATCGATCAGGCTTTCTGGTCTGGGCTTGAAGATTGGATTTACTTTGTCGCTACAGACCGCGACTCTCGTCATCTCTACGGATACGACTTGAAGAAAAAAGAATTTTCTTTCATTGACTGCGGCGTTGAGATTATCGAAGAAATAGCCATGGCAGAGAAAAAGCCCATAGCCATTTATACCGGGTCGAGCGCAGCTATTCCTCCCAAGACTTTTATTTTGAATATTCCAAAAAAAGAAAGCTACCTTCTCGGTGACTCAGCCAAAGAGGATTATGCTGACGTCAAGTTCGGAGAGGTCAAGCCCTGGTCATTTAAAAACAAGAAAGGCCGAGAAATCGAAGGGCGAGTTTATTATCCTCCTGACTTCGACAGCAGCAAAAAATATCCCTGTATCGTTTATTATTATGGCGGCACCACTCCTGTTACCCGCGAATTTGGCGGCCGCTACCCCAAAAATTTATATGCTGCCCAAGGTTATATCGTTTATGTCCTTCAGGCGAGCGGAGCAACGGGATACGGGCAGGAGTTCTCCGCCCTTCACGTCAACGACTGGGGACTGATTGTTGCTGACGAAATCATCGACGGCGTGAAAAAATTTTTGACTGCCCATCCATTTGTCGATGAGCGCCGGCTGGGCTGCATCGGCGCTTCTTACGGCGGATTTATGACCATGCTCATCCTCACCCGCACCAACATCTTTGCCGCCGCCATCGCTCACGCCGGAATAAGCTCAATTTCCAGCTACTGGGGCGAAGGATATTGGGGCTACATTTACAGTGCCTTTGCCGCAGCGAACAGCTTTCCCTGGAACAGGAAAGATATCTATGTCAACCAAAGCCCGCTCTTCAACGCGGATAAAATCACCACTCCCCTTCTTCTTCTCCACGGCTCGGTGGACACCAACGTTCCCCCCGGAGAAAGCACACAGCTTTTTACTGCTTTGAAGATTCTTGGCAGGGAAGTGGAATATATCCAGATTCTGGACCAGAATCATCATATTCTGACTTATAACAAGAGAATAATCTGGACAAAGACCATCTTGGCCTGGTTCGACAGGTGGCTCAAAGGACAGCCGGAATGGTGGACGGCTCTTTATCCAAGCCAATAACCTGAATTTTAGGAATAAGCCCACAGCTTTTGTCGAAAAAGTCACAGAAAAATCTCGTAAGCCTCCCCAAGAAAATCAACAACATCTCTGATACAAGCTGTTGACTTACGACAAAATTTGGATTACTTCTTTAAACAAGGTGGATCAGGCAATGATATCAAAAGGAAGCTCCGAGAGGAAAATTTCGGATTTTGAAAGTTGTTTCCTCATGAGAAACTCAAGATAAATATTTGATTTGGACTGGCCAGCAAGCGACCGTGGCGCCACATTTTAAAATGATTAGCCCTTTGGGGTGAATGAACATGACTTCTTCATATCAAATGAAAGGAGTGAAGTATCCCCAAAATTTCATCGCAGAAGGCGATTTACTTATTTTTTATAATGACTTACCATCCATCAAGAAAGAAAAAAAACGCAATTTTTCTATCGAGGAGCATTGGCAGTGGAGGAGAAGTGTCCACTTTAAGCAAAACGAATTGACTGGGAAGATTTGACGATGAAGATAAGCTTTAACAAATTAAAAGAAGAATATCGAGATTTTATCGACAAATCTCCTCATTTATTTTTCTCCACCGACCTCAAGGGAAATTTTTTGTTTATCAATAAGGCTGCAGAAAAGATAACAGGGTTCCCTCTTTCTAAACTGCAAATGAGTAATCTCGAAAATGTCGCAGCGCCGGGATATCAAACTGCCATAAAAAAGCTTTTTCAGGACGGCTTTAAAAATGAAAACATGCCGCCATTGGAAGTCGAGATTGCTGACAGAAGTGGAAATCGAATTCCCCTGGAGATTCAACTCATTGGAGTTAAAGACAAAAACGGCAAGCCGGCTTCCCTTCAATGGATTGCCAGAGAAATTAGCGAACAAAAAAAGGCGATAAAAAAAATCGAACTCCTCCATAAGAAAGCTCTTGACACAAGGTCAATATTCATCTCTGTCCTGAACAGCACGGAGAATATTGCCGTTCAGGGATACAACAACAAGGGTGAAGTCATTTTCTGGAACAAATTCTCAGAGAAATTGTTCGGATTCCAGGAGAAGGAAGTAAAAGGAAAAACACTCAAGGAATTCCTTCTTTCAAAATCCGATGAAAAAGAATTCAAAAAACACGTAAAAACCGCGGTTCAGAATAATAAACCATCGCCTCTCACAGAATGGGTAACCAAGACAAAGATGGGAGATATGCGGCACATTTTATGCTTTATCTTTCCCTCCCTTCTCGAAGAACGCGACCCCATGGCCATCGCCATGGTCGCAGACATAACGGAGGCGAAGAAGGCACAAGAAAAAATAAACGAAGTCTATCTCCAGCTCGCGAGATTCTCTGAAATATCCGCCGACATTTTATCCATCGCCGATGAAGAGAAACTATTCGACCGCATCGCCCAGGCGGTCATCGATATATCAGATTATCGAAGAGTGCTTATCTCATATTTTATCGACACTCCTCCCTATCGCGAGATCATCGGCTACAAGGGAATAAAGAGGGCAGATTTAGAAAGAATAAAGAAAATTAAAATGCCGAGAGAAAAATACCTGGAGTACTTCAGAAAAGGAATTAAAATCGGGAGCAACTCTTCCTACATTCCTCACACCTTAAAAAATATACTGGACCAAAAGGCAGTCATCTACGGAGAAAGCGCCTACCCTGATATCAAAGGCTACTGGCACAAAGAGGACAATTTGCTCGTCCCCATGAAAGATGCAAAGGGAAAGATGATTGGAGTCATTTCAATCGATGAATCCAAGAGCGGACTCATCCCCACCGAGGAGACGGTCAGACCTCTGGAGATCTTCGCCAACCTGATGTCCGAAGTGATCCAGAAATATAAGCTGGTAAAAAAAATCAGTGAGTCTGAAGAAAAGTATCGAGACCTGGTGACCAACATTAAAGTTGGAATCATCAGAGCAACGCCTGACGGAAAAATTCTTGAAGCCAACCCTGCTGCCAAAGAAATGTTCGGCTATACCGATAACGCTCAATTCCTTAATCTCAGCGTCTCTTCATTATTTCCAAATCCGGATGACTACAGAACTTTCATAAAAAGTATCGAAGAAAAAGGCTATGTGAAGAACTTCGATAGGGCTTTGATGAAAAGAGGCGGAACCCAATTCTGGGCATCCATCATCTCCACCGCAGTAAAGGACAGCTCAAGAAGAACTATATATTACGATACCGTTATCGAAGACATCACCGAAAGGAAAAAACTTGAGGATAAAGTCCACCGCCTTTCGATAACTGACGAATTGACTGGATTGTTCAACAGAAGATATTTTAACAATACTATTCCTCTTGAAATCAAAACAGGTGAAATATGGAGAAGCGCCCTTTCCCTTGTCATGGTTGATATTGACAACCTCAAACAATACAATGACCTCTATTTACACCTCGAAGGAGATAAAATTTTAGCAGAAACTGCCCAGAACATATCCGACACCTTAAGAAAAGAAGGAGACTGGGTGGCAAGGTTCGGAGGAGATGAATTTGTCGTTGTCCTGCCCGGAACAAATGCCTCGCAAGCAGGCATCGTTGCCGAAAGGATTAGAAAAATCTCAAGTGAGCTTGAATTCCATATAAAAGGAGATAAGGTTCACATAACAGTCAGTGCAGGAGTTTCCTGCTTTTATTACCTGGAGAGCGCGCCGACAAGCAGCGGCAAAGATAAGATACCTAAAACAAACTATGAAAAAATTTCAAACGAATTGGTAAAACTTGCCGATGAAGCTCTATTGGATGCAAAGAAATCAGGAAAAAATAAGGTTGTTATCTCCACAAAAGCCATAGAGCTCAGCAGGATTATTAAATAGCTGGCTTCTCTTTTTTGATCAAACCTGGGCAGGCTTTCACACAGACTCCGCAGACGTGCTGGCCGACAATCCCTATCTTCCTGAACTCTTTAAGCTTCTCGAAACAGGCCCAGTGGTCAAAATCTTCTTTTCGTTCTTTGATAGCCTGGGCAGGGCATATCTCCAGGCATTTCCGGCATTTTCCGCAGTCTTTATTCAGAGGCCTGTCGGCTTCGAGCGGCATATCGGTCAATACCGTGACCAGCCTGAATCTTGCCCCATGCTCAGGATTGACCAGAAGGTTGTTCCTTCCTATCCAGCCCAGGCCAGCCAGATAGCCAACTTTCTTATGGGAAAGATGAGCTTTTTGCTTTTCCCAGTCTATAATCTGGGAGGCGGGAATGGGGAGAGCCTTGAAGCCGAGTTCCTGAATAGATGAAGATATATCGAAAGCCGCCCTGTCCAGGAAAAAATTAAGCTGACGATAATGGTGAAAATAAAGCGGAGTGGGCCTGTCAACAATATCTTCCAGGACAGAATCAAGCAGCCGCTTGCCGAGAGAAATTGCCCTGTGGAACTTTTTTCTCCGGTTCTTGTCGAGGAGGAATTCCTCTCTTATCTCCGTGATATCAGCAACCCCAAAAAGAGAGAGCCCTTGTTCCAGAGCAAACTTTTTCAGCTTCTGGTAATCCTTCTCTTTTTCTTTCATGAAAATTCATTTTAGCGGCGGCGGCGAAAGCTGTCAATGAAAGTTGCTCTGTTTGACTCAAGCCAGAGATTAAGATATATAAATTGATGAATTCGAACCGAAGAGGAGCAATCATGAGTGAAAGAACTCTGGCCATTATCAAGCCTGATGCCGTTAAGAAAAAGATAATAGGCAAGATTATCCAAAGAATCGAAGAGGAAGGATTTAAAATTTTGGGGCTGAAGATGCTTCATCTGACCAAGGAAGAAGCTAAGGGCTTTTATATTGTTCATAAAGACAAGCACTTCTATCAGAGCCTGACGGACTTCATGTCTTCTGGAGAAATCGTGGTCATGGTCCTTGAAGGGGAGAATGCCATCTTACGCTGGCGTGAAGTGATGGGGGCTACAGACCCGATAATGGCCAAACAGGGGACTCTGCGCCAAATGTTTGGATTTTCCATAGAAAGAAACTCGGTCCACGGCTCTGACAGTCCTGCCACTGCAGAGTGGGAGATCGACTATTTCTATAAAGGCAAAAAATTATAGATTTTCTGCGCTTTATACAATTTTTTTATGAAAAATCAATGCTCCAGCTCATTTTATTTGTGCTGTTTATATTTTGAGATTAAGAAGAATGTCTATCAAAGGCTTCTATCTCTGTCTCGTATTTCTCTGATAAATTAATCCAATAATTTTTTAAAAAAAGACACACTTAAAAGAAAGGGGAAAATCAAATACCTGCCTGATTAGATAATTGATAGCAAAAATTTATTTAGGAAAAAGCACTATATATACGACTAATATAAATGAGAAATACAATATATAGCTAAAAAAGAAATTTTAAAAAATTCGATAAAAAGAGCCAAAAAAACAAGGCAATGAAAGAAGGGCTAAAAAAAGGGAAAAAAGAAGAAAAAAAATTCAATTTTTATAATAAGAAATCGACTAAAAATATGAAAATTTTTGTCAATAAAAAAATTAATAAAGGTTGAATACTATAAATAATTATATTTATATTAATAACTTATATAAAATAATACTTGACAATTTTTTTAATATATTTTATTTATATCGCGACGCCTTGGAGGGAGATTCAGTAAAGAGGAACTTAACTCTCAAGATTAAAGAAATTCTTCCTTCTTCTACTTTTCTCCCCCAGCCGTTCTCAAAATTAAACAAGGAGGTTTTCAGACTATGCGTAAAAAAACACTAAGGATCGTTGCTATTGTGGCCTGCTTCAGCATTCTCTCCCTCTATGTTCCAGGACTTATGGCTGTTGAGAAGGCAGATAGGTACAACAAGAAAACTGACCTCACGAAATTCTTCATGAAGCCAGCTGTTATCCTGTCTTATTTTCTCCCCTTTCTGAGCTCCATCTTTGATAGCGGTGCAAAGACTACTACCCCGGCCCAGAATTCCACAACCAATACCGTGAAAAAAATCAAAATTACAGGTGATTCAGTTTCGCCAAAAACTGGAGATTAATAAAAAAAATTTTGATAAGTTAGAAGTTCAACCTAAGAAAAAAAGAAGTTTTTTATAAAATAGAACTCTATATTATTTTATAATAAAATATTGCCTTTTTATACTATATATAATTCACCCTAAAAGCTGATTGACTTATTACATATTTATCTAATAAAATCTTATTAATTAAAATAAATTGAAATCTATGAAGAAATTAATTTTATTAATACTGTATTTAATTGTACTATTTTTCTTCTACCCCTTAACTAGACTTTTTTCCATTGAAAATGAAATCTCAGAACAAAAGTATCTTCAACTCCTTGAACAAGCTGAAAAGTCAAAGCTCGATGGAAAATTTAATGAATCGATTGAAAAGTTTTCATTTATCTTAAGCAAAATTAATGATAAAGAAAAGAAATGTGAATTCCTTCAAAAACTTGCTCTTTTATATTGGAACATTGATCAAAATGACAAATCAATAGAGTCATACAAACAAGCTCTTTCTATTGCCAAAGAACTTAATTTAGAAAAAAATATGAAAGAATGTCAGCATTCCCTTGAAATTCACAAACTTTACAAGGAAGGAATAGATTTTTTTTCAGCAAATGAATATCAAAAATCAATAGAAAGCTTTAAAAAAGCTATCGCCCTAGCAGAAAAAATAAATAGCAATGAGCACAAACTAAAGTGTTTGCGCAAGCTCAGCCTTAACTATTGGGAATTGAATAAGATTAGCGAATTTGATTCTTTGAACGAAAGTGCGTTAAAGATTGCAAATGATTTAAATAATAAAATAGAACAAGGAAGATGTTTAATTAATATCGGCCTTTTCTATTGGAAATTAAATAGTTATTCTAAAGCTTTAAGCTATTATGAAGGAGCCCTCAAAATTGCAAAAGAAGAAAAAAATAAAAAAAATGAAGGAGCATGCTTTACTAATATTGGTCTTATCTACTTATACTGGGGCAACTTTGAGAAAGCCTCCTTTTACCTTGAAAAAGCTCTTTCAATAGATAAAGAAATAGATAATATAAATTACATTTCTATGGATCTTAATAACTTAGGAACGTTATATCGCCGTATGGGCCTTCTTTCAAGAAAAGAAGAAGACTTTAATAAAGCATTGAATTACTTCTTCAATTGCCTTGAAGTCATAAAGAAAAATAAAGATATAAAAACAGAAATTAAAGTCTTAAACAATATAGGTTCTATTTACTCAGAAATAGGGTCTCTCTATTCAGAACAAGAAAAATGCCAAGAAAAATACGCCCTTGCTTTGAAATATCTTAACTCGAGCAAAAAAAAGGCAGAAGAGATTCAAGACCGAGAAGAGATGGGAATAATTCTTACAAATATAGGAGTCGTTTATTATAACCAGAGGAACTATGAAGAGTCTACGAAATGTTATGAGAAAGTAATCAATTTAAATACTGGAAGAGAGCAGATATTATGGGAAACCTATATGGAAAGCGCTAGAGCATACGAAAAACAAAACCATCTAGAAAAAGCTTTAGAATGTTATAAAGACTCAATAAAACTTATTGAAAAAATCCGCTCATATATAGACCTAGAACAGTTTAAGGCAAGATACCTTGGCACCGAAAAGAGAATCGATGCCTATCATTATCTTATTATTTTTCTCCTCAATCATTATCAGCCTCATTCAAAGGAAGAATTTGAGCTTGAAGCTTTTAATTACCTTGAAAGGGCTAAAGCAAGAGCATTTCTTGATAGCTTAGAACTTTCTCAAATCGACATAACTCAGGGAGTTGACCCGGAGACTTTAAATCAAGAAAAAGAGCTTATGAAGGATTATTTAAATCTCCGGGCAAAATTGTTAGCATCAGAATTTGCTCCCGAAGAAAAAAACATTATTCTTGAAAAGCTCAATGAAAAAGAAGACGAAATGGACGCACTAAAACTTAAAATAAGGTCGGAAAATCCAACAAATCCAGAATATGGCGATATTATAACATTAAAAGAAGCTAGAGAAAAACTCCTTGATAATAACACTGCCTTTTATGAATACTGCATCGGCAAGGAAAAGTCTTATGCTTTTGTAATCACCAAAAGGGATCTAAAAATATTTCCACTTCCGGATAGAAACGAAATCAAGAAATATGTCTCAGATTATCTAAAGACCATCTCAGATAAAAATAATAATAATTTTAAAGCTGGCTATGAGCTATTCAAAACTCTTGTTTTACCTGGCTTAGAAAAAAATATAAAAACTATAATATTCATCCCTGATGATGTCCTCAATTATCTTCCCTTCGAGGCTCTTATTACCAGCAAAGAAAAAAACGACTGGCTGATTAAAAGGTATAAAATTGCTTATGCTCCGTCAGTTTCTTCTTTTAGAGAAATTATTCAACGCAAAAAGTCAAGCGAAAAAAAACCAAGGAAAGATTTATTAGCTTTCGGCGACCCTTATTTTGGAAAATTTGAAACTGAAGGCAACTGGAATAGCGTTATAAAAGAGTTCTTCTCCAATGACGCAATCAATCTTTCCAGGCTAAGATACAGTAGTCTCGAACTCGATAAAATCAGTGCTCTCTTTGCTAAATCAAAGCAAAATATTTTTAAAAGAGAATATGCAAACAAAGAACAACTGAAAAATAATAACCTTGAAGAATTCAAGGTCATTCATTTTGCAACGCACAGCATCATTGATGATAAGGACCCCACCCGTTCCTCAATTGTCCTTTCTTTAAATCAAGAACAAAACGAGGACGGTTTTCTCCAGGTAAGAGAAATTTACAATCTAAGGCTCAATTCTGATTTGGTCACTCTCTCTGCCTGCGAGACTGGGCTTGGTGAGCTTATCCATGGGGAGGGAATTGTGGGCTTAAACAGAGCCTTCTTCTATGCAGGAACTTCTGCGCTTCTGATGACCTTATGGGCTGTCAATGATCAAGCAAGTTGTCAGCTCATGGATAGATTTTACCGTCATCTCCGATCATCCGAATCAATCATGGATGCATTAAGAAGTGTGAAGCTTGAAATGATTAATTCTGGTGTCTTATCCCATCCATACTACTGGGCAGGATTCGTCGTCTCGGGAAAGGCAGATGAAATTATCTTTCCGAAATCAAAAGGCAGATGGCTTCTTATCGGAGTCTCTCTCCTCTTAGCAGGAGGAATAATCTTCGTTGCTTTTC
>Ga0172363_10003457_pt1 | contig 12845 bp, 10 predicted proteins | sample LakKivs2_kivu2a2_FD_114541 | JGI IMG/M metagenome (GOLD analysis project Ga0172363, IMG submission 114541) | Sediment microbial communities from Lake Kivu, Rwanda - Sediment s2_kivu2a2 | ecosystem: Environmental > Aquatic > Freshwater > Lake > Sediment | place: Rwanda: Western Province, Lake... | reverse complement strand
TTATTGACATTCATACCCATGTAGCAAAACCTGCTGAAGGTATATTTTCAATCGATGTTCTCATGGTCCATGAAGAAAGATCTCCGGGCAGTGAACCGGGAATCGCGTACAGCGCCGGCATACACCCATGGTACCTTAACGAATCAAACCGCCGGATGCTCATTGAAAAGGTCGCTGAACTTGTGACTCATCCGTCTGTTATAATGGTCGGGGAAGCCGGATTTGACAAGCTCAGGGGTCCGGAGCTGGAGATTCAGCGAATGGTCTTTGAGGAACAGGCTGCCATATCTGAGTCTGGTAAAAAGCCTTTGGTGATACATTGTGTCAGAGCCTGGGATGAACTGTTTATGGAACATAAGAAGCTCAAACCGAAGATGCCATGGCTGGTTCACGGCTTCAGGGGAAGCAGGGAGCTGGCGATGCAGCTCATCAGCAGGGGAATGTACATCTCGTTCTGGTTCGATTTCATCCTGAGGCCTGAATCTGCAGAGCTGGTAAGAAATCTGCCTTCTGACAGGATCTTTCTTGAAACAGACGGTGCAGACGTAAATATTTCTGATATATATAATAAGGTATCTTCTGATCTTGAATTATCGCTTGGTGAATTAAAGAATAGGATTCAAAAGAATTTTCGTAATTTTTTTGTTTCGCCAAAGGAGAAAAACGGCCCCCCAACACCCCTGAAGGGGGGCTGAAAATAAAGTCCCCTTCGGGGATTTAGGGGCTTAATCTGAAGTTCAGTGTAATTATCAATCATGGAAAACTGGCTGTCAAGGACTGAAATGATTATTGGGGAAAGGGCATTGAAGAAGCTCAAAGCCTCAAACGTGCTTGTTTTCGGGCTGGGCGGAGTGGGGGCCTATGCTGCCGAGATGATCTGTCGTGCCGGAGTTGGAAAAATGACAATTGTCGACGGGGACGTAGTTCATTTATCAAACAGGAACAGGCAGCTGCTTGCCCTTAAAAGCACCGAAGGACATTATAAATCCGGATTAATGGCTGCAAGGCTTCATGATATAAATCCGGAAATGGATCTGACTGCAATCAACGAATATATAAAAGATGAACGGATGATTGAGATTCTTGATGCCGGGTATGATTATGTTGTCGATGCAATAGATACCTTATCTCCGAAGGTTTTCCTTATATACCATTCGGTTCAGAGAAAATATCATGTGGTAAGTTCCATGGGATCTGGCGGTAAATTTGATCCGCAGCAGATCAGGATAGCTGATATTTCAGAAACATCAGGATGCACGCTTGCAAGGATGCTTAGAAAGAAGCTTCACAAGCTTGGTGTGCGGGAGGGTGTAACAGCCGTTTATTCTCCTGAGGCAGTTGATAAAGGTAAAATTGTCGCGGCATCCGGAGAACCGAATAAAGCATCGGTTGTCGGGACTGTTTCATACATGCCTGCGGCATTCGGGATTGCCTGCGCTTCGGTGGTAATACGGGATCTGGCCGGAATCGGGAATCAGTCCAGGGCATGGTAATTTCTGTATAGAAGTTATTTATAACTATTTAACATATAAATCATTGCTTTCACCTCAGTTGCAACAATCTTATTACTATATTTGCAACTTAAACTTGGTTTAGTTTTAGACCAATGAGCAAGATTATCAGAAATTTATCAGTATTTATGTTATGGCTGGCCGGTATCATTTTCTGTGCCCACCTGATAATCTCTCACGACCATCATTCCTCGGGATCCTTCTCAGGTCAGAATGAAAACTGTCCCTTATCAGATCAAAGACATGATCATAATCCGAGATTCCCTGCACACTGTCATGCTTTTAACGACCTGATATCTGAAAAGTTAAGTCCCCTTAAATTACTTACTGTAATTCAGCATAATTTCATTACGCTGGTAAATACTTTTGCTGAATCTCCACATAAAATTCTGAAGTTTTGCGTCATTGCTGAATCACCCGATAATTCTCTTCCTTATCCATTTATTTCAGGTTCCTTGCTGCTCAGGGCACCTCCCTTCCTGGCATAATCTTCCCCGGTTTTCATTTTATTCATGGATTTGATTAATCCCTGAAACAACCGTTTCCATTTACCAGAAGTCTTCAGGAAATTTTTAACACATGCAGTAAATAATTGTTTATCAATAAATTTATTTTAAATGATAGGTAGAATTATTACATTTTCGGTCAGGAATAAGTTCATTATTGGATTGTTCGTACTTGTATTGACAGGCTGGGGTATATATTCTCTTACCCGGCTGACAATAGATGCAATCCCTGACATTACAAATAATCAGGTTCAGGTTATTTCTCTCGCTCCGTCACTTGCAACCCAGGAAGTGGAAAGTTTCATAACTGCACCCATCGAAGTCGCAGTAGCAAATATCCCTGATATTATTGAACTACGGTCAATTTCACGTCTCGGATTATCCGTTGTAACTGTTGTATTCAAGGATAATGTCGATATATACTGGGCCAGACAACAACTGGGTGAAAGGCTGAAAGAAGCTGAAGAGGCCATCCCGGAAGGACTTGCCCAGATTTCCCTGGCTCCTATATCAACGGGTTTGGGTGAGATTTATCAATATCGCCTGACAGTGGAAAAGGGATTTGAGAAGGAGTTCAATCCGATGGAGCTGAGATCTCTTCAGGACTGGGTTGTCAGACGTGAAATGCTGGGGACTCCGGGAGTTGCTGACATAAACAGTTACGGGGGATTTGTGAAACAGTACGAAATTGCAGTTAATCCTGAACGGCTGAGATCAATGAACCTGACACTTACTGATATCTTTACATCCCTTGAAAAAAATAATGAGACTACAGGAAGTGCTTATATTGATAAAAATCCGACTGCCTATTTCATCAGAGGAATAGGGTTGGTTAAAACACTGGAGGATATCGAGAAAATTGTAGTGAAAACAACTGCTTCCGGACCACCTCTCCTGATCAGGGACATAGCAACGGTGCAGTATGGAAATGCAACAAGGTACGGATTAAGTCTATTCAGAAATCATTGCCTGAACAGGTCAGGATTGAGTCATATATCAATCGTTCTGATCTGGTAAGCCGTGCAATCGGGACTGTCTCAAGAAACCTGATAGAAGGAGCACTGATAGTCATTTTTATCCTGGTATTGTTACTGGGTAATATGAGAGCAGGGCTTGTGGTAGCCTCAGTAATCCCGCTTTCCATGCTTTTCGCCATATCAATGATGAATATATTCGGCGTTTCAGGGAACCTTATGAGTCTAGGGGCCATTGATTTCGGGCTGATTGTGGATGGTGCTGTAATAATTGTAGAAAGTGTTGTACACAGAATTACAATGAGCAGACATCATCTTCAGGGTATTGTGAAGCTGAGCCGGGAGCAGATGGATGAAAATGTAACTGTCTCGGCAAAGAGGATGATGAATTCAGCAACATTCGGGCAGATCATAATCCTGATAGTATATCTGCCGATAATAACACTTGTCGGTATTGAAGGGAAAATGTTCCGTCCGATGGCTCAGGTTGTCATGTTTGCACTTATCGGGGCAACAGTTCTTTCACTTACCTATGTCCCGATGGCTTCGGCACTGTTCCTGAGCAGGAAAACCGGACACAAGCCAAATTTTTCTGATAAACTGATGGAATGGATCAGAAAAGTATTTGATCCTGTCATTGCCTATTCATTAAAAAATAAACTTCTTGTATCTGTTGCAGCGATCCTGCTTTTTGTTCTCAGCATCATTGTTTTCAGAAACCTGGGTGGTGAGTTTATCCCTCAGCTTGAGGAGGGAGATCTTGCTGCAGGAGTCATGACACTTCAGGGCGGATCATTAAGCAATACAATCGATAAAGTGAAGATTGCCAATAAGATAATGCTGGAGAATTTCCCTGAAATTAAGCATGCTGTATGTAAAATAGGGGCTGCTGAAATCCCGACTGATCCAACCCCGATGGAAACGGGTGATTATATAATTACACTGAAGGATAAAGCTGATTGGACGTCTGCGCAAACTCGTGAAGAGCTTATCGGCAAAATGGAAGAAAAACTCATATCCCTTGCCGGTGTTAAATTTGAGTTTCAGCAGCCAATCCAGATGAGATTCAATGAACTTATGTCGGGCTCAAAACAGGACATTGCAATTAAGATATTTGGTGATGATCTCTCAGTGCTGGCTGAAAAAGCTGCAGATGCGGAACAGATAATCCGGTCAGTTCCAGGTGTTGAGGATATTAATGTTGAGAAGGTTACAGGCCTTGGACAGGTGCAGGTAGAATATAACCGCGACCGCCTGGCGCAATACGGTTTGACTGTGGAAGATGTTAATTCAATTCTGCGTGCGGCTTTCGCTGGAAATCAGGCCGGTGTGGTATATGATGAAGAGAAGCGTTTCGGTCTAGTTGTCAGACTTGACAAAGATTTCAGAAACGACCTTGATGATGTTAAAAGCCTTTCAGTCGGACTCCCTGACGGTCATCAGATCCCGTTTGAACAGGTTGCAGATATCTCGATAAAATCTGGTCCCGCGCAGGTGTCAAGAGAAAATACAAAACGAAGGATCACCATCGGCTTCAATGTACGAAACCGTGATATCCGGAGTGTAATAAATGATGTGACAGTCCGGATTGATCAGAAGATACAACTTCCGACAGGATATTACATCTCATACGGAGGTCAGTTCAAAAACCTTGAAGAAGCACAGAAAAGGTTGTCTGTAGCGGTTCCGGTGGCTTTACTGCTGATCTTTGTTCTGTTGTTCTTCACTTTTAATTCGGTAAAACAGTCACTGCTGATATTCACCGCAGTACCTATGTCGGCAATCGGCGGTGTATTTGCACTTTGGATCCGCGGAATGAATTTCTCAATCTCTGCAGGAGTGGGCTTTATAGCATTATTTGGTGTTGCAGTCCTGAACGGTATCGTATTAATTGCTGAGTTTAACCGCCTTGAAAAAGAGGGAATTGCAGATATCTATGAAAGAGTGGTGAAAGGACTTAAAACAAGGCTGAGACCAGTCATCATGACAGCATCAGTTGCTTCCCTTGGTTTTCTTCCCATGGCGTTATCAACCTCCGCGGGTGCTGAAGTCCAGAAGCCCCTGGCAACTGTAGTGATTGGCGGACTTATTACCGCAACATTACTCACCCTGATTATATTACCGGTGTTCTACATCTTTTTTTCAGAAAGATTAAAATTCAATGTCAGGCGCGGTTCCTCAAGGAAAATTACACTTGTTCTGTTCCTGATGGCTGCAATGTCAGCCCCCGGAAAACTCGAAGCCCAGGAGAAAAAAACAATCAATTTGCATGATGCAATACAAAGCGCTCTTGACAGCAACCTGACAATAAGGTCAGCAATCTATTCTGTTGATGCCAGCAGGGTGCTTAAAGGATCAGCGATCGATCTTCCAAAGACATCAGTCGATGGTCAGTACGGGCAACTTAATTCTTTCACAAGGGATAATAGTATTACTGTATCTCAGTCATTTGCATTTCCGGCCGTTTATGCTAACCGGTATAAACTCGCTGATGCCAATTTACGAAGCAAAGAATGGGCATACAAAATATCGCAGCTTGAGATTGCCTCTCAGGTGAAAATGGTTTACTGGCAGTACGTTTATCTCGAATCAAAAAGGGAATTGCTGCTGTATCAGGACAGCCTTTATACCGGTTTTCTGAGAGCCGCGGAATTAAGGGCAAAAGCAGGCGAGACTAACAAGCTTGAAATGATAACCGCCCGGTCGCAGAGCCTTGAGGTCAGAAACAAGCTTTACCAGGTTTATTCTGACATAAATATTTATGAAAGAAAGCTAGCTGTACTTCTCAACAGCAAATCACCTTTAAGACCTTCTGATCAAAAGCTTCATCTGATAGAATTCATTTTAAATCCCGACAGCCTTTCTGTTCTGGAGAGTCCATCTCTTGGCTATGTGCACCAGCAAGTCGAAGTTTCCAGAAGGGAAATGAAACTCGAACAAAGTCAGATGTTCCCCGATTTGAGCCTGGGATATTTCAGTCAGACAATGATCGGAATTCAGGATGTAGAAGGATCGCAGCGTACCTTTGGCAGCCATGACAGGTTCAATGGTATCCAGGCAGGATTATCCGTTCCGTTGTGGTATCTTCCTTTTTCTGCCCGGAATAAGGCAGCAAAGATAAATTATGAAAAGGCCAAAACAGATGCGGAAAATTTTTCCGCTTCAATTACAGCCGAATACCTGTCATTGCTTGATGATTTTAAGAAATATTCATCAAGTGTTTATTATTATGAGAACCAGGCAGTACCAGAAGCAAACCTGATAATTGACCAGGCCTCCAAAAGTTATAAGGCAGGCGCCCTGGATTATCTTGATTTTGTCCAGGCACTTGGCAGAGCTCTGGCAATAAAACAAGACTATCTGGATGCACTCAACAACTGTAACCAGACCATTATATCAATTGAATTTATTACAGGAAGAATATTTTAAATATTATAGCCATGACAAAAATTGAATATGCGGTTTCAGGAATAATTACAGGAGTTACCCTTTTTATTTTCTCCTGCACTACAGGCAGCAAGTCAGGTTCTTTAACTGCCAGTGAGGAAGTGCTGCCAGAGGACATTGTAGAATTACGTGAGGACCAGATACAAGTCGCCAGTGTCGAATTAGGGAGCATAGTTATGCAGTCAATCGGGAATATCATAAAAGCAAACGGGATTGTTTCGGTTGCACCGCAGAATCTTGCTACTGTATGCATGCCTCTTGGCGGTTTTATAAAAAACACAAATCTTCTGCCCGGTAATTATGTAAAAAAAGGAGAAAGTCTTGCCAGCATCGAAAACCAGGAATTTATCGACATACAGCAAAACTACCTGGAGGCAAGAAACAAGCTTTCATACGCGAAGGCTGAATATGATCGCCATATTGACCTTTATAAAGATGATGTCTATTCAGAGAAGAACGTGCAGCAGGTTACTGTCGATTACAGGAACCTTACCGCGATGGTAAGATCGCTTGAACAGAAACTCCTGATGATAGGAATCGATCCCGGCCAGCTGACGGAGGAAAACATCAGCAGGTCCGTGATCCTTAAATCTCCGATAAGCGGATATCTTAAATCGGTAAATATAAATATTGGCAAATATGTATCCTCCGGGGATGTTTTATTCGAAATAGTTAACAGTGAAAAACTGTATCTCGAACTTAGACTTTTCGAGAAGGATGCAGAAAAAGCATCAAGGGGACAGAAGGTCAAGTTTTATGTAAACAACGGGAATGAAGAACATGAAGCAGTGATCACTCAGACAGCAAAATCTGTAGGTGAAGATAAAACCTTCAGTGTCTTTGCTGCTGTAACAGGTTCTGATGCCGGTATTCTTCCGGGAATGTACGTCAATGCATATATTCAGGAATCGGGTCATCTGGCTGCAACTTTGCCTTCAGAGGCAATCGTCAGCTTTAATGATAAGGATTATATTTTTGTCTTCGATAAAAACAAGGAAGAAGCGGGGAAGCCATTCACCGAATACCGGTTTATTGAAGTTACAAAAGGTATTTCGGCATCAGGTTATACAGAGGTTAATCTTCCTGACGGCTTTGATGTTAAAACGGCAAAAGTGGTCATAAAGGGAGCATATAACCTGCTTTCAGCGAAGAAGAACGCCGGAGAGATGGCCTGCTAGATGTGACTCAGAATATGGAGGATCATGATATTTATATAGTTCCCTTAATTCTGAAATAATAAACAATCTTATCTTAATTTGAACATTTTCAATGACTTTTTTGTTTCTTTAGAGTTGGATATTTTATGAAACAGGCATTCGTCATAATATTAGTATCGATATTGTTTGCTTCAGGAATGAAGGTAAGTATTGATCGTCATTATTGTGGAGGGGAACTCGCAGATATAAAGATTTCATTGACAGGGAAAATGGCTTCATGCGGGATGGAAAGAGTGGAACGAGACATTACAAAGTATCCGATTTTTGAAAATAGATGCTGCGAGGATCATATAGTTTTTTACAGTATCTGCAGTAATTATTATCCGCAATATTTCAGCTTATATTGCCCGGAATTAAAAAAAGATATTCCTTCTCATATAAATATTAATTCTGTTTTCAGAGCTGCCAGAAGTACTGATCTGATTTCCATGGCTATACCCCCTGGCAATACAATCAAGCCAAGCCTGATACTATACAAGATTTGCGTATTCCGTATTTGATTTATCATCTTTATTTCTTTAACCATGGAGCCTTCCAATTGTACCTTCATCTGGTATAGGTATTGTATGCTCCGGAGTTGATCATTAGCATTTATTCTAAATTTTACTAATAACTTTTTAAATTCTATCATTATGAAAACATTAAGTCTTATTCTTACAGTTTTTCTTGCAGTTGGTCTTAATATGTCAACTATTGCCCAGACCAACGACCAAAGCCAGAAGAATATTTCTTCCGCCAGGACTGAATCATTTAAAGTATGGGGGAAGTGTGATATGTGCAAAACCCGTATAGAAAAAACCGTGAAGGATGAGGGCGTGACAAGTGCTGCATGGGATGGTAAAACACAATTGCTAACAGTAACGTATAACCCTGCAAGAATAAACAAGGACGCACTCAGCAAGAAACTTGCTTCTGTTGGTCATGATACAGAAAAGTATAAAGCTCCTGATGATGTTTATGCAAAACTACCCGGTTGCTGCCATTATGAAAGAGCTAAATAATAGATCCATGTTACTTTAAAACTTTGAAATTTAATATATTAAAGAATGAAAAAGAGTCTTTTGATTATAGGATTTGTTGCTTTTGCAACTTTGATGTTCAACTCTTGCGGTAGAGGCATTTCGAAAGAAAAACAACCGGCGAACACGGAGGTAGCAGCAGTTCAATACACATGCCCGATGCACCCTGAGGTTATAAGTGATAAACCAGGTGATTGTCCCAAATGTGGAATGGCCCTGGTTGAAAAAAAATAAGCAGCTTAATTTTGCAGCCAGATGTTTAACCGGTTAGTAAAGTACTTCCTCGAAAACAGGCTCATCACATTTATCTTTCTTATAGCTTTTATTGTGATGGGTCTGGTTACTATGCCTTTCAATTTGAAAACATCCATACTGCCCAGAAATCCTGTTCCGGTTGACGCTATTCCAGATATAGGTGAGAATCAACAGATTGTATCCACAGAATGGATGGGCAGGTCTCCAAAGGATATCCAGGATCAGATCACTTATCCGTTAACCACAGCATTGCTTGGGATCCCGGGTGTCAAGACAATACGGAGCACCTCGATGTTCGGTATGTCATTTATTTATGTAATTTTTAAAGATAATGTGGAATTCTACTGGAGCAGATCAAGAATCCTTGAGAAACTGAACTCCCTTCCCGCTGGAACACTTCCGGCAGGGGTTCAGCCTTCCCTGGGCCCAGATGCTACAGCACTCGGGCAGATATTCTGGTATACGCTTGAGGGACGTGATCCTAAAACAGGTCTACCGAACGGAGGCTGGGACCCTCAGGAGTTAAAAACGATCCAGGATTATTATGTGAAATACAGTATTTCTACAGCAGAAGGGGTTTCAGAGGTTGCTTCAGTTGGCGGATTCGTGAAAGAATACCAGGTAGACCTGGATCCCAATGCCCTTAAAGCATATAATGTTTCTGTAATGGATGTCATGAATGCTGTAAAAAAGAGTAATCTTGATATTGGTGCAGAGACAATTGAACTTAATAATGTTGAATACATTATCCGGGGTCTGGGTTATATAAAAACTCTTGAGGATCTTGAATTATCTGTTGTCACGGTAAGAAATAATGTACCGGTACGTATTAAAGATGTAGCAACAGTTACTTTCGGACCTGCGACACGAAGAGGAGGTCTTGACAAGTCCGGATCTGAAGCGGTGGGAGCAGTCGTGGTTGCCCGCTATCATTCGAATCCATTGGAAGTCATTGACAATGTAAAAGCCAGGATAAAGGAAACAGAAGCCGGGTTACCGCAAAAGATACTTCCTGACGGTACAGTTTCAAAAGTTACAATTGTTCCTTTCTACGACAGGACAGGGCTGATCAGGGAAACCATCGGGACTCTTGAGACAGCCCTTTCACATGAAATCCTGATCAGCATTATAGTGATCATTGTCCTTGTATTGAATTTACGGGCATCACTGATTGTTTCAGGGCTTCTACCGATTGGGGTTCTTATGACCTTTATCATGATGCGGCTCTTCGGGATTGATGCAAACATTGTCGCATTGTCCGGGATAGCAATAGCAATTGGAGTAATGGTCGATATTGGTATTGTAGATGTCGAAAACATCCTGCGGCATCTTGAAATGCCTGAGAACCATGGTCTGAGAGGCAGAAAACTTTTACAGGTCATTTACCAGGCAACTACTGAAGTAAGAGCAGCCGTTGTAACTTCAATTGCCACGACAATTGTAAGTTTCCTGCCGGTTTTTGCCATGCAGGCACAGGAGGGGAAACTGTTTCATCCACTTGCATTCACCAAAACCTTCGCACTTATTTCCGCATTTATTCTGGGAATAATTGTACTGCCTACGCTGGTCCATATTTTCTTTAATATCTCATTTAATAAAAAGAAAATAAAATGGATCTGGAACAGTATTCTCATGATAACCGGACTGATTCTGGCTATTACCTGGCACTCCTGGCTTGCTTTGGCTCTGACAGCCGTAGGTGTAAATAACCTTCTTGCTTACAGGTGGAGTGAAAGAAGAAAAGAATACCCGAATTATATAAATATAATAATTACTGTACTTTTTGCTACATGGTACCTTTCGAAAGAATGGTTACCTCTTGGCGCCCATAACACCGAGCTTGTCAATTTTCTGTTTGTTGCAGGAATTGTGTCCGTTATACTTCTCGTTCTGATGTCGATGGTACATTTCTATGAAAACATTTTGTCCTGGGCATTAAGGAATAAATGGAAGTTTCTGATGATCCCTGCATTAACACTGATCTTCGGATTCCTGGTATGGACAGGCTTTAACAGATCATTCGGCTTTATTGCCTCTGGTTTTGAAAGAGCAGGCTGGAAAAATTTCCGTCAAACTGCTGCATGGCAAGGTGCAATAAAAATTTTCCCGGGAACAGGAAAGGAATTCATGCCGGCATTGAACGAAGGTTCTTTCCTGCTCATGCCTACCAGCATGCCTCATTCAAGTATTGAAAAGAACCTTGAATATGTTGAAACACTTGATAAGAGACTTTCGACTATTCCTGAAGTCGATGTGGCTGTTGGTAAATGGGGAAGAGTCAATTCAGCTCTTGATCCGGCCCCAATACAAATGTTTGAAAACACCATAAACTATCGTCCGGAATATATACTTGATGAAAACGGACAGAGAATGCAGTTTAAGACAGACAAGGATGGCAACTTCATTCTTAAGGGTGGCATGAAGTACAATCCGGGAACTGACAAGTTCAGAGTTATACCTCCAGACAGCCTTATTCCTGACAGAAAGGGAGAATATTTCAGACAATGGCAGCCGGAAATAAAAAATCCGGATGATATATGGAAGGAGATTGTAAAAGTGACGGATATCCCCGGACTGACCTCAGCTCCAAAACTGCAGCCCATTGAAACACGCCTGGTGATGCTTTCTACCGGGATGCGGGCTCCAATGGGCTTAAAAGTCTACGGGCCTGATCTTTCGGCAATTGAGGAAGCAGGGATGCTATTTGAGGAAGCATTAAAAGCTGTACCATCAATTAAATCTTCAACGGTGTTTTATGACCGGGCTGTTGGTGCACCGTATCTTGAGATTAAGTTAAACCGCGAAGCCATGGCACGCTTTGGTCTGTCTGTCAGTGAAGTACAGGAAGTTCTTCAGGTTGCTGTAGGAGGCATGACTCTTTCCACATCGGTTGAAGGCCGTGAAAGGTTTCCCATCAGAGTACGTTATGCACGGGAACTGAGGGATAATCCTGAAGACCTGAGAAAGATACTTGTTCCCGCGATGAATGGAGTCCAGATTCCCCTCGGTGAAATTGCCGATATAGATTATACACGCGGGGCACAGATGATAAAAAGTGAAAATACATTCCTGGTAGGTTACGTGATTTTCGACAAGATTGAAGGTAAAGCTGAGGTAAATGTGGCCGAAGAAGCAAGTAAAGCCATTAAGGCCAGAATAGACTCGGGTGAGATAAACCTTCCTGCCGGGGTCACCTATAAATTTGCCGGAAATTATGAAAACCAGATCAGGGCCACTAAAAGACTGGCGATCGTAATACCTGTCAGTCTTTTGGTAATATTACTGCTTTTATACTTTCAGTTCCGTACAATCACAGCCTCCTTTATACACTTTTCCGGAGTATTCGTTGCATTCTCTGGAGGATTTATTATGCTATGGCTGTACGGTCAGGACTGGTTTATGAACTTCCCGGTTGCCGGGCTTAATATGCGTGACCTGTTCCAGATGCATACAATTAACCTGAGTGTTGCTGTATGGGTAGGTTTTATAGCATTATTTGGTATAGCTACCAACGATGGAGTTATAATGGGAACTTATATTCACCAGGTTTTTGAAGAAAAAAAACCTGTTTCTGTTTCTGAAGTCAGGTACGCTGTTCTTGTTGCAGGTAAAAAGAGAGTTCGCCCGGCAATGATGACTACAGCCGTTGCTGTGATAGCACTCCTGCCGGTTCTGTCTTCAACAGGTAAAGGTGCGGATATCATGGTTCCAATGGCAATTCCAGCTTTTGGCGGAATGGTGATTCAGGTGATGACAATTTTTGTTGTTCCCTTATTACAGGCAATCTGGAGAGAAAGAGCTGTAAGTCATATAGTGACAGAACCAGATGATAAAACAATTTATAATCAGTCTGAAAATGAAAGCAGCACTTAAATCACTTACCATTTCGGTGGTAATAATTATACATTCATTTTAC
>Ga0172363_10003456_pt1 | contig 12847 bp, 10 predicted proteins | sample LakKivs2_kivu2a2_FD_114541 | JGI IMG/M metagenome (GOLD analysis project Ga0172363, IMG submission 114541) | Sediment microbial communities from Lake Kivu, Rwanda - Sediment s2_kivu2a2 | ecosystem: Environmental > Aquatic > Freshwater > Lake > Sediment | place: Rwanda: Western Province, Lake... | reverse complement strand
CTTATAAGATTTTACCCCTGGCAATATATTTTTTAATTTCATTTCTTTTAACATATCTTCCAAATCATCAAAATATTTTACGTCATTTACTTTAACAGTTATTTTTTCGTCTGAACGAGTTCCATCTGCTAAATCTTTATAATAAACTAAAATATCACCTATATTCAAATCTTGATATTTGTTTTTATACATCTTTCCATCTTTCCATTTAAATAAACGACCATCAGATGTTTTCTTACCGTTTTTTAATAAATCAAAAAACTTCTCTCTTAACCCTAACTCTATTTTCCTTACCATTTATTATATCTACATAAAATTATTTTCTCCCTTGTTAGTCAATTTCAAAATTTCATTCTCCAACTCTTCTTTTAACAACTGTTTATTTCTATTTTTATGCTTATTCTTGCTTGCATCTATTTCTTCCAATCTTCTACTATAAGTAACTTTCTTATTCTTTGGTAAACTTCTTATTAAACTCTTTATCTCATCATTAATTGTTCTAATCTTGATTCTAGTCTCTTCTGCTGCTTTTTCTGCATTTTTTTTAGCCTTTGCTTCAGCTTCTTCTGCTGCTTTTATAGCTATTATTCTTCTTTTTTCAGAATTTAATTCTTTTTTGTAAAACATTAATCTTTCAATAAAATCTTTTTCAGATTTTTTCTGTAAAACTTTTGCCAATTTTTCATCTGATAATTCTTTTATTATTTTCATTAACTTATCTATTTTTTCCAATTCATCATTACTTTCCGCTTTCTTTACCATATTTTTAAATCTATTTTTAACTTTATTCGACAATTCTTCTACTGCATTTTCAGTTTCTTTTAACTTACTATTTGAAACTTGCTTTAACATTTCTGTTTTTTTAGAATTTCCAATTAATCCAGATATGCCCAATTTTTCTTTTTCTCTCTCTTCTACTCTTCTCTTTGCTTCTCCAAGTAATTTACTTGATTGTGTTCTTGTATTAATATTTCTATTTATTTTTTCTTTTTCAACTCTTAATTTATCCAATAACATTTCATATTTACCTTTTTCTTTCAATTTACTTATCAATTGGTTATAATTAGGTAAACCCTTTTCTATAAAACTAATATAATCTTTTAATCCAGAACTCATACTATTTGTAAAACTCCTATTAATTAATCGATTTGTTTGCATAATTATTAACATTTTCATAACAATGTTCTTAAATATATCAAATCGCTCTTCAGTCAAAAAATAATCCATTAATTCCTTTTCACCTTTCTTCTCTTCAATTTGTTCCAATATCTGTTTGTTAAGATTCTTCTTTTCTTTTTTTACATTCTTCTCCAATTTTTTAGTTATTCCTTTAGATAATAATAAGCGACTATTTGAATTTCGATAATTACTTACACTTATCGTCGGTAATGATTTATAATTAGAACTATTTTTTTTACTTTGTTCATCAATTTTTTCTATAGTTTCTTTCATTTTCGCATTAAATACTCGAATTATATCATTGTATATTTCCAAATATTTTGATTTTTCTTTATTTTTAGTAATTGAATCTTTAATATGCACGAAAAATTGATTTACATTAATTACCAATGTTTTTAATAAAGATAAATCCTCTATATTGTATTTTTCCTTATTTTCAATTGATCCATAAACTCTCAATAAATCGTTTATGATATTAATATCTTGTGCAACATCAAATGCACTTAAAAATGCATCATAATCCTCCAAATTTGATAATCCTAATCCTAAAAATGTTCCATTATCATTAATATTTCCCGTTTTTCCCAATAATACAGAATATGGATAAAAACTATCTGCTATCTCATTTATTTCTACTGGATTATTTTTAACAGATAATTCATAAATATTCAATAAAACTCTAGACACACTATCCATTTTACTCTTATTGACGACTGATGAATATTCATTTAATAATTTATCTAATTTTTCCGCAATTATTTTGTATTCCTTAGAATTGGGATCTAAGTTTTTCAGTTTCTTCTTTAAATTTCCAATTTTATTTGAATTTTTTATTAATAATAATTTCTTTAAAATTTTATTCTCATTTTTAAGTGTCATTCTATTTTTAATTGATGAAAATTTTGTAAAAAAATTAGTAGCTTTATTAACATTATTAAAATATTGTCCAGATCTATCTGGATGAAAGATAAATGATAATTTTTTATATAATTTTATTAACCTCTCTTTTGTCATATTATTCTGAAAATCTTTTATGAGACTTTTTATTTCATCTCCAGTCTCTTCATCTTTTATATCTCTTATAAATAATAGAATTTGTTCTAACAAATTATTTGTATTTGATTCTACTTCATTTTTTGATATTTCCATTTGTTCTTCTTCTCCAATTTCCTTATAAATTTGTTCCTCTTTTGCATTTAAAGAATTTAAATCATCTTTTGACATATATGTCTCCACCAAGATTCTAAGTTCTGAAAATAATTTACCTACTTTATCTCGAATATTTTTAAGATTTGTTAATGGTTTTTTTGTTTCCGGATCATAATAAATTTTAATTGAAAGATCTAATGATTCTACTAATTCTTTTATCTTTTTCTTTTCAGCTTTTAAACTATCCAAAAACATTTTAAAATTCTCTCCATCCTCATCTATTCCCATAAAACTATAATTTCTTCCTTTCTCTATTTTTGAAAAAACATTATTATCTGAAATTGTTTTTAATATTATTTCCAAACTAGATACTAAATTTTTCTGTCTATTTTCTTCACTTATTTCTTCTTTTCTATTTTTTTGTTTTTCTTGTTTTTCTTTAACCATTCCTTCCTTTAAATTTTTTAAGCTTATTTTTCCTCTACTTGTTTCTGTTAAACTTTTTTGTATTTTTTCTTCTATTTCTGCTGCCTTATTTCTTTTCTTATCTTCTTCCTCTTCTCTTTTCTTATCTTCTTTAAAAACTGGTCTTCCTTCCCCTTTTCTTTTTTTAGCAATATAACCTTTTAAAATTCTATATTCTCTTCCAGTTAATCCCTGAGATAATTTTTTATTTATTTTTTGTATTTTATTCTCTATTATTTTTTTATCATTTGATGATAATATACTTTCGTCTTTTGTTATTCCTTCTCTTATACTGTTTCCCTTACTTTCTGACTTGTAAATTATATCAATCGCCAATGCTTTTAAATATTCATTTTGATGAAATACATCTTCATTTTCAGATTGTAATGCAATTGATTCAATAATTTTTGGATTTTTTTCATAATATTTTATTAATTTGTCCCATGAATATAAAAAACTACTTTGTTCAAATAAATAAGTAGAATTATCCCATAATTTTTTTAAATAATGCAAATCAATAAGATATTCCAATATATCCTGTATTTCTCCTTTATCATCCGAAAGATTATCATACATCCTTCCATCAAATAAAATTTTAACTAAATCAAAATCATAATACCATTTCTTACTTTCTTCATCATAATAATATATTTCATCATCTGTTTCTTTTATCAATAATTCACTATTATTTTTAATATTTTCAATTAATTCACTGAATTCCCTTTTTGTTAAATATTCTGTGATATTTTTATCATTTTCTTCAAAAGATACGCGTATATCTGCGCGTTTTGGTATTTTTACAGGTTGAACATTTTCAATTTCCCAATTATTAGACATAATATAATAATTAGATTATTTTTTGAAATGATTTTTTATTTTGTTAATCTCAAAATTTTTGTATCTAAAGTGAAGTAATCTATTTAGTTCCTTTTCTTTATTTAAATCTATATTTGTATTTTCACCCAAATAATATTTCACCATTATTAAATCTGCCAATGCTTTATGCGATTTCGTTAAATTATATCTTCCATTTCTTTTAGATACTTCCACTACAATACTATTTGTTTTTAATCCAAATAAAAGATAATAATCTTGAGGAAATAAGAAAATAAAATTCCAATCTGAATAATCTTCATCTTTTTTATAAATAATATTTGTATTGTAATCACAAGACATTTTTCTTGGCTCTTTCATAAATTTATTCTGCAAAAAATATATATCTGTATCTCTACTTGTTCTGAATCCAAAAGCAAATAACATAAAACTTCCACTTATTAAAAAATATTCCAATTCTAACAATGAATAGGTTTTATATAAATATTCTTTTAAAAAACGAATTCTGTAAAATATTTTAATAGTTTTATCGAATTGTTTTCCGTAAACGTATGATAATTGGTTTTCAAATACATAATAATTTGGATAATGCAAAAATATTTTACTTCCTTCTACCAATTCATAAAAATTTTCTGAAAAAAATACTTCTTTTTTATATTTCTTCTTCTTTTCTTTTAAAACATAAATATTTAATTTTCCAATTTTTTTATGTTCCCCAAATGGAGTTAAATCTGCTTTACTATAATAATCCGCATTATTAAATAAATATTCCATAAATTCGTCAAATTCCATTTTCATAAAATTTATCTGCAATTCTATATATTTTAATGCCTTTTCAGATATATCTATGGAAAAACTAAACAAAAAATCTTTTTTTATTTCTTCATCTAATAAAACTAATAATTTACAATCTTTGTCACTTGAACAATAATATCTCCAATATAACAATTCAGAAGAATAAGTTTCGAATTCTCCTTTTTCAATAAAATAGTCCAATTCATATTTTAAATCATCATTGTCTATTTTTTCTTTTATTTCATTTATTAAATTATCTTTGTTAAATAATGGTTTTAAATTAATTTTAGTATTTTTTTGTTTATTAATAAAATTTCTGCACTGATTTCTATATTTACCTTCTTTTATATTTTCTAATAATTCCATAATTTATATAACATTTATTTTTGTTATTCTCCAGAATAATTCCAATTTAATTTTACTAAATCTATCATATATTGGTTTATCATCCAAATAATTGTAGGCTCTTTGCATATCAATTCTTATATTATTATTTATTGCATATCCTAAGCAATCATCTATTTCAATGAATTTGAATTTGAATTTATCGAAATTAAATTTTTTGATGAATTTATGGAAACCTTTTTTTCCACCTAATTCTGCTCTATACTCTGGCATTAAAAAATAATATATTTCATTTAATTTATCATCTGATTTATTTATTGTTTCCAATATATCAATTGCAGACATTTCTGGTTCTTTATGAATACATATTAGTTTTTTGAAACATTTCTTGCAATATTTTTTCATATAATATATTATAAAATAATTTAAAACATTTTTGTTATATTATATATAATGTATTTTCCAGAAATTGAATGGTTTTTTGGAGCACTTTTTTTGTATTCAATAAGTTATCTTATTGTTGATTATGAAAGTAAATCAAATGAGTCTTATACAATTTTATCTCTTGATAGAAAAAATTATTATAAAAAAAATATAGTAAAATCAGTTTCATTGACTGCAATATCAATTTATGGTTCTTTCATATTATTTAATGGATTTGTCTTTAATCGGTGGAATAATATTGAGATGTATCGAGTTGGATATTTATATTCAGCATTGGATGTATTAGGATTAGTTAAAGTAAAAAATTTACCAAATAATTCACGTATTCATCATATAACTACTTTTATATTATCTTATATAAATACATTAATAGATTATTCAAATCCATCTTTTTGGGTGGGTTTACCTGTTTATTGTATTTTAAGTTGTTATGCTTGTGGAGTGAATTATTTTTTAGGAACTAGATTATTGAAGCCATTAAGTGAATTAATAAATTTGATTAAGATAAATATAATTTCATATTCATTTTTGTTAGGTATAAATTGGATTTATCAGATATACAATGTATATAAAAATTTTGAAAATTCAGGATATGACATGTATATTTATATTGGATTATTATTATTTGTTGCGAATGATGATGTGAAGTTAGTTAAATTTTTAATGCATCAATTAAAAAAGGCGAGAAAGGATGAATTGGAGTATGTAAGAAATCTTTAGTCTTCTTTTTTTATAAAAATATTGAATGGGTTTTCTTGGCAAATTCTACTATTTGGACACAAATCACAATCGAAAATTTCTCTTGAAATACATGTTCCATCTCCATTTTTGTCTATACACCATTGACAATATTGTTGACAGCCAGTGCAACTATCTTCTGCATCTTCTCTTCTATCAAAGATTCCACAAGGAGTTCTTTGATTTCCATTTTCGTCGTAGAAAGCGTAACAAAGATTACCGGGAATATTTTTGCATTGTGGGACGGTTCCTTGACGACATTCTGCATTTTCATCGATACATCCTTGACAATTAACAAGTTTTTCATTTGTGACTTCATTAAAATTATCGAAATTTTCACGGAAATTTTGAATTCTTTTTTGCATATTTTTTTCGTCAACTTTTAAAAGAATTACAATATTTGGATAAATTCCAATTTGCTCTAGTAATTCGATATCTCTAATATTTCTGGGAGTTCCATCCATTATCCAACTATTATTAAATTTTTTCTTGAGAAGTATTTGTTTAATAATATCAGTTGGAATAAGTGCACCTTGATTGTAATAATTTTGAAGGATAGAACCTAATTGAGTATTATTTTTAATTTCATTTCTGATTTCTTCACCGACTGAAATGTAATTTAAGTTTAATTTTTGAGATATAATTTTTGCAACAGTTGATTTTCCTGAAAATGGAGGTCCAATTATTATTATTTTGGGAATTTTTATAAGTTTCATAATAGTATCAATTGTTTTATCCAAATTAATATTATTAACCTCTACTAAAATATCACTATAATAATTTTTTATATCATTTATATTTTCATAATATACATCAAACCTTTTTCCAATAACTTGTGGATTATCATCTGGTCTTCTATTCAAAATAAAAAATAATAAAACTAATAATAAAATTAAACATAAAAATATCATTTATAATATAATAGAATATTATTCTTGCCAAGCTACAAAATTTTCAGAATAGACATTGCAACTTCTAGAAAAATCTCTTGGAAAATAATTATTCTTACGATGTGTATTTAAACTTTCCTCTAAAATTTCTTTTTTCGGTATTTCTTCCATCAAGAAGTGAACAAAATCATCTTTATTTTCTTCAACTCCATATTTAACAACATCCATAATAATATTGTGGTATTCAATCAAATTCTTTGATTTTAGAAGTTTGTTAGATGCATTTTTGTAAATGTGGGATAAATGATATTTCTCATATTGAAAATGTTCTTTTACTCCCCAACGATATGCATAAAAACTTATTTCTTCGAATATTTTTCTCATCAATTCACTTACACCATTAATTAAATAGTAACATTCGATAGTTCTGTTGATTCTAAGAAAAATATTGGTGTAAAAAATATATATTTTGACAATCGATGAAATATTGAAAGAATCAATAACAAATAGACTTCTTTCAACTTTTCTCAATATATTTTCAATAACATCATTTCCATAAATAAAAAGAGAATGACCGAGATATTTGAAATCTTTTGATGCTTTAGCATATTTTATTCCATTTAATTCAATATTTTCGATTGAATCATTTGTAAGAAAATATGTTTTGTTTGTATTGATTTGGAATCCATAAAACGATAAAATTCTTCCCATAAGTTTCATTATGGAAGAAAGATCATCGTTTTTAGATAAAATCATAGCAATATCATCAACAAATGCGAATGAATTTTTAGACAAATCATACTCTTTATTGATTAGATTAAATCCTTTAAGGTCTTGAAAGAAGTTTTTCATTGCAAAGTCGATATAAATGAGGAAAAGGACGTTAGAAAGGGATGATCCTTGAAATAGTCCATTTTTCCATTTAAAAGAATCGTTGAAATAAATTCCGTGAACATTTTTGTAGTATCTTTCAAAATAGGATGAAAATTCAGGACAAAAATTATATTTTTGGAGAATAATCAACATATTCCTGTAATTGACACTACCAAAAGCATTTTTCAAATCAATGAAAAGAAAAAAAGAATCAAGATTTTTCTCGAACATTTCCTTTAATCTCATATTCACTTCAAATACATTTTCCCATATTCCGCTGCATTCTTTTAATATAGCCTTCTGGACTTGTGTATCAATAATATTTCTTTCCAGACAAATATTGTGAATTTTTCTGGATATTAATCCTTCAAATATTCTTACCAAAATAGGCATTATCATTAATGGCCTAAAATTTTTTGGTTCATCCTTATTCCCACCCTTGTATTTTCCAACAATGTTTGCGGAACACCATTCTTTAGATAAAACATAATTTCCTTGAATGATATTGTTGTAACATTTTGTAATCAATTTAACAAGTTCAATATTGATTATTACTTTATTGAGCATTTCGTATGATAATCCATAAAAATCTTTTCCGTGATTTTTTTCGGCAATAAACATAATGAGATCAGTCTCATTTATTTTGAACCAATTTTTGTCATATTCAGGTAAATCGTAAATGGGATTTACGTGATAATTAGGAATAGGTAGATTTTTGTAAGAGTCATTAATGCTTGATAAATATTCAATATAAGATTCTTTGTTAAAAAACGGGTGAACATTTTCAAAATATTCTTTTTCATCCCATTGAATAGGAAATTGTTTAGCGATATGGGCAATATTTGTTTCAGATTCAGAATGTTTTTTCATTTTAGAGATAACATCTTGATTCTGGGCTAACCATTTATTTAATAGAATAAGGGCGACATCTGGGCGGATAAAACCTTCTTTTTCATCAACATAAAAGTTGATATTAAGAGTTTGTAAAAAAGCGAACAATAATTCGTTAAATGAAGACATTTTTATGCAATTGTAAATAATAAAATTTTTTTTCAATTTTTTCGGTTGATGTTATTTAATTATTTAGATTGATTATATAATGAGTATTTCAAAATTTAATTTCAATATGATAAATCATGTTGATTTACGTAAATTTTTATCAAAAAAATTGGAAACTTTAAAATGGGAATTTTCGTCTGCTCATGAAGCCAATTTAGCACACTATAAATACAATCCTCCAATAGCATATAATTTCGTCCATACTAAAAATATGAAAATCATTATTAAAAAAGTATTAAGAGAAATGAATTGTGAATTTATCCTGCCCTTTATATACTTTAATAATAGAAACATGATCCGTATTTTAGAGGAGAATGCTTATTTTTTTAATAATGGAATTTTTTATTTTAAGTGTGCTGATGGTAAAAGAGAATTTATGCATCAAGCAGTAAAAACTCCAGAAGAAATTTATAGAATAATGAATTCTAGATACAAGGAATCTACTGATAACTTTATTTTAGAGAAATCTGAAAAAAAAATGGCTATGTTTGAGAGCGAAATATTTGATCTAAGATGTTATTTGCTTGTTGTCCGTATTGGTAAAAAATATTATACTTTTTTATATCCAACTGTATTTGCGAATTTTAATTCAAGTATAAATAAAAGAAATTTCTTAAAAAGTCTGGGTTTTATTGATTTTGATGAAATATCTGGAAGATTACCTTTAATGAAAAATATTTATAATCTTATTCAGAAAACAGCGACAGTTTTAGCAAATTATATTGAATTAACCGGAAAAATATCAAAATTGGAAAATGATATGAAAGGTATAAAGAATAAAAATATTGATTTTCAGTTTAATTTATATGGAGTTGATATAATTCTTGATGGAGAAAAAAATCCTTATTTATCAGATATTGCTATGAATCCATTCTTTAGTCTTAAATTAAATGATACAAAAATCATAAAAGAGAAAATAAAAATATATAATGATATTTTAGATAATTTTGTTAATGCATATGATAAAACAGGTAAGATAAATCATCAAAAAAGTGACTTTATTTTATTAAATAATATTCCACAAGAAGCGCAATATAAATGGGTAATTTCATTGAAAAATGACTCTGAATTAGATGATACAATTGAATATAATTTGGATGAAAAAAATTTTATTACTCCACAAGGTGAAACATTAGTTCAAAGTATGATAATAGAGAATAAAGATAATTTATCAACTGACAATGAAGAATTATTATCAAAAATTGGATTGAAACCTCTAGCAAATGATAAATATATTATATCTGAAAGTAAATTAAGAATATATGAGATGGAGAATGAATATTTAACTAATGCATATGAAGATCTGAATTATAAGAATGATGATGAGGATTATATCCAATCTAAATTGGATAATTTATATGTAAATGAAAGGAGGGGTCGGGTAAAAAATAGTTTTATTAGATTATTGGGAAGAACAATGCCAGTTATTGGATTGTTATATGGGGCGAAGATTGCTTATGATGAAAAAATGAAATTATAATTTTTTGGAAATGAAATTTTCGAGAATTAAGTAATTTTCAAAGTATTCATTTTCGATGTCGGTGTTGTAATAGTAGAAGAAAATTGCAGATATTAATAATATGGATATCAAAATAATAAATACGTAAATAATTTTATCTTTCATATAAAATTAATAAAGATTTTTTTTCATCTCAAATTTGGACATTTCGGTTTTTCCTCCTCTGTCGGCAAACTAATTGGAACATTTACATTTTCAAATATATAATCCGACATTGCCTGACTTAACGGCTTAGTTTCACCTCCAATCCAATTCGGTTTTTCCTGATATAATATACCTGTTTCTTTATCCTGTTGATAAAAATGTTCTATTAAATCTCCCTTATTAGAATTGCATCCAGTTCTTAAATTCATTGATGGAACTGGCTTAAATTTGGAATAGTTTTGGTAAACATTATAAATATATTCTTTCATATTTATAACAAATATTTTATTATGTTTGTAATTGTAAATATTGTAATCTATTTCCATACATAGATGGGTCAGTAGTTGGTGGTGTGCAGCGGATTGTATCTTCCTTGCAAGTTGGTGGACTCATGTAAAGCCATTTAGCAAAAGCTGTTTGTTCATTTGGTATTGTTGTGCTGGGCATTGTGTAATATTGTCTTTGTGAGTTTCTTTTATTATAAAGATCACTGACATCTCTGTAAAGGTTAAATTCAAATTTGGTTTCGATATCTGCTGCTATTTCAGGTTTATCGTAATATTCGCAGGCAGCAGGCTTATTTCTTTTATCTGTAATGGTATTAATATTCATTAAAGGATTATTTATAGTTGGAAGAGTACATTGATCTTCCTCTACTTTAAAACCTTCTACAGAAGTTTCAAGTTGAGCGACATTTTCAGTTACAGGATCACTTCCTTCTGATTCATCAGCGTAAGAAAGAAGTGATTTATAACTTTGAGGCTTTTTCTCTTTTGGAGCTTTATAATTATTATAAATTAAAAATGTGAATGCTAAAACTACAATTGGAATATAAATGTAAAGATAATTTCCGAAAAAAATCATTAAAATTATACTTGTGTAAATGGATAATCTAACTAAAGAGTTCAATTTTTCCGCCAAACTTAAGTCTGGATTAGGAAAAAATTCAATAAATCTTCTTTTATCCCATAAAATTGAAGGTTGTTCATACCAAAATGCATCTGTATTTTTTTCTAATTTCATTATCTATTACTTTATAATAGATAATTTCATACAAATTTACTCATTTATTTCTTCTTACCATGTTACTTCCCATGTTTCTTCTTTCCTCCTCCTCCCATCAATCCTCCCATCATCGAAAATATATCTCCCATTCCTCCCATACCTCCCTTACCTCCCATTCCTCCTAATCCCATAGAAGCCAAAGCCGGATTTAACATTCCCATCATTTGTGTTGCCTCCTTCATCAAAGCAGCTTCATCCAATTGGCCATTTGCCATTTTATTCTGTAACTTAGAACTAACTTTCTGAATAATATTTCCTAATCCACCTTCACCTCCACCACCCATTAAAGTCTTCATCAAATCATCTGGACTCTCCAAATTCTTCAAATCACTTAAATCCAAATCCTGACTAATCTCCTTCGCTAAATTACCTATGTTAGAATTTAAAAATGACTCCTCAAACTTCTTCTCATCCATTCCATCAAATAAACTTGGACCTGAACCAGTCGATTGTTTTTTGGCTTGATCTCTCAATATTTCCTCTGTAAATTTAGCACTTGAATCCATAATATTTTTCAAATTATTATCGTGTGCTGCTAAACCTTCTTTAATTTTTTCAATATCTTCATGTTCAGCATACTTTTCAACAATTTTATCTAACTTGGGATAGCTCTGAACCAAAAGATAAAATGTATGAAGATATCTCCATAATGCTTGCTTAGATGATACTGATAATTCATCATTGTATAAATTTTTGAATTTTAATCCATGTATGATGTTCATTTCCTGCAATTCTTCAACATTGCAAGATGTGATAGCATTCACAAAAGGTAAACAATGACGGAAAAAATATTCAAGATAATATTTTGTATCTTCTTTTTCTAGAACTCTTTTTCTGGCATTTTCTATAGCATTCTCATAAGCAGGAACAACATTAAGGACATCATCACAGAACTCTAAAAATACTTTATTAAGATTTTCTACGGTACTCATAATCTTATATTATAATAGTTTTTTTAATACAATTTTTCACGCATTCGAAAAAAAATGATGTCCTATAAATGCCATAAATCCTATAATTACATCAACCAACAAAATTATCCAACTATTTTTATTTCCTCTTAATGCAAAAAACCCAAAAGTTAACCACAATAAACCATGTATTGGTCTTAAATTATTCCACCATATTTTATCCCCAAATACCTCTCTCCCTGTTTTTCGTAATCCAAATATAAATATTGTAAAAAATCCTAGTCCTAAAATTAACCCTAAATATCCAAAAAATTTTAAAAAATTTAAATGCGTTTTCGCCAAATATACCAAAAATAATCTAACCGGTATACATCCTAAAAAAAATAATAACATTCTTTTCTGCAAATTATTCATAAAGTTATGAATAAAATAATTAT
>Ga0172363_10003455_pt1 | contig 12847 bp, 8 predicted proteins | sample LakKivs2_kivu2a2_FD_114541 | JGI IMG/M metagenome (GOLD analysis project Ga0172363, IMG submission 114541) | Sediment microbial communities from Lake Kivu, Rwanda - Sediment s2_kivu2a2 | ecosystem: Environmental > Aquatic > Freshwater > Lake > Sediment | place: Rwanda: Western Province, Lake... | reverse complement strand
CCCATATAATTATAATGAATTTAGTCTTTTTGACATAAAAAACAAAACATCATTAAGCTTTTTCTTATTATCTCATGAAGCTTTGATCTCCTCAAGATTTTTTTTATTTTCTATTTTCTTCACCCTAACCTCAATATTTGGAATAGCACGAATAACATTATCAACAACCGTTACATCAGCATATCTTGCAGTCCTAGACAATGGATTAAGATCAATTGCTATAACAGTTTTACCCATTTTTTTAAGAGCCTGACATCTATCACCATCCTCCAGAGGAACAAGAACAACATCAGCAGAAAAAATACCATCACTATCACATAAACCCCGGTCATGCTCTAACCCAGGGATACGCGCATCAGCTTTACATCCATATACTTTTTTAGCACCCAATCTTTTCATCTCACTAGTAAGTTTTTTCATACGCACATCGGTTCTATGAAAAAGATTAACCTCAATTTTTGCAGGAATAACATCTGCTAAACCTATGCATTCTCTTCCAGCAAGAGCAACAACATTACCATTAACACTAATAACAGGGTTTTTAGCATTAAGCAAAACTGCTGCAGCAACTTTTTCAGACCGATCCGCAATCGGTATAGTTTTTTCACCAATCAGATAATCAAAAGCCTCACCACGACCATGAGCAATCAGACCAGTCTCATGAACCAGGCCTTTTTTCATCGCATCTGAAATCTTCTCACGTGTCATAAGTGAAATATAACGTGGGTGACTCTTTGGTATTTTACTCATAAATTAACACAAAACAGTAAGCATAGTCTGATTTAAAACTTATTTATAAACCAAAAAAGAAGAATACTCTAGGAATCTAAAGAAACCTATATTTTTAACCATACATACTAGGTTGTGGTGCTTGACTGGCAGAAACCATAGGTTTTGCCTGTTTATGGAACTTCTGAAGCTGCCGTTCAATACGCTCTGATTCCTCATACAATGGTGTAACATTTACTTCAATACCCATAATCAAAGCCATAACATTTATAGCCGCAGCAGCAGCTCTTGCATCCGGATAATTAGGATGCGCCTCCGCAAGGATAGAAATAACCTCAAAATTATTCTGCTTACCAAGATTAAGCAAAACACCTGAGACACCAGCTATTATACCATTTTTAAACTGTGCAATATTCTTTGATAAAAGCATAGCCCGAGCATTCTCAGTTGAACCAATCGCATAAGCATCAACAATTTTCTCTGCTTTATCCTCTTTACCTTCAACAACCATGCCCTCAGGAGAAATCAGGAATTTACATTTCTTTTTAGTAGCCCAACACATTATAGCCTCAGAAATAGAATTAATCAGATTAGGTTTTGGTTTAAACTCTGAGACGAAAACAACGATTTTTTTACCATTTCCCTGATTTCCAGCATAAATACGAACAGGTGAAAGAGGTTCACCAGTATGAACAACAGACAATGCTGGGAACTGCGAGGAGTTCACACATCCAATCTGTTTTAAATTTAGAGCATCAATAAGATAATTAGCAGCAATAGTACTAACTAATCCTATAGAAGGAAAACCTGCTATAACCGTTGCATTAGTAAGATCAACTTCTTCAAAATCAACTATCTCTACATCATCCGGCAAATCTGCATCACCATCCATCTATCCTTAATACATATTCTAGCATTTAAAACTAATTGATAAAGACCTGTTAATTTCTTCATCCTTTTACAACTCCAAGAGGTACTAGTTTTACCACTTTTTTTGAAATACCAGCCCCATGGACTATATCAACAACATTTTTTATATTTTTATAGGCACCAGGTGCTTCCTCAGCAGCCACTTTTATACTTGCTGGATGAACATAAATACCCTTATTTTTAAGATCACTTACAATTTGTTCACCACGCCAGTTTTTAAGAGCTTGATGCCGAGACATAACACGACCTGCGCCATGACAAGTACTACTAAAAGTTTCTTTAGACTCTTCTGTACCATGTAAAAGATAGCTTTCAGTACCCATATCACCAGGGATAAGAACAGGCTGACCAATATCACGATATTTTAATGGAATCTCAGGTCTGCCAGGTCCAAAAGCACGAGTTGCACCCTTACGATGAACACAAACCCTCATCTTTTTACCATCAACCTCATGCTCCTCCATTTTTGCAATATTATGACAAACATCATACACAATATGCATACCCATGCTCTCAGCCGAGTCTTTCAAAACTTTTTCAAAAGACTCACGGATCCAATGAACAATAAGCTGCCTGTTTGCCCATGCAAAATTCGCGGCACAAGCCATACCTTTAAGATAAGATTGTCCCTCCTTGGAATTTATAGGTGCACAAGCAAGCTGCCGATCAGGAAGCTGGATATTATATTTTTTAACAGCACTTTCAAGAACACGAAGATGATCAGTACAAACCTGATGACCAAAACCACGAGAACCAGTATGAATCATCACACAAATCTGCCCAATACTGTTTACTCCAAAAACCTTTGCAGCATCATTATCATATATCTCTTCAACTTTTTGAATCTCAAGAAAATGATTACCAGCACCAAGAGAGCCTACCTGTGAAAGACCACGTTGCACAGCACCATTGGAAACACATGATATATCCGCAAAATCCAGACAGCCTTTCTCCTCAAGAAAACCTGGGTCTTCATCCCAACCATAACCCTTCTCAACAGTAAATTTAGCACCATTTTTCATAATTTCTTCAAGTTCTTTTTTACTAAACCTGATTTTAGCCTCTGAACCCAGCCCTGATGGAACATTTTCAAAAATTTCATCCACAAGATTTTTAATTATATTTTTATCAAAATCTTTAGCATTTAAATTAGTTCGAACAAGTCTAACACCACAATTTATGTCGTAGCCTACTCCCCCTGGTGAGATGATGCCTTTTTCTGCATCAAATGCTGCGACACCACCAATAGGAAACCCATAACCCCAATGTATATCAGGCATAGCCATTGATTTTCCAACAATCCCTGGCAACATAGCAACATTAGCAGTCTGCTCAGGTGCATTATCAGCACGAATGGAAGGAATCATTTTTTCATCTGCATAAATCAAGGCAGAGGTCTGCATTTTTAAGCTATTTCTCTCACCTTTATAAGTTGAAGGAATTTCATAACGAAAACCGTTAATCTTGTTTAAAGGACCATTCCAGCTCATATTTTTTCATCCACAAAATAAATCTAATACAGAAAATGATTTATAAACCTTTAACTTAAAAAAGAGTTTATTTCTTTTTGAGATACGGTAATTTTGTTTTTTTGTTTACCTTTACCTCAAAACCTTTTGGAAGGTTAATCGATTTTCCTTGACGTGGTTTGCTTTTACTAAAAAAACGAATAGTTTTTTTTTTATTACCTTTTGTTGTTATTTTTTTCTCATAAAGGGCATACTCACCAAAACGAAATCCTTTCTTTTTTTCTTTTTTACCCTTCTTTGCTTCTTTTTCATCAAAATATTCCCATTCCCCTATATCAACGCTTTCAAAAGGTATATCTTTTTCTTCTGGTTTTACTTCCTCTTCTTCTGTTGGTATACTTGTTAGTTCTTTTTTTATTTTTTTTGCAAGTTTTCTTCTTATTCCCCTTATTTTTATCAGGTCATCAATAGAGGTATCTCTCAAAATTCTAATCGATGTAATACCGTTCTCATAAAGCAGTTTAGCTGTTTTTTTATCTATACATTCTATATCTTTAAAAACATTGATTTCTTCTGTTTCTTTTTCTATTATTTTTTTATCAACTATATCCTCTTTACTCTTTTCAAAATCTTCATCAATAAGGTATTCACTAAAACTACCATTATCCTCAGCGGTTGGTTTAATGGTTCCTTCTATTTCTTTTTTTATTTTTTTAGCAAGTTTACTACTAATACCATCAACTTTTTTCAAATTTCGTAAAGAAATCTTTTTTAAATCATCAACTGTGGTAAAACCAGTATCATACAGTAAAATAGCAGTTTTTTCATCTATACATTTTATATCTTTAAAAGCCTCGATTTTCTTTTCTCTTTCAACAACTTCTTTTTCTTCCTCTTCTGTTATGCTTTCTTCTACTGGTTCCCATTCAGGTTCTTTTTCTTTTTTTTCTATTTTTTTAACAGGAATAAAACTAGGAATAGGCTCAGTTTCTTTTTCTTCTAATTGTTCAGAGATTTCTTTATCCTCTTGACTTTCTATTGGTTCCCACTCAATTAATTCTTCTTCTTTAAAGCTTTTAGATTCTTTTGTTTCTTCTTTTATCTCTACTGGTCTATATTCTGGTGTTTCATCCTTTTTTTCAATTATTTCTTCATGAGGTTCTTCTTTTTCTTCCTGTTTTATTATGCTTTCTTCTAATGGTTCCCATTCCGGTACTTCATCTTTTTTCTCAATTTTTTCTTCCTCTACTTTAACTATCTCTTCACCTATTTCCTCTTTACTCAATTTTGAGGTTTCTTTGGGTTTAACTTCAATGAACTCAGGTTCATGTGCCTCAAATTTTTCTATCTCATACAATTCTTCCTTTTGAAGGGATTCAGGTAACTCCTTTTTTTCAACTACTTTTGGCAATTCAGGTATACTTTTTTTCTCTTCAGTAATAATATAACTTTTTCTTTCAGGTCCATGGTGAATAGTAACACGTGGTTTTAAAGAGTCAATTTCTCCACCATTAGTAGCTCCTAAAACTTTCTTATATTCAACAGTATCTTTAATAGACTGCCCTTCTAATCTTTTACCAAGAGAGTCTAAATATTTTTTTTCCTCAGTTGATGAATCCTCAATAGAACCATTATCCAAAACCTTACGTAGTTTTTCATTACTGGTTTTTTTGGATTTTGTGTTTTTATGCATAATATACACACCACTATAGTCTTAATATAGTATGTAATTAATTTAGTATATATACCTTATTAAATATTTATCGCTATAATAGTATAATACGTTCATTATATTAATATATTATGCTTAATATTGAGGTTTTTTTCAAATTAATAAAACTTATTAACTTATTGTTGCATCTCCTTCTTTTTGATGAAGATGAATTTCAAAGGAAAAGATGTAATATCAATAAAAGATTTTTCAAAGAGTGAAATTAACTATATTCTTTCATATAGCAAGAAAATGCTGCCATACGCTACAGGAGAAAAATATAAAAATATCTTAGAAGGAAAAGTGCTATCAGCTCTTTTCTTTGAGCCCAGTACCCGCACTAGGCTTAGTTTTGAAAGTGCTATGAACCGTCTTGGTGGCAGAGTTATAGGCTTTGCAGAACCTGGTGCCACTTCTCAGAAAAAAGGTGAAAGCCTTGCAGACACAATACGTATGGCTAACTCATATAGTGATATAATCGTAATAAGGCATCCTCAGGAGGGTGCTGCAAGATTAGCTGCAGAGTTTGCTGATGTTCCTGTGATAAACGCTGGTGATGGCGCAGGGCACCATCCAACACAATGTTTTTTGGATCTTTTTACAATTCTTACAGAAAAGAAAAAAATTGAGAAAAACAAGGTCATACTACTTGGTGATCTAAAATATGGCCGTACAGTTCATTCTCTTGCCTATGCTTTATCTCTTTATGGTGTAGATCTGACATTTGTTTCTCCAGTTAATTTGAAGATGCCAAAAGAGGTTATTGACGAATGTAAAGAGTTAGGAGTTGAACCTAATCAAACCTCAAGTCTGGAGAAAGCCATCAAAGATGCCGATGTTTTATATGTGACACGTATTCAAAAAGAGCGTTTCCCTGATGCTGAGGAGTATAGTCGAGTTGTTGGAGCTTATAAGATAAATAACGAGCTTTTAAAAGAAGCAAAAAAGGATCTAATTGTTATGCATCCTTTACCTCGTGTTACTGAAATTGACCCTGAAGTAGATAAAACACCTCATGCACTGTATTTCAAACAAGCGTTTAATGGTGTTCCTGTTAGGATGGCTCTGCTCTCACTTGTTTCTGGAGGGAGAATATGAAAGAACTAAAAATTCAACCAATTAAGAATGGAACAGTTATTGATCATATAACTGCGGGTAATGCACTAAAAGTCTTGCATATCCTTGGTATTCCTAAGAGTTCTTCTTCTATTGTTAGTGTTGCAATGAATGTTAACAGTAAATATGGTAAAAAAGATATTGTTAAAGTGGAAAATAGGGAACTTGCTGCACATGAGGTAAATAAAATTGCATTAATTGCTCCTAAAGCAACAATTAATATTATTAGGGATTATGAGGTTGCTGAGAAGCATAGGGTTCAGGTTCCTGATGAGGTTATAGGTATTATTCAGTGCTCTAACCCAACATGTGTATCCAACTCTAAAGAACCTGTTAAAAGCAGGTTTATTGTGCTAAAAAAAGACCCAATACAGATTAAATGCTACTATTGTGAACGTGAACCAGATGATATAGCTGAAAGAATTATTTAAATTAGAAAAACTTCCAGACTACCCGTTCATCTCGTCCTATTTCTTTTTCCTCTGAGTTATAAGCAATCACAGTTATTGTTCTTCTTCCAAATGCGAATTTATCCCATGTCCAGTTATAAGGTTCGTTTTCAAATGTGTGTTTAAGATCATTATTTATGTAGATTTTTACATTATTTACTAAGCTTTTATCTGAACCTGTTATGTTTATTTTGATGTCTATTTTCCCTATAATTATTGTTGTGAAAAATGGGAATTTATATTTGTTTCTAAAGTATATGGATCCTTCTGCGGGTTTTTCTATTACAACAGATAAACTATATGGTTCATTTAATGTTGTAAAAGTCCATGTTTTTGAGATAGTTTTTAATTTTCCGTCATCTGCAACTACATACCAGTTATACGTTTTGTTATATTCTAATTCAGTAAGTGTAATACTTGCTGTTCCTCCGCTTGGTACCTGAGGTTGAGTTCCAATTTCTTCATCATTTAAATAAAAGACAACATCTAGTTCATCCCCATCAGGATCATAAACATCAACTTTTAAATCAGTGTTAATCTTTACATCTTTTTGACCATCTGATGGAGAAGGATTTGTTGGTTCCTCAGGTGCATGATTATCTGAAGAATCTTTTGTTGTTGTAAAAGTCCAAATATCTGATTTAGTTGATTTATCTTTATCATCTGCTATTGCAAACCATGAGTATGTTGTATTCTTTTCTAAAGGATCTGCTATTTGAATAGAAGCAGTTTTGCCACTTTCTACTTTATCATCTATACCAACGAGTTTATTATTTACATAGAAAGAAACACTCATAATATCATTATCTTCATCAAAAACATCTACTGATAATATTGGTGTTAGATCAACATTTACTGATTTGTCCGCAGGTTTTGGGTTATCAGGTTTTCCAGGCGGATTATTAGATTTCCTGGTGGTAAAACTCCAGGGGGGTGAAGAAGTAAATAGTTCTCCATTATCTGCTATAGCATGCCAATAATAAGTTGTACTATAATCTAAATTCGTCCAATTTACAGTAGCAATCCCTCCGCTTGTTACATTATGTGCAACTCCGATTAAGTTTTTTCTTGCACTTGCATCACTTGCAATACCTTTATAGAAAGAAACAGTTAGTTGTTGATTATCAGGACTTGAAACCTCTACACTTAGTTTAACATTAGTATTAACACCAATTGCGCCATCATAAGGTGAAGGGTTTCGAGGAGGATTTGGTTTATAACCATAATCAATACTTAATATAGGTTTATATAATCCTTCACTTGAATATCCGTTAATCCAGTTTTCTCCTTTTGATATTTGACCTTGTGCATCCATGCTACTTATTAAACAAAATTTAGTTAATCCATTTTTATTAATCCAATTTTGACCTATATTATTTAGGACCAATTTATTATATCCATTAGGGTTCACATTATCCTTATCTGGTCGAAATCTACCCCCTTCCCCAATATAGTTATTTATATTATAATCACTACTCTGCAAAGGAGTATGTGGATAGGTTGGTTGTCCATTTGTAAGGATTATATCAAAAAGCTGATTAGCTTCAAAACCAGCAGGATATAGACTTAACCATGCACCAGTAATAACAGCGTCATTAGGTATATCTGAAAGCTTAGAAGTATCAAAAACAAGAAAACCTCTATAAATAGTCCATTCAAAAATAGTTTTCCCAGTTTCAGGGTCAACAGCTTTTAAGATACCTTGTTGGCCAACTTTTATAGTATTAATACTGTCTTGAACAATTCCTGATTTAGCATTTCTAGCACCTAAATACCCTCCTCCCATCGGTGGATCAAGATCAGTTTTATAGATTTGCCCATCATAAGAAAGAGAATAAAATGCAGCTATAACATCAACTGTTACTTTAAAAATACCTGTTCCTCCGTTAGAATTAATTATTATATTGCAACTATGATAGCCAACAATAGATAAATCTTGAGTATTAACAGTTACTATGATTTTATCTTTTTCTCCCTTAGACTCTCCGCTCATTGGAACAACAGTAACCCAATCACAATCATGTGAAAACGTATAATACAGTGTATCTATTCCTCTGTTCCATATAGAAAAATTTGTTGAAATTATTGCTCCTGATGGCACATCACCAAAATCATATGATTTTGGATCATATCCTAAAACTTCTCCTACCATAACACTAACATTAAACACACCAGCCCCTCCATTTGAGTTTATAATTATATTAGCATGATATTCACCATGAGGCATACCAGTGGTATCTATACTAACTGTTATAGAATCAGTTTCACCATTAGAACTACCACTCATTGGATTAACAGTTAACCAATTAACATCGACAGTAAATGAATAATCAAGTGTCGCCACTCCACGATTCCAAATATTAATCCTAGCTGAATTAGTTTCGCCTTCTCTCATTTTTCCAAAATCATGTGAACCCGGGGAATATCCTAATACTGGACCAACCAGGACATGAACTTGAAATACACCGTTTCCACCATTGCTGTTAATTTGAATATCTGCGTTATATTCACCATTTGACATATATGTAGTATCAATGGTTACTGTGATAGTATCATGTTCACCATTAGAAGTAGTACCACTTACTGGAGAAACACTTATCCAGTTATAATTCTCTATAATATTATAATTCAAATCCATAGAATTAGTGCTCCATACCTGAAAAGTTGTTGAATCCGTAACTCCGACATGCTTTTTTCCAAAATCATACGATTTTGGTGAAAACTCTAATTGCGGTCCAGATCCTTTAACCCAAAGAGATGGGTCACCAAATAAATTAGTTTCATAATAACACCATTTCATACATCCCTCATTTATTCGATAGTAATTATCCTCCTTTGAGTCGTGATTAGCCCATCCCAAGGTGTTTTTATCTTCGCCATATATAGCATCCCAAAATTCACGATCATAACGATTAGAGGGACCATCTGTACTCCAACCTCTTCCCCAACCAAAACGTGCATTCCAAACTCCTGCAAAAGCTGCATATTGTGTTTTTATTGTGAAATGTTCAGCAGCACAATCCCCATGATCAAAACCACCAGAGTTACAACCCTGAGAATAACCAAAAAAACATTTATCATTAGTTAACGCATCAATATCACTATTATACATTCTCATACTATAATCATAATTTGCATGACCAAGATGATTTAAAAGATGGATATTGCTATTTAACTTATTCATTATATCTGATTTTTTCCAGCTATAACCAGGGCCATCATACAACCTACTAATGTTATAACCTTCATCACCGCCCTCTGGTAAACCATCTGTTTTATAACCATCATCTTCGCAATGACCAATGTTTTGTTCTTTCATATCTGTTGCATATTCAGCTGGTCCACCAAAGCCAAGATGTTCACCAACCCATAATGCATTACTTAAATATTTATCTCCTGAATTCATATAATCTATTGTTTTTTTAACAAAATTTGCAACCTCATTTGTATCACCAACACATGCTCTGCCTACATAAACCTCTGCTAGAAGATCATCATTAGTACTACCACTAGGTGCAGGTTCATCAAGACATGCGTAATATAAATCAGAAGGCATCTCTGTTGAATAATAGTCAACTATATGTACCATCCTTGCTGGTACTACATTATCATCACCACCAAGTAAAACGTATTCTGTATCCCAATTGTTATATGCATATTTTATAAAATTTCTAATTTTTTGTTGATTATCTGAACCAGTGTACTCACTATAGATTTCTTCAACTGTTACAATTTTTGAATTTAAACTATAAGCAATTTTTGCATTAATCAAATCTTGGAAATTATTTGGTCCGTTATAATTTTTTAAACTATTTGTAGTAATGATAACATATTCATAGGTATGAGTTGGAAAAGGACCTGGATACGTTGTAATGGTATTTTTGTTGTCAATTATATCACTTATTTTATCTATATCTTTTTGTAATCCTCTAAAATTCTTATGTAACTCATCAATGTCTCCTTGATTAACCTCATTTATTGTTACTTTTACATTAAATGAACTTGTATAAATTAATTTGTTATTTGCAGGATCATACTGAATAGGGTATAATTTTAAAATTAAGATATTGTATCCTCTGCAATGTTGAATTGAGATAAAATCATATTTTTTTCCAGGATACTTATAAATGGAGTTATATATTTCAGGAGTTGGAGGAATAAATTCAATTTCTCCTTCATAACTTAAAGGATATAGTTGCTGACCTGGTTCAATTTTTTTGTTAGTAGTAAGAAACTGTTCATTTAGACTTGTTACTTGAACACTTTCAAAATCATAACCATATGGTAGTAAAATATAACATCCAGCTGTTGGTAAAACTGGTTCACCTGGATTAGAAGAGTTTGATATAGATTTTCCTTCAAGTTTAACTCTTGTAAAATCTTGGTTTTCTATTTTTATTGTTTCTAACTTGGGTATTTCAAAATTATAGTTTATATCTATTTGTGATGCTACTGTAAAATTATTATTTTCTTGATTTTTTATGCTAATTCCGGTTGAGATTGAGGTTATAAAAAAAGTAACCATCATGCTTATCGCTAATATTCTCTGAATTTTTTTCATAAAGACACCCTCTTTTTTGTTCATTATTCTTTTTAAAACTGCGAATTTGAGCTTATATCTGTCAAATTCAAGTTTTTATTCCCGTATATTATATAGTCATAAGAATATTTATACATTTCCCTCCGAGAAATATATCTAAAAAAGAATACATATATATATCTAATTTTTTTTTTATCTTACTTATATGAAGAAAAAAATATTAAAACAAAATAGGAATGGTTTTTGCTATTTTTTCCTAATTTCTTTTAGAACTTCTTCAGCTCTATCAAGTTTTATTTTTCCTTCTTTTACTAGTAGTTCTGCTACTTTGTCGATTTCATCTCCCTTTGCACCTGCCATCACTGCTATGTTTTTTGCATGAAGCGACATATGACCCTTTTGAATTCCAACAGTTGATAATGCAAAAACTGCTGCAAAGTTTTGCGCAAGCCCAAGGCTGACTGCCACCTCTGCTAATTCCTGTGCTGTTTTTATACCTAAGATTTTTTTGCATAGTTTTGCTTTTGGATGAATATTTCCTGCTCCACCGATAATACCAATTGCCATTGGTAGTTCTAACTCACCAACAAGATCACCATTTTTATCCTTATAGTAACTACTAAGTGCGGTGTATTGCCCGTTTCTTGATGCATAAGCATGGGCACCTGCTTCTATTGCTCGAAAATCATTACCAGTTGCAATAATTAATGCATCAATACCATTCATGATGCCTTTGTTATGTGTCGCTGCACGATAAGGATCAACAACCGCGAGGTTATAGGATTCAAGAAATGCATCAACAACATGCTTCCCACCCATTTTTTCTTTATCAAAAACAGCTTTTGCTTTTGCAATTCTTTTATCAGCAAGATTTGAAAGAACTTTAAGTCTGACTTTTCCACCTGTTATCTCCTCAAAAATTGGGGCAAGTGCTTCACACATAGTGTTAACCGCATTTGCACCCATAGCATCACGAACATCAACAATAAGATGAACAACTATCATTTTACCTAGTGAACTTTTTAGAATTCTAACCTCTAAATCTTTTGCTCCTCCACCAAACTTTACTAGAACTTTATCTTGTTCATTTGCAAGTTGCAGTATCTCCTTTTTTTTGCTCATAATTTTTTTAGCAGCACCAGCTATATCAGCTATATCTAAAATCTGAATCTGCCCTATCATCAATGGATCAGTACACTCTGTTTTAAAACCACCTTTAATACGAGCTATTTTTGCAGCGTTACTAGCAGCTGCAACAACACTAGGTTCCTCAGTTGCCATCGGGATAAGATATTCTTTATCATTTATCAGAAAATTAACAGCCACGCCAAGTGGTAATTCAAATGTTCCAAGAACATTTTCTATCATCCGATCTGCTGTTTTGATATCAAGATATGATGAAAATAATTCTGTTTCTTCTTTGGTTAAATCTGAAAAATTTTTAACAAACTCCACTCTTTTTTCAACTGGAAGTTTATAAAAACCAGATACATTTGATGTTTTTTCACTCATTCTTATTAATCCTCCTCGTTTTTTGGTATTAAACAAAATGACTAAATCTTGTTTATAATTAAAGTTTTTCCCTACTCTTAACAGCCATACCATATTTAAAAGAAAGCATTTCTTCTCTGTTCATAATACATCTGCCAACAGCAAGAAGCTTATCTTTTTCATCAACAATAAGACATTCATCCATAGGTCTAAGCTGTGGGTCACAGTCTTTTACAAATTTTGCAAAAACACTTTTTCCTTCTTTTACAAAATCCGCAGCATCACTATTTACAATAACTCTTAGACAAGGAGATTTAAAATTTTTATGAATTATTTTTGCCCCATCAATTTTTAATGTAAACAATCCATCATTCGCACGCATTGACAAAACATGCTTACCATCACAAAAAAT
>Ga0172363_10003454_pt1 | contig 12848 bp, 7 predicted proteins | sample LakKivs2_kivu2a2_FD_114541 | JGI IMG/M metagenome (GOLD analysis project Ga0172363, IMG submission 114541) | Sediment microbial communities from Lake Kivu, Rwanda - Sediment s2_kivu2a2 | ecosystem: Environmental > Aquatic > Freshwater > Lake > Sediment | place: Rwanda: Western Province, Lake... | reverse complement strand
GTTGATGGTCACTTTATACTCGTAGGTCCCCCCGGGCCCCCCGTCGAGCATGAACAATGCGGGGGCATCGTTGTTCGGCTTGATCTTCCCTATGAACGACTGCCGGTTCCCTGTCATGGGGAGGTCAATGGTCGCGGTTACCTGTTTTGCCTCCCCTGTACCGGTATTCTCTATCCGGATAGTGAGGTCAAACGGCGTCCCAGCGGTCACTCTCCGGGGAGTGGTATCGACTGAAACGAATCCGAGTTCGGCTTTTCCCTTGATGGGGATCTCGATCGTTTCGTCCTGGTGCCGCTGCGTGCCGTCAGGAAGCTTGTAATCGATCCCAAGCTGGATCTTCTGGAGGCCAACGGCCACGAACCTGTCGGTGATGAATTCGAGGGTGACCGTCCGGTTTTCTCCCCCGTTCAGGGGATCGATTGTGAGAGTATTCGGTCCCTTCGCACCAAGCGATGTCGTGGAGGTCGAGGTGGTGAGAACGATATCGCTTGCCCTGATTGCCCCTGCGTTGCTGATGACGAGGACAACAGGGAAGCTTTCACCGGGATTGACGCTTTCAGACAGTTGCTTGGAAATAACGAGGGTGGGGCTCTGCATCACATATTGATCGGTATTCACGTTCACCGGCACCGGATAACGGACATTCTTCCCGCCGTTGATCTCCACCCATACCTCGGGGAAGTAGAGCCCTTCCGTTCCGGGTGCCTGGATGGAGAAGGTGACATCCACTGACTGTCCGGGCCCAATGGCGCCGAAGTGCTGGTACGACCCGTCGATCACGCGGATCTCGCCCCCAATCAACTGCACGCTTTCGATCACGGCCGGGATGTCCGTGCTCTTCGTGGTCTGAAATTCACCCGATGCAGAGACGCCGGATGACTCCTTCATGGATGCAGATCCCGCGGTGTTCGTGAGCGTCACCTGGATCGTCCCGTAGCCTCCCGGTGCGAGGACCGAGGGGGTGACGGTGTAGTCCGTGATGATTACTGTAGGATCCGCCGCCGAAGCGTGGGAGCAGCAGGCTCCCAGCACGAGCAGGAAGAGAATTCCTGTCGTTATCAGATTGAACTTCTGGATTTGTGCGCATTGCATGGGCTTCACCTCAAAGTCGGGGAGCAATATGACCCCCGCTCCCGTGTGCAGTGTGATTGCTATCAGTTCGTATCCCCCCACACATTCCACTGGAGAAGCGACCTGTGATATTTGAAGTTGCAACTTTAAGGTTAAGAATGTTACCCAAAGTAAAATTATAATTACTATGAGTATAGTATCTCTATAGAGCGCGGGAGACAGGACGCAATTGGCACGATTATACCCCGAATACAAAGAAGAGGTCCGGAAGAAGATTGTTGCAACAGCCCATAATATCTTTCACGAGAAGGGATATGCCAACACCAAGATGTCCGACATCGCGACCGCACTGAACGTGACCAAGCCCACCATCTACCACTACTTCGATACCAAGGAGGATCTCTTCATCGCGGTGGCCGAGTTCGAGAGGAGGATACTCCAGGCACTCATCATGGAATCCTTCAGGGATCGGGATTTCGTCACTGGCGCAGGGGTCTTTTTTGATACCGTCATGGAAGGCTATCTGAAGAATATCGGGCCCGAGAGCGTGGCTATCACTACGAGAGACGAACACTTAAGGGCCATCATTCTCGACGACCGGGAGAAGTTCCTCAATGTGATTGCCGGGTTCCTTGCAGAGCGCCAGGCTATCGGGGAGATCAGGAAGGATTACGACGTCCGGGTTCTTGCCTGTACCTTTAATGCCCTCTTCCAGGGCCTGCTGATATACGCGATGCAGGGGATGGATATTGACGATCTCCGCACCGTGTGGAAAACCACCGTGCAGGGACTGACCCAGTAAGTTATCCGGTCCTTTTAGTCAGGGAATAATCAGGACATCCTGGCTTTTTTTACGCACTCTCGATCTACTGGACGGTATAAGAGCGGTATCGTGGATCCACCTGAGGTTATCCCAGCTTATTCGGCAGCAGGTGTTTCTTCTTGAGGTGTTTCTCTCTTGATCTTCACCGGATGGCCCTCGAACCGGTACATCAGGGCGATGACTGCCGGCATGATCAGGATAGCCCCCAAAAGGGAGAACCCGACGGTAATCACCGTCGTAAGACCGAAATTCGAGATGATATTAAATTCCGAAAGAATAAGGGCAGAAAACCCAAATACCGTGGTCAGGCCGGATACGGTGATCGCCATACCGATTTTTTGCACGCTGGTCTGTATTGCCGAATAGAGATCCAGGCCCCTGGCCATCTCTTCATCGACCCTCTCCATGATCAGGACCGTGTATTCGGATGCAACACCGATGGTCATGGAACCGAGGACTGCGGTGAGGGGTGTATAATCGAGGCCCAGGAGATACATGATCGCACCGTTCCATCCCACGATGGCAATGATGGGGATAAGGGGTGAAATGGCGTGGATCCGCCTGTACACGAAGAGGAGAAAGCCAAGGATGAACACAAAGCCAAGTACGGTCATGAGCATCTTGGAATTGCTGATATCTTCAATCAGCGAACCATACATCTCAAGCATTCCGGTGACCCGGGCGCTCACCCCGGGCGGCGGTGAATACCACACCATGTCATTCTGAATCAGCTCGATCAGGGACTGTGCCTGGTAGATCTCCATATCGACGGTTGAAAATTCAAGCACCGTCTCCACGTTCCCGTTGAGGTACCGGTTTTTTGTCTGGTCTGGAATGAGGACGAGAACCTGCTGGACCTCTGTATCAGTCTCTGGGAGTTTCCCGTTGTTATACTGGGCAAGAAGGGTGGCGATACTGGTGACCCCGGTGATCTTGTCATTATGAGTGGTCTCGTACTCCCCGAAATCCCAAATCCACGCAAGGGTGATGGGGTTCACCACGTTTTCTCCTGACACCAGGACAGGGATGGTGCTTGTCGAGCCCATTGTCCTCGTAACCTTGTTCATGTCCTGGAGGGCGGGCATCTCGGATGGTACAAAGGTCTTCTCATCGGCACTGATGGGGACTTCATTATCAAGGCTGAACCCGACAAGAGCCACTATGAATACGAACATAAGAATTGGGACAGGGTTTTTTGCTATCCGGTAGGCAATCTTTCCCAGCAGTGCATCGTATTTCTCGATGAACGAACCACGTGAACCCGTCTTATGCACCGGGACGGTATCACAACCCTTCCACTCCAGTTCACAGGCCTCGACATTATTGAGCCCGCCTTTCGGTATCTTTTGACGATATTGTATGAGGACAGCAAAGACCGGGACAATGATCAGGGCGGCAAGGTAGCACGACATCACCCCGATAGTACAGGTGATTCCGAAATCGCCCACCATGGGAATCGGCCCAAAGACCATGGCGATGAACCCCATCGAAGTGGCGAGCATGGCAACAAGGACTGACGGACCGGTCTTCGTGATGGTGGTGGTCACTGCTTCAGAGAGTGTTGATTTACGGATCTCCTCTTCCAACCTTGAATGCATCTGGATGGCATAATCGATACCTATCCCGATAAGAACCGGGAACGCCCCGATTACAACCATGCTGATGGGAATTCTTGCAAGTCCCATGATCCCAAACGTGAGAATGAGCCCCGATGCCACGACCATGACGGATAAAAGGGGGTAGTGCACGTGGTTGAAAAGGCCCATGACTGCCACGACCATCAGGACCATGGCAGCAATGATGAGGACTCCCATTGATGACCCCATCTCTTTTTGCATCTCCTGGGAGAATGCCGGCTGGCCGGATATGGTCACGGTGATGCCGGGAGGGGGGTTCGAGAGTGAGACCCTGTTCCGGATATTATTGAGGACCTGTTCCTGCATGTCGCTTGAGAGTGCCGGCTGGAGGGTAACGACGCTGATGGTCATCATGTTCGAGGGGAGGTAACTTTCGACAATCTCCGAGGATGCCTGATCAATGATCTGGTTGACTTCTGCCGTTGATACTGGAAGCGTCCCGCCGTTCCCCTGCTTCAGCAGGTCGACAATCCCCGACACCCGTTCCACGTACTGCTCGTTTCCGATATCAGCCTGAAGCCTCTCGATATAATGGAGGCATTCAACCTCCGTGATATCTTCCGTCTCGATGATGAGCATGATTGCGCTTGAGCCATATGTATCAGAATAGTGGGAGAGCAGGGCACCACGGGGGGTATTTTTATCAATATACGTATCTTCTCCTGTCTCCATAGTCACCAGGGTGATCCCGAAGAGAGCAATAAAAAATATCAGGACCGTCACTCCCGCGACGATATGGGGATGGGTGGTGACTTTCCTTGCCAGCCAGTTGAATGGATTTATCATTCAGGCAGTACCTCCAAAGGTGGTGTTACTGAGGAGACCGCCTGGCATTGATGATAGGTGAATTGAGAGCGGGGTTATAGAAATGCTTATATCCGGACGCATAGCCGGTCGCGATATGCGTGAGAATGAAAGGCGACGATTCATTGGCGTTGTCCTGTTCACTACAACAGTACTATCGGGATAGAACCTTATAATTCTGGTGCATCTGAAACAGGAGCAGTGATACTGTATGGTAAAACAATACGTGGTCTCTCCGGCCGGCGCACCCTGACATTCTCATGGTGCGGGATGACCCGGGTTTCCCCGGGATGAACGAATACGATGCACTTGCCTCAATGGGATGAGGACGAGGGCTCGCTCTTATCCCCTTCAATAAACCAGTTCCAGAACAACTGGTTGAACATTTTTATCTGTATGATGGCGCCCTTGTTACGGGTGTTCAGCACCGACGCACCCTTGCTGAAAAACGCCACGCTCAAAAGGAGTTCCTCGTCATCAACATTCACTTCCAACACATTCTCGAATTTAAGGTATTTCCAGGCCTCGTCTATTTCAGGGATTGTAAAAAACGGAGGTGGGGAGCTGAGCTTCTCCAGGGGGATAATGTGGATTTCCGCACCCAATCCCGAAAATTTTTCACGTATCTTTTCTTTGAGACCCGGGGATGCAGATATAATGGTCAATCGCAGGGGAATATCCCGGACGGATACATGTTCTAAAAACTGAATATAATGGTCTCCAACAATACATGAAATATGATTTTTCGCCTTCCTGAAAAGTTCCTGAATCTTATGTTCGATATTCGCATCACCATAAATCGTCCAGAGGGGCTCCTCCATGTCGGTTCGGACTTTCTCCTGTTCAAGTTTTTCCAACAATGGCAGAGCCCGGTCTGATGCATTCTCATGATCCCTCATGAGAATGGAAATAGCCATCTCCGGTGATATCGCACGATATCTCGCGGGTTTGGATTTTTGTTTTATTGCAAGTCCCCGATGGGCCAGGTTCTCAAGTGCCTTGTATACGCTTGGCTTTGAGAGGGAAAGGTACTCGACGATCTCTTTTGCCTCTGCATGATCGAACAGGACAAGCGTTGCGTACACCCTCGCTTCGTCATGTGTCAGTCCAAGCGTGTTGAGGGACGTGATGAGTGCCGGGGGAATAATGTCCATATCAGCCATTTCGCATCGATTGTTAAACTCCTTACCGGAAATGTGAATCTTAATACAAGCAAATTGAATTTGTTTTGGTCTCTTCAAATATTGATTAGTTGTTAAAATATTTACTACTTTTTCAGGAACCTTTTTATGGATCCACGATGACATAATAAAAGCAATTGTAGTAAAAATAATTACTACTAAAAAGGAGTCATACATGTTCAGTATAGATAAAAATCCGGGATTAAATCCCCGTAATCGAACATCCCTTCCCCGCAACACCAGATCTGGACCACAACTGAGCAGGTTGGGATATGGGATGCTTATTTCCATCATTCTTGCATGTATTGTCATCGTACCTGTCAGTGCCGGGGAAAAATACATGGCCGGCTCGCCAGAACTGACTGCCGCTGTATCGGGGACCAATGAATTCAGCCCGGGTGATGATGCGACCATTGCAGTCCGGCTCCAGAACCAGGGTCTGAATGAGTATAAATTCGTTCAGTCCGGTATCATCGACCGGGATGACCTGCCCAATACTGCAAAGCTCATCACGATAACACTTGGTCAGGGGGATTCACCGCTCATTATCAAGAGCGATCCCCAGATGATAGGGGACCTCAAGGGTGGAAGCAGTGTCCTTGTCAATTTCAATGTGAAGATCCCCCGGAATGCAACAGCAGGCATCTTCGATCTTCCCCTGAACATCCAGTATACCTACCTGTGGATGGCAGAACAGTACGGGACCGATACCATCCAGTACAGGTATAGGGAAGAGACAGAGACCCTCCTGCTCCCGGTGAAGATCAAGCCGGAATTGCAGTTCTCAATCGTATCATCCAGTACTGAACATATCAATGCAGGAACGGAAGGGTATCTGAACCTGGTGATAGAAAACACCGGGCGGGAAGACGGTAAAAATGCAATCCTGAAGATTGCCCGCAATGACAACAGCCCGGTCATCCCTACGGACAGCAGCACATTTATCGGGGAGTTCTCTCCCGGCTCACAGTTCTCTTCACAATTCAAGATTTCGGTGAACAGTGACGCGGAGAGCAAGACATACCCACTGGATGTGTATATAAATTACGAGAATTATGAAGGGGATATTGTAGACACCGACCGGGCAACTATCGGTATACCGGTCGGTGAAAAGGTGGGATTTGCTGTCATTTCCGATCCCATCCAGATCTCGCCGGGCCAGAAAAAAGTCATCAGTGTCCAGTATCAAAACACCGGAGGTGCTACCGTATACAGTGCCCAGGCACGCATCAGTGCCGTCGACCCATTCACGAGTGATGATGACACGGCTTTTTTAGGAACCCTCTGCCCCGGTGAGACGAGGGAGGCTACATTCGAGATATCTGTCGACGGTTCGGCTACCCAGAAGGAGTACGGGCTCGATTCCGAGGTCCGTTTCAGGGACGCCCTCGACAACAGTGTGATCTCTGACCCGGTAAAGGTCCGTATTATGGTTGTGGAAGGTAGCAAGATTGGTATCGCTCTGATACTGGGCATCATTGCAGTCGGGATTATTGGTGGAGGGTATTGGTACTACCAGCGCCGCCAGAAGAGATAAGTTCGCAGTGATCCCGGTAACCCGTGTTTATTTTTTTGGGGATGCCTTGGATCTGGCGGAGAAATGAAATACCAAAAACATCAGGAACGTACCAGGATTTCGGGATTGGAATGATAGCCAAGATCTTTGAAGGCATTGCACAGACGATCAACCGCAGGCCACTGCTGGTAGCCGTACTGATTTTCACCCTTTTTTGTGTTGCCATCTACGGTATGACCCAGATCTCCATGGAGACTGGATGGAAGACGTATCTCGATAAAAATTCAAAAAACGGAATCGTCTATTCAGAATATACGGATAATTTCCAATCCGATTCGACAATTATCCTCATCATCGAGACTGCCAATCCTCTGAACCCTGATATCCTTACATATATCGACGATCTCGAAGAGGATATCAGGCAGCAGCAGAATATCAAAGGGACTCAGAGTATTGTCGAGGTCCTGGAAAGCGCCAATGGGGGAACTCTACCCACATCGAAGGCAGAGATCGACCAGATCGTCAATCTGCTTCCTTCGGAAACACGCGACCTTGTTGTGCCTTCAAATAGTCTCACCCTTGTCCAGGTCCAGCTTCAGGAAGGGTTGTCTGACGATGTCCAGGAATCGGCGCTGGACAATGTGATCTCGGTTGTAGACAGCACCGAAAAGCCGCCGGTTGTAACGGTGGAAATCTCCGGATCACCTGCGTTTATGAAGCAGATGATGGAGGGGATGGGGAGTAACATGGGGGTCCTCATTGGGGGGGCCATGATCCTGATGGTCATCGTCATGGGGATCCTGTTTGCCTATGTCCGGTACCGGTTCATGCCGGTCCTATTAGTGGGGATCGGCCTTGTGACCTCACTTGGCCTGATGGGCCTTGCCAGTGTCGGGGTGAACATGGCGGTAATCGGAGCTTTTCCTGTTCTGATAGGGCTTGGCATCGATTATGCGATCCAGTTCCATGCACGGTTTGACGAAGAGGCCAGGAAGGGGTCGCTCGAGGACGCGGTGTTCATGACAGTGACGAGGACTGGTCCCGCTGTTCTGTATGCGATGCTCGCCACCTGCATGGGATTCGTGGCCATGTTTGTATCGGAAATCCCCATGATCCGGTCGTTTGGCTTTGTAGCCATCATCGGTATATTCACCTCGTACTGGGCGTCATGTATCGGGGTACCCACCCTCTGCCTCCTGTTGAAGTACAAGCCCAAACAACCCAAAACGGAGACGTGCTACGCGGTCGGTACTGATGCGTGCGATTTCGTCATGGACGATCCGAAAAACGGTCTCCTCTCCAGGAAGGAGAAGAAAAAATCTTTCTCATACGGGAAGTTCCTTACTGACGTTTCGGTAAAGATTGCGAAAAATCCCATCCCTATCCTCCTTCTTGCCGGTTGTATCGCGTTTGTCGGGTTCTATCTCGATCCCCTCATCCCGGTCCAGACCAGCGAGGACTCTTTTGTCCCGGGAGACATGCCGGCAAAGATCAATATTGACAAGGTCACCCGCATCCTGGGGGCAACCAGTACAGCCGATTTTTATATTCGTGGTTATTCAGCAGATATCGACACAGTACGGTGGATTGCCAGGTTCCAGGAGTACGAACTCTCGCATCATCCTGAACTCACTGGTGCAAAGAGCATTGTCACCACCATCCTCGCATACAATGGCGGAGCAATGCCAGAAACCCAGGCGGACCTCGATCGAGTCCTGAGATCAATCCCTGAAATTACCAGGAAGCAATACCTGAGCGGTTCGATGAGTGCGGTGATAAAATTCAGCACAATCGATCTCGATATGATGCAGCAGGGCTCCCTGAAAGAGCAGATAATCAGGGATATTGTGTTCCTTGAACCACCGGTCGGGATCAGTGTTGCTCCCACTGGTAGTTTTGACCTGTTCACCTCGCTTATGTCCTCGCTGACACATTCCAAGGATGTCATGACCTATCTTGGATTTATCCTCGTCTTCCTCTTCCTGGTCCTTGTATACCGGCACCTCCATGCGGTATCCCCTTTGATCCCCATCATCTTCGTTGTCGGCTGGAATGCACTCGCCATGTATGTCCTCTCTATTCCCTATACCCCTCTGACCGCAACGCTCGGATCGATGACGATAGGTGTCGCGGCCGAGTACACCATCCTCGTCATGGAGCGTTATGCAGAAGAGAAGGAGCGCCTGCACGACAACCTCGCCGCGATCCAGGAAAGTGTCCACAAGATAGGGACGGCGATTACGGTCTCCGGCCTTGCGACCTTCTTCGGTTTCTCGGCACTGTGCCTCTCCACATTCCCGATCATCAGCAATTTTGGCATTACTACGCTGATTGCTGTCGGTTTTTCGCTTGCTGGCGCTATCTTCATCATGCCCGCGGTGCTGTCGGTCATCGGGAGATTTGAAAGGACTACGTCACAACCGGATATTGCTATCTTCCTTTCAGAAAAAAAGGAAAGTGATATGGTCTGAAACGATCGCAACCCTCTACACTATCTTCAATTTTTTATAAAATCGCCGAGCGAATTTCGCACTGCCAGCGTGACTGGCACCTGAATGATCCTACAAATTACAAACAGGGAAGGGAAAGACAGTTATTAAAAGCGACCTGCTCGCGTGATATCCTCATTGGTCTTCAACATACCCGCTGCCGACTCAGTGTTTCCGGACAAACGTCCCGTTCCGGTACTCTGCAAACGCCTGGCGAAGCTCGTCTTCCGTATTCATCGCGATGGGGCCCTTCCACGCAACCGGGTCACGGAGGGGCATGCCTGAAAGGTAGAGGAACCTCACTCCTCCGCTCCCTGCAATGATATGCACCCGTCTCCCCTCCTGGCCGAAGAGAACCATGGTGCGATTTGCGAGTTCTTTCTCCTGCAGCAGGTCAAAGTTGCCGGATCCTGCAATCACGTAGGCTGCCGCAGTATGCTCTGCCTTCACCTCGTGTGAGAAGGGCACATCCGGGCCGAGGGTCACATCAAAGAATTCCGGGTATCCCACGATATCCTGCACCGGCCCAAAAACCTCGTCCATCGTCCCGCAGATGATCCTGATCTTCGCGCCTTCCTCTGGCGAAACAAGGGGAATTCCTGATGCAGGGACCTCCTGGTATCGCGGGTCTATCATCTTGTGGCTCCGGGGGAGGTTCACCCAGAGCTGGAAACCTCCCATCCGGCCGTTGACGGGCTTTGGCATCTCCTGGTGGATAATCCCGGAGCCGGCAGTCATCCACTGGACACCTCCTGCTTCGACACTACCCCTATGACCAAGGCTGTCCCTGTGCTCGATCTTCCCTTCCAGCATATAGGTCACCGTCTCGATCCCGCGGTGCGGGTGCCGGGGAAAGCCGGGAAGGTACTCTTCAGGGCGTTTTGCCCGGAAGTCATCGAGCATCAGAAAGGGGTCAAAGTGTGGAAGTTCCCTATGCCCAAATGCACGGTGGAGGTGGACACCGGCACCCTCGACCGTCTCGCGTGCGGGAAACGCTTTTGCGATCCTCTTTGCCGGTGGCATGCAATGGCGTTGGCAGTCCGGAGAAATAAAGATGCAGGCAATACCCGGCATTCCTGCCGGGAACGGGGTCATCCCCGCTGCAGGTAAAGTTCACCTGGACGTCGACCGGGACTCCAATCATGTGGAAGTATAATTTCGGCGACGGATACCTTTCGACCAGGTAGAACCCGACCCACACGTACCGGAAAACCGGAACCTACACGGTATCGCTGAAGGTCTGGGCGTTTGGTCCGGACAGGAGATTGGTGACCGGGACGCCGCAACATGTGGGTTATATCACCGTGTCCTGATGACACGTTTCTTTTTTTCCCCTACGTTTCCTGGTGTGCAGTGACACCTCGAAAACTGCAGTCTTTTTCCTTCATCGTGGAGAGCGGTCACGACCTCCTCTCCCTGCACTTTCACTCCCCACGTGGCTCAGCCTGTTGAACCAGTGCGATCCTCGGGGATCATGGATGAGAATCTCCCCCCCACCCGGTGCCCGGCATGCAGTTCGGAGATGGTGAGGCGCATCGGGACAACGGGGCTGTGGGAATGCCGCTACCACCTCTGCCGGGCGGTCTTCATGGTGTATCCACGGCGGCACCCCTCGCAGGCGTTGCTTATCCGGGAGGAGGGGCCCGACTCTGGTCCTGAAGAAAGGGGGAAAGAATAAAAGGGATAGAATCCACCCAAAAAGTTCAGCATAACCCGGGGAATGGAGGTTGTATTTCATCAGCGCCCGGTTCTGACTAATCATCCAGCGGCGCAGGAGCAAAAAATACATCCCGCCCCTCAATACCGGCTGTAATAAACTCCTTCTCCGGTATAGAGGTTTCCGCTGGCGTCGATCCACCCTGTCGCAGTCACTGGATCAAGAGTAATGGTGTCCTGGTAACTGTTGGAGACCCAGCCGCCCCTCCAGATCGAGTTGGTTCCCTGGAAAGTTGTCCGGATTGAGATCTCCGTCCCCGAATCAGATGAATAATCAAGATATAATGGGACCGTGTAGGAATTCCATGTTCCCCTGTATTGCACCCCCGTATCCTTCTCCGGGGTGAATGTGCTGCATCTCGCGAAGAGTGGTTCCTGGGCGAAAGGATCATGGGTGTCGATGGTCCGGTTCACAGAAAGCATCGTGCCAAAATGAACTGGCTGAAGTATCGGGGTCTCGATCGAGTACTCGGTCCCCGGTACCAGTGTGATCGGAAGCGGACTCTGACCCGGCTCGATCGCAATCGGGTATCCGTGGTATTGGGGGACCATCCTCTCTGCCCGGATGGCAAGCATGGGTGAGCCATTCACCTCCTCGATCGAGAGGTTCCAGCTATCTGGCACCCCGGACCCATTCCCCTGTATGACCATGTCAGCAAGGACAGGCGTCCCGTTCAGTTCGGGGACGGGGATGAGCATGGTTACATTTTCGATGGTTGTGGAAAAGGAGAGGTCAAAGGTATAATGGAAGTAATGCTGCTCGCTCCCGCTTGCACCCTGTTCGAACTGGTATGCAAGAAAAGCGAGGGATCCAAGCACGAGGATGATCATAAGGATGGTTGCGACGATGAACCCCTTCTTCTAGTATGCAGGAGTCATGGCGGACGGGCCTGACCAGTGGTATATCCTGCAGCAAGAAAAATACCCATGATACAGTGGGTGAATGGAGGGGGGGGCACACTGCGCCTGTCAGGATATGCCGCCGGAAGCATCCTGTTCACTCTCAAGGTTGAAATCGAATCTGTTTTATCGTGTGTGGAATCCCATCTCCCTTTATTCAACGCAGTGAATAGATCATGAAACACGCAACAGTCATCGTCGTGCTTCTTGCATTGGGCATTTCGGGGGCTCTTATTGCCGGGTGCATGGAGAGTGTAGGTCAGGAGGAAATCACGAACAGGACTGATACGGCGATCTCCCTTGCCCTCAACGACTCTGTTGTGAGGGAACAGATCCCCATCGCGACCGGGGCGTACGAGATCGTCTACGTGGGACCGGTACAGTATGAACAGACCGGCCCGGGAGGCGGGTTTTCAGGAACGGTCACTGCGGTGACATTCCGCTGCTGCAACCAGAGCTCGCTCTACCGGGTATTTGTCGACGGAGCGAATTCAACCATTGTCAACCGGGGCTGGCAGTGGGTGAAGGAGCCCATGCCCTGCAGCGGGACGGAATCCCCGCAGGAGTTCTCCACGCTCGATGAAGCGTCGGCAGCACTTGTGCCAGGATGTGCACTCGCGGCCCCCTCTGCCATTCCTGCAGGGTATCACCTCTCCCTGGTGCGGGTGTATGGGGAACAATGCCCGAGGCGTGACATCTGCTATGAGTCCT
>Ga0172363_10003451_pt1 | contig 12855 bp, 7 predicted proteins | sample LakKivs2_kivu2a2_FD_114541 | JGI IMG/M metagenome (GOLD analysis project Ga0172363, IMG submission 114541) | Sediment microbial communities from Lake Kivu, Rwanda - Sediment s2_kivu2a2 | ecosystem: Environmental > Aquatic > Freshwater > Lake > Sediment | place: Rwanda: Western Province, Lake... | reverse complement strand
TACGGTGTAGGCGTGACCAGCGGGGTCAATTGCTCCTCGCACTGGCGGCGTTGGATCTCGTCCTGGGTGACCTGTGTGCATTGGGTGAAGGCGATACGGGCATCCTCCGCATCGCCAGCGCCCAGGTGAGCCAGGCCCAGATAGTAGAACGCGGCTGCATACTGGGGGTTCAGCCCGGTGGCCGTGGTCAGCGTGGCGATGGCTTTGTCATATTGCGCCTGCTCATAGTAGAGTTTGCCGGCCTGCCCATAATATAGAGGGTTGCCAGCTTCGAGACCGATGGCCTGCTCGTAGTCGGCGATGGCGTCGCCGGCGCGCCCCAGCCGGACGTAGAGCACCGCCCGGGCAGCATAGTAGGCCGCCACGTCCGGCGCTAGACCGATGGCGACGTTGTAGGCGTCCAGCGCCGCGGCGTCCTCCCCCTGGGCAGCGTAGACGGTCGCCAGGCGGAAGTGGTAGGATGGCTCATTCCCCACTTGCTCGATGAGGCGGCGGTAGACCCCGGCCGCCTGGGCGTAGGCCTCTACCGCGCCGGTGGTACCCCGCTTGTAGTAAGCATCTCCTAACTTGACCAGGTAGACGACGTTGTCCGGATCCTTTTCCACAGCGGCGCTGTATTCGCTGATGGCATGCACCAGGTCGTCCGCTTTCAGGAAAGCGTCGCCCCGCACGGCCGCTTCGGCGGCCTGGAGCACGGCTGCCAGGTGTTCACGGACGCTAGAGTCCATCTCGGCCCGCCGCAGGTCCTGACTGATGGTGATCGTATAGGTGGGGTCCAGCGTCACAGCCTTGCGGAGGGGCGCTTCGGCCTCGGCCGGGGCGAAGGCCAGGCGGGCCACGCACAGGCCGTACCAGGCCGTCACTTCCTCGGGGGCCAGGTCGCTGGCCCGTTGGAAGGCCTCGGCCGCCCGGCGGTGGTCGGCCCGCTGGAGCAGCGCTTTTCCTTTGCCCAGCCAGGCGCTCACGTTCTGGCTGTTGCGTTCCAGCACGGCTTCGTACTCGCGTTGAGCGTCGGCCCAGCGGAGTTGCGCCGCGTAGGCCTGGGCCAGTTGCAGGTGGTACCCTTCGTTGTCCGGGGCGGCATTCACGGCCTGCTCGAGTTGGCTGATGGCATCATCCAACTTCCCCTGGGCCTGGTAAACAGCCGCCAGCGCCACCTGGTAACTGGCCCGCTCCAGCGGCAGGTCGGTTGCCGTCAGGGTCAGCGTGATGGCCCGGGTGTAGGCGAGGGCAGCGCAGTCCAGCATGGCGCGGCGGCCCTCGGCGTCCGGCGCTGCCTGGGCCGCGGCGTAGCAACCCTGTCCCTCGCTGGCATAGGCGCGAGCCGCCTCCACCTTGCTGTCGAAAAGAATCTCCTCAAAACCAAAGTCCAAATCGGCCCGCACCTTCAATGCATCGAAGAGAGACTCGCTCCGCGCCTGATCCCGGTAGGCCAGTTCCCGCTCAATCGTTCCACGCAGGGTCGCTAAAGCAGCCTGTTGTTGGCCGACCAGCGTCTGTGCCAGCGCCAGATGGTACCAATAGAGCGCTGCGCCAGGGTTCAGGTCCCTGGCATGCTCAAAGTCAGCAGCGGCCAGTCCGGCCAGGTAGACCTGTTGGTCCGGAGTATTGCGCGCTGTGATCAGATACGCCTGCCCGCGCTTGAAATAGGCCAGGTAGTAGACCGGCCGGCGGCGCATGGCCTCGGTGTATTCGTTTATGGCCCCCTCGTAGAATTCCTGGGCAGATAACACGTCTCCCTGTTGAACGTGGAGGACGGCAGCAAATTCGTCGCTCAGGTAATATTCGGACGGATAGTAGTGGACACCTTGAACGAGTCCCTTATCGAAGGCCAGGGCAGTGCGCCGGGTGGTCACGCGGGTCTTACCGGTCGTCAACGATTTCTCCCAGTAGGTCTGGCGGATCAAGACGATGTAACGATTGCCGGTCTGTCCAATGAATTCAAGTTGGTCGGTGATCGTGGGGCCTTCTAAAGGTACGCCCATCTCGGCCAGCGCAGCCACGTTCGCCTGGCTGCCGGTGAACTGGACGACCACGGGCAATCCCCCGCCCAAGGCGGCCGGCAGCGTGTCGTAGACGTACTGGCCGTAGGTGAGGAGCAGGACGAAGAAGAGGATGCCAAGCGTAATCAGGTAGGCCGGGGACTCTGCCCGGCTCAGGATCTGTGGGATCGTGATCTCCACCCCTCCGGTTGTCTGGATAGACTCACCGGCTTGAGATACGGCTGGCGGCGGTTGGTCGGAACGTTGAGATGGACCAGCGGGCGACGCAGCGGAGTGAGGGGGAGTGGTAGATGGGGAAGCCTTGCGGAACAGGAGCTCTCGCGCCCAGCGGACCCGGTCAGCATAGAGCAGCAACAGGCTCAGCCAACCACCGACAAAAGTCCAGATGAACAAGGCCCAGCTAAAAGAGAGCAGTCCCTTAAATCCCCATACTGCCAGAGCCAATACATAGTCCAACAGCGCGGCCAGGGCGGCCGCCGCCAGGGCGCAGAAAAGAAGTGACCATCGGTGCAGCAGCCAGCGCGCCAGCGGGTAGGCAGCCAGGGCAATGAGGATCGCGCCAGCCAACAGCGCGATGAAGGAGATACCGGCGCCCACGTACCGCTCGCGCACCAACCCGCCTTCGTAGATACCGTGCTTGAGCAGGCTCAGGTTGACGAGCACAAAGCCGATGCCAAAGGTCAGGCCGGCAGCACCCGCGATGGCGCCGGCGAGGCGCACCAGGATAGCCCAGGCCGCCTGAAGAGATGAGATGGGGGCGCTCGTTGCGTCTTGCGGATTGGCCACGCTGAATCCAGGCTTTGATGGCTCGTGGTAACGACTTCAGTCATTATTGCAGTGGAAGAGGCGACTGAAGTCGCCACTACGATGAGATATTAATAGAAGACGACCTTCTCCAGTGTTTTGGCCTGCTCAACCCAGCGGGCGACCATGTCCCGGGTGGGCGGTCGCCGGACCAGTCGCTTCTCCGCATTCACCTCGAGCATTTTCTCGTAAAGGTTGTCCGCGTTGCGCTGGGCCAGCTCGCGCACGGTATCTACCCCGGCCCGCTCCAGCAGGTCGCTGTACTCCTCGCCGACGCCGCGAACCCGCATCAGGTCGGCCCGGTTGATCCAGTCCAAAATGTGCTCGTGACTGATGCCGGTCTTTTCCGCCAGATCCTTGCGTCCCGCCGGCGTCGTCCCGGCGCGCAGTAACGCATCCACACTGCGGATGCCCGCCGCGTGCAGTTTCTCCGCGTAGGCCGGGCCGATGCCCTCAATGACTTGTAGTTTTGCCATCGCATATCCTCCTTTTTTGTATACCGCATCACACGCGCTTGGATTGCCTGTCTCGTCAGACACGTTGGCAAGCTGTGATGTGAAGCCTACATCATCCTCGTACAGTATAAGTTCAAACGCCTCACAAGTCAAGCGTTTGAGGCGAGAACGGGGACATCCTTCCCAATCGCCCGCAGCGCCAGCCGGGCGGCACCTAATGCCGGGGGTCTGTGGCTGATAAAGACATTGGCTTTCGGGGCGACTTGGAGGACTAGATCACGGAGCGGCGCAATGATCAGATCACCTGCCTGAAACACACCGCCGACCAGCCCCAATTCGAACTCCCGATCACACAGGCCCAACTGCCGGGCCACGGCCACGGCGCTCAAGCCCAGTTCACGGCCGGCATCCTGGAGTATTTCTTGTGAGACCGTGTCCCCTTCCAGCGCTGCCTGAACGACGAGGGGCGCAAAAGCGGAGACGAACGTCTTGCTGTCGCCGTCGGCTGGGTGGTATAGCGCTGGAATGACCCGGCTTACCGTCTCCACGTGGAAAAACTCTAGTAACCGCCCCACCAATGTAGTCGAAGGGCCTCGGCCGTCGTACGCTCTCAACGCTGCCCGCATGCCGGCCCGCCCGACGTCGTAGCCACTCCCCTCGTCGCCCGCCAGGTAGCCCCACCCACCCGCTCTGGCCGTCTGGCCCTGGAGGCCGACGCCGTAGGCACAGGAGCCCGTTCCGGCCACGACGACCACGCCAAATCCTTTCGTTATCGCCCCCCAGAAGGCGATCACCACGTCACTGACGACGATGATCTGCTCTCCAATCCCCAGTCTGGCGGCGGCCTGGCGGATCAGTTCCTGGTTCCCTGTGCCGCCGGCCAGGCCCAGGCACGCAGCCGCGATGGCAGGTCTTGACACGTTTTCGGTTCTGGAAAGCGCCTGTCCAATGGCTTCCCGCAGGGAAACGAGCACGTCCTCCGGCGAGACGCGGTTGGGGTTCGAGGGACTCCCCGTCCCCCACGAGACGACTCGCCCACACCCGTCCACCAGGACAGCCTCGGTCTTGGTTCCCCCGCCATCCACACCGATGACGTACGTTCTTTCTTCAGTCATCGCCCTGGCGTACCCCCTCCTTGTACCTGACCTGGACGAACCAGAGCCAGGTGGGTTCAACGCAAAGACGCAAGGACAGAGGTTCTAATAAAGCAGGTACTTGCTTCGCATGGCGTCGTAGGCACGTAGCTCCGGCTGCCAGCCAGCCGATATGTCCTCGACAGAGACGCCTGCCTCCATCTGCCTGCGCACCCTGTCCGTGCCCATCAGTTGATCGAGCCAGTAGGGAATGCGCTTCTCGTCCGAGCGCCTCCACTCAAAGCGCCCGGGGTACATGCGGCGTACCACCTCGATCATCTTGAGCCCCGTTTCCACAGCGTTAAAGATCTCTCTGTCCAGCACGTGCATCTGCACGCCGCCGCACAGTTGGCCGGTACAGGCGCCGTACCAGGGCGTGAAGCAGGCGGCGCGGAAGAGCACGCCTGGGTAGTCGAGTGCGTTGAGCTCCGCAGCCCACGCCCGCCCGTCAATCCAGGGCGCGCCTGCTAACTCAAACGGCCTGGTCGTACCCACGCCCCACGCCAGGTTCGTCCCCTCGAAGAAACAACTTCCAGGGTAGACGATGGCCGTATCCAGGCTGGGGCTGTTGGGAGAGGGCATCACGTACGGCAGGCCGGTCTGATCGAACCACATGGCGCGCTCCCAGCCTTCCATTGCCACGACTGTGAGCCGACAGCCGATCCCAAATTCTGCGTTGGCCATGCGAGCCAGTTCGCCTAACGTCAAGCCATGGCGCACCGCGATCGGATACAGCCCCACGAACGAACTGTACGCTCGATCCAGAATGCAGCCCTCGACCTTGACGCCGGTGATGGGATTGGGGCGATCCAGCACGATGAACTCCAGGCCCTGCTCGGCCGCCACCTGCATACACAGCCACATGGTCGAGCCGTACGTGTAAAACCGCGCTCCCACGTCTTGAATGTTAAAGACCAGGACGTCCACGCCGTTGACCATGTGTGGAGTGGGTTTCTCGTGTCTGCCAAACAGGCTGTGGACCGGCAAGCCGGTATAGGGGTCCACCGCCGCGTCTACGGGTTCCCCGGCCTGGGCATTCCCCCGGACGCCGTGCTCCGGCCCGTATAGCGCAACCAGGTTGACGTCATCGGCTTCCGCGAACACGTCAACCATGTGCCGCAGGTCCCACGTCAGGCCCGTGGGGTTGGTAATCACGCCGACCCGTTTGCCGTGCAGGAAGCCCCGCCTCGATTCCAGGAGGACGTCAAGCCCCAGTTTGACCTGCGGCCCCTTCAGCCAGCGATGCATCTGACCGGACATTGCCTTCCTCGGGCTCAACCAGCCCCCAATAGCCCGCCTTCGGCCAGGATACCCTGCAGAACCTGTCGCTCACTCTCGGTTAGATCCAGGAGCGGCGAGCGGAGCGGCCCGCCATAGTAGCCCAGCATGTCCAGCGCCGCCTTCAGCCCGGCGACGCCAAAGCGCGCCGTGACCGCCGCGTTGACGGGGACCATGCGCCGTTGCAATTCGGCGGCCTCCTCCCACTGCCCCGCCTTGAACAGCCAGTAGACGTCTATGCATTGCTGGGGCGCGACGTTGGCCAGCGCCAGCACGCCTCCCACCGCGCCGAGCGCCAGCCCGGCGAAGAAAAACCCGGCCGACCCGGCCAGCACCTGAAAATCGGGGCCGGCCAGCCGCACGACGTCGGCCAGCTTGGCCAGGTTGCCGCCGCTGTCCTTGATGCCGACGACGTTGGGATGGCGGGCGGCGCGCGCAATGGCGGCAGCGTCCATATCTACGTGGGTGAACTTGGGCACGTTGTAGAGCACGACCGGGATGGGCGAAGCGTCGGCCGCCGCCTGGAAATGGCGGACCAGGCTGTCGGGCGTCATCTTGCTGCCAAAGTAGTGGGGGGTGACGACGAGCGCCGCGTCGGCGCCAGCGAGCGCGGCCTGGCGGGTGAAGGCAATCGTCCCGCGCGTGGACTCGCAGCCGGTGCCGGCGATCATCAGTTTGCCCGCCGGAATGGCCGGCCGGGCCGTCTCCAGGACGCGCAGCTTCTCCTCTTCGGTCAGGTAGACCGCTTCGCCGTTCGAGCCCAGCACCACGTACCCGGCCAGGTCGTACCGGTTCCAGCGCGTGAGGTTCCCGGCCAGCGCCTGGGTATCCACCTCGCCCTGCGCATCGAAGGGCGTGGGGATGGGTGGAAACACCCCGCTCAATGAAACCGCCGATTTGTCCATAGTATGGCCTCCTGCCGGGATCAGATTGGTTGGACGCAGATCAACGCAGATAGACGCTGATGAAAGTGTAACACAGGGCGGTGGTTTTAGCAACTAATAGAAAGACCACGGCCTCCCCGGGGCAGAGGAGGCCGTGGTCCGCGAAAGGAGGGTAAACACAAACTCACTTTGGTCGGCGCATCCGACCTTCAATCATTATCATAACACACTTGGGTGTACATACCGTGTAGGGAATATGAAATATCCATTAAAATTCTGCTTCAGGCAGCGGCGGTGGCCGGTAATCCGGCGACTGGTGCCGGAAGTACGTATCGTACAGCTCCGCGTAGTGGCCGCCCCGCGCCATGAGTGCCCGGTGGCTGCCCTCCTCGACGATGCGCCCCCTTTCCAGCACGATGATGCGGTCCACCGCGCGCACCGTCGAGAGACGGTGCGCGACCAGGATCGAAGTGCTGCGCTGCAGGATCAGCTCCATCGCCTCCTGGATTTGCGCCTCGGTGAACGGGTCAATACTCGCCGTCGCCTCGTCCAGGATAAAGATGGCCGGCGACTGCACCAACACGCGCATCAGCGCCACCAGTTGCCGCTGCCCCATCGAGAGCCGCGCCCCACGCTCGCCCACGTCGGTCCCCAACCCATCGGGCAGCGTCTCCAGCCACTCCCCTCCGCCGATCTGCCGCGCCACCGCCTCGATTTCGGCGTCGGCCAGGTCTGGACGGGCGTAGCGGATGTTGTCGGCGACCGTCCCGGAGAAGAGAAAGGGCATCTGCGACACAATGCCCAACTGGCGGCGATAGCCTGGCAGGTTGAAGGTACGGATGTCCTGGCCGTCCACCGCGATCCGTCCCGCCTGGAACTCGTAGAAGCGGGCGATCAGCCGGGCGATGCTCGTCTTGCCCGCCCCGGTGTGCCCCACCAGCGCCACGCTCTCGCCCGGCGCGATGTGGAGCGTAAAGTCCTGCAACACCTGCTCCTGGTCCGTGTAGCGGAAACTGACGCGCTCGAACGAGATCTCGCCGCGCAGCCGCTCCACCGGCCGGTGGTCTCTCTGCCGCACCGTCGGCTCGGCGTCAATCAGCGCAAAGATGCGCTCGGCCGCCGAGAGCCCGCCCTGAAACTGGCTCCAGAAGGCCGACACGTTGATCATCGGGCCCCAGAAGCGATCCACGCTGAGGATGAACAGATACCAACTGCCAATGGAGACTGCTCCGGCGGCGGCCGCCAATCCGCCCCCATAAGTCAACACGGCCGTCCCCATACCACCCAGCGCGTTGAGCATCGGAAATAGCATCGCCAGCGCCAGTCCCCGCCGCAGGTTGACCCGGTATGACTGGCGGTTGACCTCGGCAAAGTCGGCATAGATCGCTGCCTCCTGCCGGAAGTTCTTGGCCACGCTGATCCCGGTCACCGCCTCCTGGATGGTCGCGTTGACCTCGGCCAGCACGCGGAACCCTTTGCGCGTCACGGCGCGGGCGATGCGCCGGAAGCCGACCGCCAGCAGGCCCGCCAGCGGTGCAAATGCCAACAGCGTCAGCGTCAACCGCACGGACACGTTGAGCAGCGGCACCAACAGGATGCCGACCAGCAGCAACTGGCTGAGCACATCGGTGACGAGCAGCACCACCTGGGCAAACTCGTCGGTGTCGGAGGTGATGCGGCTGATGATGCGGCCCGAGCGAAACTCGTCAAAGAACGACATGTCGTGCCCCACCGAAGCCTGGAAGGCGTCACGGCGCAGCGCCAGTACGATGTCGCCGATGATGCGGGCGGTCAGCCGCCGCCGCACCCAGTTGCCGCCCCAGTTGAAGACGCCGAACGCCAACACCGCCGTACCCAACCCTACCACCACCTCCAGCCGCGGTGACCGGACGAGCGCGTCCAGCCCGCGCGAGATGACGAAGGGTTGCGCAGCTCCGGCCGTCGCGATGAGCGCGATCAGGAATACCACCACGAGCGTGCGCTTGCGGTGCGGCGCAAAGTACCTGAGGACGCGGCGCAGCAATTCCCGGTCGCTGTATTGGCGGTCATAGGCTTCGGTAGCCAGGCCGTAGAAGATGGACATAGGTTCTCCTGGCAGATAGTAGACAAGCAGGGAGTAGACAAGTAGACACGGGCGGCCACTATCGTTCGTACCTCGCAAAGATATTCCTATACGCCGCCACATCCCGCATCAACTGCTCGTGCGTCCCCACCGCCGCCACGCGCCCCCTGCGCATCACGACGATGAGGTCGGCCCAGCGGATCTGCGACAGCCGGTGGGTGATGAGGAAGGTCGTGCGGCCCGCCGCCACCCGTTCGATCGCCCGCTGGATGCGGTCTTCTGTCTCGCTGTCTATTGCACTCGTCGCGTCATCCAGGATCAGGATGGACGGCTGCGTCAGAAAGGCCCGCGCCAGCGCCAGCCGTTGCCGCTGGCCGCCCGACAGCGTGACGCCGCGCTCGCCGATGGCCGTATCGTAGCCGTCCTTGAAACTGACGATAAAGTCGTGCGCCTGCGCCGCCCGCGCGGCCGCCTCGACCTCTGCGGGCGTCGCCTCGGGGCAGCCAAACGCGATGTTCTCGGCAACCGTGCGCGAAAAGAGGAAAATGTCCTGCTCGATGATCGAAATCTGGCGGCGCAATGCCTCCATGTTCCAATCTCGCACGTCCACGCCATCTACCAGCACGCGCCCGCCGTCCACGTCGTAGGTGCGATTGATCAACTTGGCGATCGTGCTCTTGCCCGACCCCGTCTGCCCGACGATGGCCACCGTCTGCCCTGGCTCCACGCGAAAACAGATGCGCTCCAGCGTCGTCCCCTTGGCGCCGTGAGACCCCTGTTGACGAGGGGCCGCGTAACGAAACGTGACGTCCTCGAAAGACAGCGCGCCGCGCATCGGCGCATCGTAGCCCGTCACGTTTTGATCCAGTTCGGTTTCGGCGTTGATCAACTCCAGGATGCGCCGCGCACTGGCGACGCCGGACGCCACCCGCGCGTAGGAAAACTGCGCCGAGAAGGTGGGGAAGACGAACAGCAACAAGAGGCCGTTGAACGAAATGACGTCGCCCACGCCGATCGCCCCGGCGCGGAACAGCAACAGGCTGTGCAGGAACCCGGCCCCATGGAGTATCCCTAACAGGAGCAGCGGGGGATAAAAGGCCTCGATGTCTCCCTGGGCCACGTAGGCCCTACGCCAACCGGTGATGGTACGGATGAAGCGTTCAGTCTCGGATTCCTCCTGCGCGCTGCCCTTCACCGTCTCGATGCCCTCGATCGCCTCGGCCAGCCGGGCGTTCATCAGGCCAAACCTGCGGCGCACCTGTTCGGTGGCTGGGCGCAGTTGCCGCAGGAAATTCCACACCAGCAAGCCGTAGGACACCAGGTAGAGCAGTGGGACCAGGATAAGTTGTGGATGAATGGTGGGGGCGGCGAGGAGCGGCATCAAGAGAAAGTTGAGCGATCCGATGACCAAATTGAGCCCCGGGTTGAACATCAGGTTGATCTCGCGCACGTCGTTGGTCGCGCGGGCCATCAGGTCGCCGGAGGGCTGCGTGTCGTGGAACGACATGCTCTTGCCGATCAGGCTGACGTATAGCTCGTTGCGGATGTCTCGCTCGAGTTTCTGGCCGATGGCTTCGCTGCAAAAGTTGCGCCCCAACTGGATCACGCCGCCCCTGGCCAACTGGGATGCGGCGATCAAGGCGGCGGCCACTGCCAGCCCTCGCAGGTCGGGCGGCGTGGCGCTCACCGCGTCGAAGGCACGCCCGATACACATCGGCACAACCGCCCCCAGTGCAGCGGTTCCAAACGCACCGGCCAACACCCCTAGCGCGAGCAGCTTGTGACGGAGCGCGTGCGACAGGATCCAGCGCACCGGATTGCGCCGGTCCGGTTGCCAGGACTGGGGAATTGTAAATTCGCCGACTGCCATAGTCTTCAGTTTACGGTGAAGTATGATTTTCGTCAAGGGTGATGGTAGGGCAGGCTTTCTAGCCTGCCAGAACGGCAGGCTGGAAAGCCTGCCCCACTCGCAAATCTAACGCAATGTTGATTTTTTTCTTATCTATTTCTGATGTTGATGGGATATACTCTTGTCCAGATGCTAGAGGTTACGTGTGAACAGGAGGAAATTAGAATGGGTAAAGTTATTGGAATTGACCTGGGTACGACCAACTCGGTCGTCGCTGTGATGGAAGGCGGCGAGCCGACCGTCATTACCAGCGCCGAAGGAGGACGTCTGGTCCCCTCGGTCGTGGCGTTCAACAAGGCCGGCGAGCGGATGGTGGGGCAGGTCGCCAAGCGGCAGGCCGTCGTCAACCCGGAGAACACCGTTTTCTCCATCAAGCGGCTGATGGGCCGCCGGTACGACGACGCGGAAGTCGAGAAGGCGCGCAAGGTTTTGCCCTACAAGATCGCGCGTGGAGCGGCGGGCGATGCGCAAGTCTACATCCCCCAGACCGGCAAAGAGTACACGCCGCAGGAAATTTCGGCCATGATTCTGCGCAAGCTGAAGCAGGATGCCGAAGCCTACCTGGGCGAAACAGTCACACAGGCCGTGATCACCGTGCCGGCCTACTTTAACGACAGCCAGCGCCAGGCGACGAAGGACGCCGGGCAGATCGCTGGCCTCGAGGTGCTGCGCATCATCAACGAGCCGACCGCTTCAAGCCTGGCTTACGGGCTTGACAAAAAGAAGGATGAGACTATCCTGGTCTTCGACCTGGGCGGTGGCACGTTCGACGTCTCGGTCCTGGACGTGGGCGAGGGTGTCGTCGAGGTGCGCTCCACCAGCGGCGATACGTTCCTGGGCGGTGACGACTGGGACCAGCGCGTCGTGGACTATGTGGCCGACGAGTTCAAGAAAGAGCAGGGAATTGACCTGCGCCAGGACCGCCAGGCGCTGCAACGGCTGAAGGAGGCGGCCGAGAAGGCCAAGATCGAGCTCTCTACTGTGATGGAGACGGAGATCAACCTGCCTTTCGTCACCGCCGACGCTTCCGGCCCCAAGCACCTGCAGATGAAGCTGACGCGGGCCAGGCTGGAGCAACTGACCGAAGACCTGGTGCAGCGCTGCCGGGGGCCTTTCGAGCAGGCTTTGCGCGACGCCAAGCTGTCCGACCGCGACCTGGATGAAATCGTGTTGGTCGGCGGCGCGACGCGCATGCCGATGATCCAGAACCTGGTACGCGAGCTGGCCAGCGGTAAGGAGCCCCACAAGGGCGTCAACCCCGACGAGGTCGTCGCCGTCGGTGCGGCCATCCAGGCCGGCGTCCTGGCCGGCGAGGTGAAGGACGTGCTGCTCCTGGACGTGACGCCGCTGACGCTGGGCGTCGAGACGCTGGGTGGGGTGCTGACGCCGCTCATCGAGCGCAACACGACCATCCCGGTGCGCAAGAGCGAGGTCTTCTCCACCGCCGAGGACGGGCAGACGGCTGTGACGATCAACGTCCTGCAGGGCGAGCGGCCCATGGCCGCCGACAACAACCGGCTGGGCATGTTCAACCTGGAGGGCATCCCGCCTGCGCCACGGGGCGTCCCGCAGGTCGAGGTGACGTTCGACATTGACGCCAACGGCATCCTGAACGTCTCGGCCAAGGACAAGGCCACCGGCAAGGAGCAGCGCATCGCTATCACCGCCTCCACGAACCTGAACAAGGACGAGGTAGAGCGGCTGGTCGGGGAGGCCAAGCGGCACGAGGCGGAGGATCGGCGACGCAAGGAGCTGGTGGAAGCCCGCAACACGGCCGACGCGCTGATCTACCAGATGGAGAAGATGCTGCGCGACGTGGGTGGCAAGGTGTCCGCGTCTGACCGGGGGCGCATCGAGCAGATCATCGAGGATCTGAAGCGGGCGAAAGAAGGAGACGACGCGGCTCGCATCCGGCAACTCATCGAGCAGTTGCAACAAGCCAGTTACGCCGTCGGGCAGCAAATGTACGCGCAGCAGCAACCGGCAGGTGGCCCACAGGCTGAGCCTAGCGGGTTCGGCGAGACATCTGGCGGTGCCAGGCCGGAGCCCGGCGACGAGGACGTGGTCGAAGGCGAGTTCCAGGAGATGTAACCCCAATAGAGACTTCGGAAGTCTCGGAAGACTTCCGAAGTCTCCAGATGAGATCAGGAGATGGCAGAACGCAATATGCAACACGCAACACGCGACGCGCAAGCGCCGGAGGAAGAAGAAACCCTCGAGGTGTGGCGCGACCGGGCGCTGCGCCTGCAGGCTGAGATCGAGAACTTTCGCAAGCGCCAGCAGCGACTGGCCGAGGAACGCATCACTGCCGACCGCGAGCGGCTGCT
>Ga0172363_10003447_pt1 | contig 12861 bp, 10 predicted proteins | sample LakKivs2_kivu2a2_FD_114541 | JGI IMG/M metagenome (GOLD analysis project Ga0172363, IMG submission 114541) | Sediment microbial communities from Lake Kivu, Rwanda - Sediment s2_kivu2a2 | ecosystem: Environmental > Aquatic > Freshwater > Lake > Sediment | place: Rwanda: Western Province, Lake... | reverse complement strand
TTGGAAGATTATGAAGTGCCTCTTATAGTCAATTTGTCTGAAAACTGCATAAATGATTTTGCTGAAGCTACAAAAAGACTTTCTGTTGACAGAGTCAGCGGACTAGAAGTAAATGTTTCTTGCCCAAATGTAGAAGGGGAGGGAATGCTTTTTGGAACGAGTGAAAGGGCAACTTATGATGTTGTTCAGGCTGTTAGAAAGGCGACTGACAAAACTTTAATTGTAAAATTGACTCCAAATGTAACGGATATTGTTAAGATTGCACGAGCTGCTTATGAAGCAGGGGCGAATGCTTTGTCTATGATAAATACTGTTTTGGGAATGGCAATTGATGTCAGGACAAGAAAATCTAAAGTTCATGGCAATAAAAGATATGTTGCAGGATTGTCTGGACCTTGCATTAAACCTATAGGTGTAAGATGTGTTTATCAAGTTTACAAATCAGGAATACCTCTTCCTATAGTTGGCATGGGCGGAGTTATGAATGGAGAAGATGCTATAGAATATATTCTTGCCGGAGCAACTGCTGTTGCTGTCGGAACTGCAAATTTTGTTAATCCTTTGGCGGCTGTAAAAGTAATTGAGGGCATAGAGGCATATATGAAAGAGCAATGGGTAGAAGATGTGAATGAGCTAAGAGGCGCAATGAAAGAACTTTAATTGAATGAAACTCCAAGAACTTTTTTGATAAAATCTTCAATTTCTGCAAGCTTAGTTTTATTTAAAGAAACTTGCAAGCCATAAGAAGTTGGTTTTGCTATTAAAAATCCTTGTTTGATTAATTCATTTGCAATTTTTTTAATGTCCTTGCCAAGATGCGAAGGAAATCCTTTAGTTAAAGTATCAAATGGAACATGAACTCCCCCTATAACCTTTTTTCTTCTTAAATGATAAAACATTGTCGCCTTTATTTGTTCCTCATTTTTAAACTCCATGCTTTGCTTAGAAAAGAAGAATATTTAAATGTTTCTAACTTTGTAAAATAAAAACATAAAGAGAAAGATATATAAAGGGGGAGTCCTACACTATATTATGAAAAACAAACAAGAAACAGTATTTGTTGAAGTCTTTGGAAGCAATCCGATTATGAAAGTTTTAGATTTTCTTATAACATTCCAATTATTTGATTATCCTCTGACTGAAATAGCAAGAAATTCTGGAGTAAGCTATTCAACACTTTTAACTTTTTGGGCTAAATTAGCCAGGAACAATATAGTAATAAAAACAAGAAGAGTAGGCAAGTCAGATTTGTACAAGCTTAATACAAATAATCCTGCTGTAAAGCAATTAATAAAGCTTGATTGGAATTTAATAAAAGGTGTTGAGCAAGAAATTGTTGCTTAACCTTCTTTAAAACCATTTATTCAACCTAGTCTGCTTTCCGAATTCCTTGAGAAGCCAGGATTTTTCTTGAAAAATTTGTGTTGGAAGGCGCATCCGCGTTTGCGCAGACTGCAGTGCTTGTTGTATTGTTGGGAATTTTTCTGGCTTTTTTGAAAAAGCAGCACGACTTGCCTCACGCAAGATTCCTACTCCACAAGGAGCATAATATTCTGGGCGGCATTCACGCATCACTAAACAAGATGCCTGCCTTTTTATCTTGTCTAAATATTCAACAAGAGCAAGCCTGTTGGCATAATATGCTCCTGTGACATTATCTGCGTAATCTTTTCTTCCAAAAAAGCCTTCGTAATCCTGGGCAATATACAAGCTTCCTGAAGGATTCCAGACACTTCCTGTCATTTTGGCTTCAAGAACCTCAAAACTAAACTTGTCTGGCAAAAGAAGGAACTCATAGTGATTTCCCAAGTAGTCTGAACTAAATAATAAGAATTCTGAAATTTCTGGGAAGAAGCGGATTTTGTCAAGCAAAATCTTTGAAATAGTGTCATCTGTTGCAGTAATGGCCCATTTTGTTGGAACAAGTTTTCTGTTAAAGCCTTGGCCGAGAAGGCCTGCAGAGAGGACTTTTATTATATTGCTTACTTGAATGTTTGAATTGTAAAGCTCTTGAATTGCTGTCTGCGCTTTTGCGTTAGTATCGTTGACAAGATAATCAACTTTCTTTTTTATTTTTGGGTTTGATTCGAGGCGAATGCTTTGCAAGGGCGCGGGGTTTCCTATTATAGGCATCTCGCTTTCGAATTTTGCTTGGGGTTTTGGGGCTTTTTTCAAAGTAATTTCTGCATCAACATGCCTTGAAGCCATTGCGACTTCCTGCATTATGCCCGAAAACTTGTTTTTGCCTTTAATCCTTGATTTAAAACGGCCATAAATCATCTTGCTTCTCAAACTTATGATTTGTTCTATGCTTAGCTTGTTTTTGTGCCATAATTCCGGCATGCCAAATTGTTCTGTGTCTCCGAGTTCTGCTGGCGATAATATGCCTGCATTAACATAAGGATAGTTATGCCTGCCAACAAATATTTCTGGAGGAGAAGAGCCAGAAAAATGAGATTTAAAATTAAAAGAAGAAAATTTTTTCAGGATAGGGCAAGCTTTACCACAAAGCCCCTTGCCTTGACATTTAACGCAGAGTTCTTGCATGCTGCAAGTTTACTCTTTTAAGTCAGATATTCCCAGTAATAGGAACAACAATCCAATAAGCCCAACGAACCAGACCAAACCGCCCTTGAAGAATTCCCAAGCGGCTAGCCCCCATGTTGGAACTTTCAAGGCAAAAGCAACTGCTCCTACCACAAGGATTAACCCTACTAAAAGTTCAGCCCATTTATTCATAATCTTGAAAGAAGTAATAAGTTTAAAAACCTTTTGGAAAGATTTTTACAAGAAAGCATAATAAATATGAAACATAAAAATGTTTATTAACTTAAAAATTATAGGAAAAACATGCAAAAGAGGCTTGCGATATTGTATTTGGCAGTGTTTTTATTAATGATTTTTTTATCTATTGCTTCTGCTTTGTCTTTAAAGGACTATTTTGGAATGGACAAAATTACTGGCAGAGTTGCAACATCGTATTCTTACAAACTTGGATTTCGAACAGGAATTTGTTCTGACCCTGATTATAGATTAGGGATAAATCAAACTTATGTTCAAGGAAAAGTCACAAGAAGGTATTTGGTAAGTTTTATAAGGTGGAAAACCCAGACAGCAGTGGATAGTTGTTTTAATAGTAGTCATGTTATTGAATACACTTGTGTGAAAGATGCCAGGATTTCTAGTTCTATTATTAAATGTGTTTATGGATGCGCAAATGGAGCATGCATAAGCATTCCTCCTGTTGAAATTTCTATTGCAACCCTGAAAGATGTTTATGCTGTAGGCGAGAAGATTGGGCTGACAGACCCTCCTGAAAATACCCCTCAAACTACTTTTACAATAAAAAATGTGAATGCCCCAAAGGGAACAGAAACAACAAGAGCTTTTTCTGACGCCCTCGGCCAAGCAAGAATAAAAGATATTCAAGATTCTAAAGGATATATTGTGCAATTTTCAGAAGAACCATTAACGGTGAAAGAAAATCAACTTAGAAATTTAAATAAAAGCAAAGAAAAAATAAAAAATGCATTGAAGGCGCAGAAGGCGGCGATAAAGGAAGAACGCTCTAGAATGAAATCAGACATTGCGGCCAAACTTTCAAACAAAAAAAAAGGAGGCATTGTTGGCAGAGCAATAGCAAAGCTGACTGGAAGTGTTGTAGAAAATCCGTCTTTAAACATTATGAATGAGTATGAAAATGTTTTTAATGGGCTTGCTTTGAATATCTCGGGTAAAGAGGCGAATGAAATAAGAAAAATTTCTGGGGTGAAAGGGGTTTATCCAAATTTAAGGGTTAATATTTCGTTAACGGATTCTGTACAATTGATAAATGCAACACAGGTTTGGCAGCTGCAAGATGATCGGGGGCAAGCAATTACTGGCAAAAATATAAGCATTGCAATAATTGATACTGGAGTTGACTACACTCATCCTGATTTAGGAGGGTGCTTTGGCACGGGTTGTAAGGTTGTTGGAGGTTTTGATGTTGCTAATTCATTTGATATTAACTATGACGGAGATTTGGATGATTGTTTTGTTGAAAATGTAGCCGGAGAATTTTGTGAGAATAGGTTTTGGGTTGACAAAAACAATGACGGAGACTATGAAGATTGTTATACAGAATCGGCAGGTGGAAATATCTGTGAGTTAGACAGCGACCCAATGGACGACAACGGACACGGGACACATTGTGCAAGCATAGCGGCGGGGAACGGTGTTTTGAAAGGGGTTGCGCCTGATGCAAAAATTTATGCATATAAAGTATTAAGTGCAGAGGGCTGGGGCTATAGTGACTGGATTATCGGGGGAATAGAAAGAGCAATAGACCCAAACCAAGATGGAGATTTTTCAGACAGGGTTGATGTGATAAGCATGAGCCTTGGAGGCGAGGGAAATCCTGACGACCCTATGAGCCAGGCGATTGATAATGCTGTTGGTGTAGGGATTACAGCGGTAATTGCAGCAGGAAATTCTGGGCCTGGAGAAAAAACACTAGCAAGCCCTGGAACAGCAAGAAAAGCGATAACTGTTGGCGCGACTGACAAAAGCGATGTAATCGCAGGATTTAGTTCGAGAGGGCTGGTAATTTGGGAGAAGGGGAGTATTATAAAGCCAGATGTTGTTGCTCCTGGGGTTAATATTTGTGCTGCGCAATCTTCTCAAGACAAATTGTGGCAAATGATAATGAATTATAGAGGCATAGATGTTCATTGTGTTGACAATAATCATATTGCAATCTCTGGAACAAGCATGGCAACACCGCATGTTGCAGGAGCAGCTGCTTTAATAAAGCAAAAGCATCCTGACTGGACTCCAGAAGAAATTAAGATGGCATTGAGAAATAATGCTAAAAACTTGGGGGGAAGCATTACAACACAGGGTTATGGAAGAATAGATGTTTTAAAAGCAACACAGTTAAGTACACAGCCTCCTTTTGCTTTCCTTGAGACAAGCGGATTAATAAGAAGCAGCCAATTTGACATAATTGGACAGGTAAAATCATCGAATTTTAAAAATTATTCTTTGTATTACAGTATTTACAAAGACAAGCCTGACAACTGGGTAGAAATTACAACATCCAATATTTTGCCGACAAGCAATGTTTTATACCTGGGATTTGACATAAGCAGTTTTATAAGCGGGAAATATTTATTGAGACTTGTTGTTCTTGATTCAAGTGGGCAGGCAAGCGAGGACATTTCTATAATCATAATAGACAAAGAGCTTAAGCCTAATTTTCCTATACAACTTGTTGACTTTTATGGAAATCCTGCAGCATGGGCAGGGTTTACGCCAAGTATTACAGACGTAGAACCTGACGGCAAGAAAGAACTTGTGTTTAGAGTAGGTGAATTTGCAACTATTCTCAGTTTAGAAGGCATTTTTAAATATCAAGAACAAAGAATGTCTAGCTTATTCAGCAATGGCCCGCTGAGTTCTTCTGCTGTTGGAGACATAGACTCTGACAAAAAGCCTGAAATATTTTTTACAGGCGGGGACGTTGACTGGCATCTAGAACTTCCTAAATATTATCCTGAAGAGACACCAGAATTGAATGTTTTTTGCTTTAATATGTTTTTATCAAATTTAAGCCTGCATCCGGGCTGGCCTCAAAAATGTCCTATAACAGAAGGCATTTTGAAGTCTGGAGGCGATAGGCCGATAGCTGTTTTTTGGGGAAGCGTATTGTCTGATGTTAATAAAGACAGCAGTATGGAAACTATCTCTTTGTACAGGGTATTTTTAAACAACAGTGGAAATTACGAAGCAAGAGCAGCCATTGCTTCTTTTGACAAAGACGGAAAACTAAACTGGTTTAAAATCATAAATCCGGTCGGGCAGGGCCAAATTTATACAGAATTTACTATGGGCTCCTGTGGTATAGGCGATGTGAATAATGATGGAAGACTAGAAATAGTAACTCCTTCTTTTGGTTCATGGGCTCCTTATGAAGCTGGCTTTTTTAATTCTAATACCTCTTTTTTAATTTTGGATGAAAATGGAAACATATTAAAAACTATTGATATGGAATATCCTTATGGAATTCAGAGAAATTCTCCTGTTTTAGTAGATCTAGATGGTGACGGAGACTTGGAAATTGGGATGATTTTTAATGAGTATCCTGGCAAGATTAGATTTGTCCATCATAACGGCAGTGTTTTATGGGAATTCTGGCCTTACCAGAATGATTATATGCAACTGACATTTGATTCGATGGCGGTTGGAGACTTGAACAAAGACGGAAAACAAGAAATTGTTTTTGGAGATATTCATGGATGGACTGAAAATGCACATGTTTATGTGTTGAAAAGCGATGGTTCAGTTATGCCGGGCTGGCCTCAAAATGTTTCTAGCAGTGTATGGGTCGCTCCTGTAATAGGAGATTTAGACGGAGATGGGTATATGGACATTGCAGTTACTACTTTTAACGGCCTGCTCTACGCATGGGACAGAAACGGAAATCTTTTGAAGGGATTTCCAAAAGAGATGTATTATTATTCCCAGTCTGGTGTGGCGATAGATGACTTGGACAATGATGGTTTGGTTGAAATTGCTGCTGTTTCAGAAAATGGCAAGGTTTATGTTTGGGATTTGCAAGGAAAGTTTAATAAATCATTAATGGCGTGGCCTTTATCACGCTATGACAGCGAGAGAACTGGATGTTATAGGTGCGAGGTTCAAAGGCCTCAGTCAAAAATTGTCAATACCGTCAAGAGCGAGATTGTCGGGTATCTAACAATAAGGATAGACAAAAAGACAAGCACTGGCTGGGTGAACTATAGAGAAGCAGTTTCGAATAGAAAAGTTATTGTGCCTGCAAGCGGGCTTGTGAAGCTTGACACAATTTTCAATCCTTTAAATGTAGTAATTAATGAAGCTGGAACTTACAGGGTTGTTGCAAGCTTTTCTGGAAAAGAGGCTAGCTTTGAGTTTAAAGTTATATAGCCATAAAAGATTTTTAATTAGAATCTCATCCAAAATAGCTTTTTTCTTTTTCCTTGCCTTCTTGCTCTGATGCTTTTTTTACTTTGTCTATAAGCTCGCTGAACTTTTTTGTCAGCTCTTCCCATTTATTCATAATTTTTTTAATAAATTCAACTTCTTTTTCCTCGTTATATTCATTTTCCAATGAGATTGACTCAATTTCAAGCTTGCCAAGTTCAGAGTAAAGCCCTTCTAAAGGCTTTCTTTCTATGCCATCCATTCTTTTTATGACTGCAAGAAAAAAGAAAGGGGCAGTCTGAGGATTTATAAAAAGCTCGATGAACTTAAAATAATTAGAAACCCTTTCCATCATAATTCTTCTTATCTCCCTGGCAAGCAACTCTGTTTCGTGGTCTGCAAGCTTCTCTACCTCAAACTTTTCATTGAGTTTCTTGAAGTCTGGAAGTTTGTACTTTTTTTCAAACTGGGAATATTCTGCTTTCAGTTTCTTAAGGTCAAATGTCATTTGATAAAGAATTAAAAACAATTTATAAACGTTTGTTATACAGAAAACAATTGTAAACCGCCCCATCATCAAAAATCAGAGATTTTTGAATGCTTCAAGAATTTCTATTCTTGATAGTGCTCAAAATCTTGCGATTTTGACATGTTCAGAAATTCACGAAATTAACAGAATTTCTGACATTAGCCGACAGTAAAACACAAGGAGTTTGTGGTAAAGAAAAATTAAGCCAAAAGCCTCTGCCGAGGATTGAACTCGGGACCTCGTCCTTTTTAGGATTTTACCAAGGACGCGCTATACCACTAAGCCACAGAGGCATAAAAAATATTGTTGATTAAGGCTTAAAAATCTATTTGACTCGGATGCAAAGCATTATAAAGGCAGATTTGATCTGATTTATATTAAGTGAGTTTGAAGAAATTGCAACATAAGTTGACTTTTTCTTCGATAAATTTAACAGGATTAAGGTAAGATATGGAAAGTTTTAGGAAACTTGGTTTAATCCAAGAGATATTAAAAGTGATTGAAGAGAAGAAATTCGAGAATCCGACAGAGATACAGGAGAAATCAATCCCGTTTGTTATTTCTGGAAGAGATGTTGTAGCAGGAGCTTCGACTGGAAGCGGAAAAACGCTTGCCTTTGGCGCTAGAATTATTATGCATTGCGAAAAAGGCAAAGGGATTCAGTCATTAATCCTGACACCAACAAGAGAATTGTGCGAGCAAGTTTGTAAAAGCCTTAATGAATTTTCGAGATACAAGCCCTTGGAAATAATCCCTGTTTATGGGGGAGTGTCAATTAATCCGCAGATTATAAAATTGAGAACAGCTGATGTTGTTGTAGGCACTCCTGGAAGGATTTTAGACCATATGCAAAGAGGGACAATCAAACTTGGAGAATTGAAAATTCTTGTGTTGGACGAGGCAGACAGGATGCTTGACATGGGATTCATAGATGATGTTAATAAAATAATAAGCCAGTGCCCAAAAGAAAGACAGACACTTTTGTTTTCAGCAACAATTTCAGCAGACATATCTCATATTGCAAGAAAATACCTGAAAAACCCGGTGGAAATATCTGCTGAAGCTTATGTAGACCCAACAAAGCTTAAACAGATATATTATGATGTTCCTGACAACATAAAATTTTCATTGCTTGTACATCTTTTAAAGAATGAAAAAGCGGGTTTGACAATGGTTTTCTGCAATACTCAAAGAAATACAGATTTTGTTGCAAGGCATTTAAACTCTGCGGGAATACATGCATTAGGAATTCATGGCGGATTCTCTCAAGACAGGAGAAACAAAACAATGCAGAACTTTCATTGCGGAAAGTTTTGCGTGCTTGTATGTACAGACGTGGCTGCAAGAGGGCTTGATATCAAAGGAGTGAGCCATATTTACAATTATGACATACCAAAAGATGACAAAGACTACATACACCGGGTAGGAAGGACTGCAAGGGCAGGAAAAGAAGGCAAGGCGGTGAACATTGTCGCAAGCAGGGATTATGAAAATTTTCAAAGGGTTTTAAATAACAGGGATATAAAAATAGAAAACCAGCCATTACCTGAAAATATAGAGAAAGTGATAATAACTTTTAATAAAAGACCTGGCGGATTTAGGAGAGAAGGGTTCAGAGGAAGAAGATTCGGCGGTGAGGGAAGCTTTGGAGGAGAAAGAGGCGGAGAAAGAAAAGGATTTGGAGGCGGTGGCGGAGGATTTCGCAGGCCTGGAATGAGAAGATTTGAGGGAAGCGGTAGAGGAAGAAGATTTGATGGTGAAAGAGGAAGAGAAGAAAGAGAAGAAAGAAGAGGATACAGAGGAAGCAGCCATGGAGAGAGAAGATATGGCGGAAGAAGCTTTGGCAGAAGAGGCGAGGGAAGAACTGGCGGACAAGGCTTTAGAAGAAGGAGATTCTAAGGAATCCAGTCTTGCTTTATCGCAAAAGCAGTTATGTTCTTGAAATTTTTTCCCATGTTGAAAAACCAGTCTGTATATTTGTCAAAAAAAATGTTTACATTAGAGGGCACAATCAAAGCAAGATTATAATTTGAAATAATAAAGAAAGCGCCAAGCAGAAAGAAGAAAATTGCAATTATAAACAGCTTCATTTTCTGCCTGTTTGGGAAGAAGGTTTAAAAGTTGAGTTTGTTGTGTTTGGAGTCCATTCCATCTTTATTGCATTTGTTGTTATGACTCTTGCGTTGCCCAGAGCATTGCCAAGCCAGCTGAAGTATATTCCTGAAGCGACTTTAACCCCCTCCCAGCTTTTTAAGTCAAGATTTTGCTGTTTTATTGTACCATATGAAAATAAAAGAGAGATAAAAAAGAAAATCAAAAGCACGAGAAGTATTTTTGTTGTTTTATGCTCTATTTCTTTTTTGAAAATAATCAAAAAAAGCACTGCAATAAGCACAATTATCAGCCAGTTCATAATTTCCAAAGGTACTTGCGGTTTAAATATTTTTTTACCTCTTGCTTTCGCATGCCCGAGAATAAATTTAAATACCTTTTTTATTTAGTTTTTATATGAAAAATGAGGAGGTAATTTTTTTAATTTTTTTAGGCATTGCTGTTTGCATTGGAGCATTTGCTTATCTTACTGGCTTTGTGATTTCAAGCCCTTCTGTTCCGGGGGTGATAGACTCGTGCGGAGTTTTGGATACAAACGGAACATATGTTTTGAATAAAAGCCTTGTCAATAACGGAACATGTTTTACAATTAAGTCAAACAACACCATCTTGGACTGCAATAATTCAATCATTGTAGGCAACAAGACAGGAAACGGAATAGAAATTTTTGGATGGAATGTTACAATAAAGAACTGCAATTTAGAAAATTTTGCAGATGGAATATATATTATCAATTCGACAAACAACACTATAGAAAACAATAAAGCAAGGAACAGCGTGAATGGATTGCATATAGTTTCAAGCCCGCAGACTTTAGTCAAGTCAAATTTTTTCTCTGGAAGCAATTTTTCAGGGTTATATATGCAGAGTTCAGGAAATACAGTGATTGTAAAGAATACATTTATGGACAACAAAGATTCAGGACTTTATATATGGAAGTCTGACAGCAACGAGATAAATGAAAACAACATAAGCAATAACAAGTGGGGCATTACATTATTAAGCTCAAATAAAAGCTTAATTTACAATAATTATTTTTCTAATAATTTTAATGCATATGATGGCAGTTTTAATTTTTGGAATATAAGCAAGACAAATATAACAAATATGACTAATATTTTCGGCGGAGTGTGGTTTGGCGGAAACTATTGGAATGATTATACTGGAGAAGACAGCGACGAAGATGGGATAGGAGACACAGAACTGCCTTATACTTCTGTCCAGGATATTGCAAATGGCGGAGATTATTTGCCTTTAATTCTTGCAGAAGAGGCTCCTGTCATTCCAGTAACATATACTCCTACAGAAAGCGAATTAACAGATGGCTATTCAATTGAAATGAATATAGATGAAAGCATAGAATTTGAGTTTAAGCTTGAAAGCCATTATCTGAATCTTGAGAGTTTTGCAAATGAAAGTGGAAATGAGAGCGTTAATCTAAGCATATCGCCAGAGGATATAGAGTTTAGCTTGAAAATTAATGAAAGCAAAGAAATTGATATAGATTCTGATGGAAATAATGATGTCTATGTAAAATTTGCAAGCATTACATCCAACATTTTGCCTGAAATAACTGTTAAAATGCTTCCACAACCACAACCAGAGGCAGAAGAAAATGTTACAGAACCCACACCTACTCCACAACCAACACCCCCTCCTGCTTATACACCTCCACCAAAAACAACTCCTCCTGCAGAAGAAGGTGGAATTGGGACAATTTTAATTGTTTTAGTAGTAGTTGTTTTGCTTGGCCTTGGAGGATTTGCTGCCTGGTATTTCTTATTGAGAAAAAAGCCTGCAGGAGCAGAAGGGGCTGAAGAATCTGCGCTAGGAGTTGCAGGAACAGGCGGAGAAACAGGGCCCGGAATGCCGGGAATGTAAGAACTCGGGAAAGATAAGTTTTAATAATCCGAAAAATTTGAGAAGATGGCAAAGATTTATAGCCCTGTAGTATAGCGGTCAAATTTTTCTCAACTCGGGAAAAAGACTAAGTATTATCGGCTCTGGCCCGGTAGACCCAGGTTCGAATCCTGGCAGGGCTATTTTTTCTTTGCTTTTTGAAAGATTTTTATACTCTTTTTTCCTCGGAAATTTATGATACTTGAAGCAGCTGTTGTTGAAATTAAATCAAAATTATTCAAGTTCAAATATCCAAAGTTCCTTGGGCTTATCACAGCAGTGATTTTGGCATACTGGATTTTCAGCAAGCCGGCGGTAGCAGGATTTTTTTCTGGATTAGGAAACGGATGGGGGTATTTGGGAATAGCAATTGCTGGATTCTTTTTTTCTTTCGGATTCACTACCCCATTCTCAGTGGGAGTGTTTGTTACTCTTTCTACAAAAAATCCCCTTTTTGCAGCTATTTTGGCAGGATTCTGTGCAATGATTGCGGACATTTTGATATTCAATTTTGTAAGGTTTTCATTTATGGATGAATTCAAAAGATTGGAAAAGACAAGCGTTATAAAAGAAACATCCGAATTGATTGAATATAGTATAGGGCATAAACTTAAGGTTTATCTCACATATATTTTTGCCGGACTTATTTTAGCAAGCCCGCTGCCTGATGAAGCCGGCGTGATAATGCTTGCTGGACTGACAAAAATAAAACAAATAAATCTGGCAATAATCAGCTTGATTTTCAAAAGTTTTGGGATTTTTATCCTGCTTTTGATATAATTCTAAACATTTAAAAAGTTTTGAGAGTTTAAAGAACAGATGCCCCTGTCGTCTAGCAGCCAAATTTTCGCTAGTCGCGAAGGCTAGGAGAAGGCTAGGGACGCGAGCCTCTCGAATAGCTTGGGAGTAGTCGATGAGACGATACCTTAGTCTCGCTTGAGACAGGCATTTTTATGTTAAAGCCGAAAAAACAATTTTCGTTTCTTTCGGCAATAGAGAACGCTTGCAACCCGGGTGCGAATCCCGGCGGGGGCATCTCACCTTTTTGTCTATTTTCTAGGGACTGTTTTTGTATATAGCTACATACGAGTTGCTTTTAAGCAGAATTTTCCTGTAATGCTCATAATGAGAATAAAATTCTCAAACATTAAATTTCCAGAAAACTGGAAAGGAAATCTAATATGGAAAAAATAGATCCTTATAAGCACAAAGAAAAATATGAAACCTGGAAAGAAAAAGTCAAAAATGGGATTCCTGGAATTAATAAACTAAACTCTGATACGATTCTTCAGTATTTATTAGATATGGAAATGGGAATTAATGTTGCCAGTGACAATAAAAAAGGCTCAAGAAGTTATAGTAGATTAAACAGTCTA
>Ga0172363_10003442_pt1 | contig 12874 bp, 14 predicted proteins | sample LakKivs2_kivu2a2_FD_114541 | JGI IMG/M metagenome (GOLD analysis project Ga0172363, IMG submission 114541) | Sediment microbial communities from Lake Kivu, Rwanda - Sediment s2_kivu2a2 | ecosystem: Environmental > Aquatic > Freshwater > Lake > Sediment | place: Rwanda: Western Province, Lake... | reverse complement strand
TACTTTTGGTGCGTTGCCAATTACACCAATCGTGTTGTCTACTGCGGCAATTATTCCAGCAACATGAGTCCCATGCCCATCACCATAGTAGTCTGAAATAGGATCTACAGGTTCAACGTAACCAGTTTGTTTGCGGAACGCTATCACTTGATCTACGTGGTCTGCCAAGTCTTCATGATAATGTGGATTTCCCTGCTCTTCTGTCCAAATCCATATTCCGCTGTCAATGACTGCTACCTTGATGCTTTGGCCTGCGTTTGCGCCTTCGTCCACAGTCATGTTCATATCATTGTCCCAAACACAACGGGTATGAATCCGTTCTAGGCCCGTTGGAGGCATTTCACTGCCGTAGACAGACTGACAGAGACAGGTAATCAAGATGATGATTGCAAAGGAAAATGCTAGGAGAATTGAGTTTTTCTGCATCTTCCTTCCACTTTCTTATCAGCCAACTGTGAACATTATTGAAGGAGTTTCCAAACTAACCCATGCTGTGTCGCTGTTTATGTTAAACCCTCCTGATTTTCCCGGTGGCATAGCAGCCCTCACATGATATGTACCTACAGGGATTTGGACAGCGTCATCATCACCTATATCTTGGTCCCACACGAACATGTTGAACAGTTTTTGTCCAGGATCAAGAGTAACATAATTTACGACTGCAAGTGCTCCTCGACTGTCGCTCCATCTGCAGATTTCTGTACCGTTTATGTCTGTAATGACATACTCAAAGTGCGCTTGATGATACTCATTTTCTATATCAATACCTGCAAATGCTGAATAGAATGTGAGTGTTATTGTTTCGTTGCTTACGTTCTCCAGTGAAATGTTTATGGTGATGTTTTCGCCCAGCGCAAACTCCGTCTTGTTCAACCCAACTGTCAGCTTCAGAGGATACGATTCGATAGATGCTTGTGGTCCACTCTTTGCTGGCAGTGTTGAGAGATAAGCGTAGGTAGTGGCGATGGAAGCAGCCGCCAATATTAAAACTAGCGAAGACGCCTTCAACGGATGATTTTTCACCCAACTCTTCAAAGACAAAGCAACCACCCCACTGTTAATATTAAGAACACTACTGTATTTAAGCCTTGATTAAAAACCAAAAGAACCTAGAAAAAACAACAAAAAATTGAACAAACATCTCCAAAACCACACACCCAGCCCAATTCTTCCCTCTATTTGTTGGAGCCATAGAATCCACACTATCTTAGGTTTTGTCTATATCGTCAAACGATGGTGTTTTCTATTTTCTCTTCTACTTAAATAAGATGGAAAAAGTGGGGAGAGGTTGTTGCTTTACTCTGCTTTTTCTTCTTCTTTTCTCCACGTTACCTGTGGTCTACGTGCTGAGAGGAATATGGTTGCAGCTATTATTATCGTGCATACGATCAGCAATACCACTTGAACTGTGAAAAGTGTTGTCAATTTATCTACGTCTTGAACGCCCATATAAAGTGATGGAACAGCAACCTTAATAGAAGCAGTCGTGCTTGCGATTACATTACCATCTTTATCGTAAACAGTTATATCTGCACTTGGAGATGCTGACAGTAGAGATCCATCATTAGGAATGCTGAACTGAACTTCTTTTTCAAATTTTCCGCCATCACTTGGCAGAGTTTTTTCAGTTGAAGAGAGAACGATTGTGTCGTTGCCAATCCATCCCTTGTCTTTGGCGTAGTGGAACCATGAATAGAGAATTGTAATGTTCTTGACTTCTATGGGACTAGACCTGTAGTTCAAAACTACTACGTAAAGTGTTCCAGTTTCGCCAGGCATGTACTGCACGTCCGTGGTGTGCGCTGCAGCTACAATTTGACCTGAAAAATCAAAATCAGCAGAGACAGTTAACAATAGGATTGAAGCCACCGAAATCATTAAGATTAGGGCAACAATTTTTTCCTTCATATAGTCTACCTCACGTTAGGAGCGTTTTCGTGTTATTGATATTTAAAACTTGTTATAATCCTATTGGAAGTTTAAGCGTTTTCAAATGCAAATATGATTCCAGTTGATGTCGTTAAGGTTTCGCAACAATTTTGAACAGTATCTTTTTCATGTCGGTTGCTGACGCATCAGTTTTTATTCCTCGAGGATTGAAATGGGTCGAAAAGACTTGAAAACTGTGTTCTCTTAAAGTGTTAATGACTTTTCTGGTTGGTGGGCTTGGTAAGCCTAGTTTTTCACACAATGTATCTAGCGTGTAATAGAAGGATGGGGCTTCTGCTTCGTCTATTATTAAAGACAACATCTTCTGCATTTTTTCCCCTTGTCTTAGTGTTCTTTGTTTAGTCTCGTTTTTCATCAAGTTGCAAAAATCTTTATCAGCGATTTGGGAGAGCCATAATGGTCCAGCTATACTGAGTTTTGAGTTGCATTCACCGCATTTCTTAGAATTTGCAACAGAGAAAATGTTTCTTGCGGTTTCCCTGTGGAGACAGTTAAAACAGTGCTTTACGTATCCCATGTTTTTTATGCTTTCGTCAGCCTTTTTTGCGCCGTATTTTGTTATGGCGTAGACTCTAACGTAATGGTTTGTGCTGTGGCTGAAGACTACGTTTATGCCTATGTCGTGTTTTGCTGCTGTTGTGGCTAAGCATCCAGCTAAAAGCCTTACGGCTAATTCGTGGCAGTATTCCGTGCGTAGGGGTTTTCCGCCATATTTGCGTATGCACGCTTTTGGATGAACTCCGCATAGGGGAGCCATGTCCGTTGCTGTTAAAGCCAGAAGACCACCGTTGCGCAAGGCTCGGATGGCGGAATCTATGTAGGGCACGGGAGAGCCAAAAGGATCTATGTCTGTAGCATCAAATCTTTTGTGTGGTGCGCCGTAATGGGCTAGGAGAAAATTTGCGTCTTTATTTTTCACGGTTACGTGTTTGCTTAACTTGTTCATTTGCACGTTATGTTTTGCAAGTTGGAAGGCTTTCTCGTTGATGTCGTTAATCAATACTTTCTGGACGCCTTTAACCTCTGCTGCGAAGCGTATTCCTCTAACTCCGCAGCTGGCTAGGGGTTCGCAGACAGAAATTTCATGATCCACCATTCTTTGATAGGCTTGTAAGGCTAATATTGCTAAGTCACGATTCAATTCCATAACGGGGTTGTAGAAGACAGGCGCCTTTGAAGGCGCATACTCAGAAGGCAGCTTTACAAATGCTTTAAGCTTTGGAACTAATACTTTGACTTTGCCTTCTTCCACGATTTCTGTTGGAAAATCCATTTTAACGTTTTCATTTCTCATGCTTTGACTATTCACCCTAGCATCAAGCTACGGCATAAATTTGCTAATTTCTTAATTTTTGTTAGTGGTATAGTCTCGCTGCACTTTAAAAGGTCTTGCATATCTCCTCTAGGGATTTCCTGATGGATACGTGATATGGACATTTAGGCTCGCATATTCCACAATTATCGCATTCATCCGCTTTGACTTTTAAGCCGCTGTACAATTTCCTAGCCCACCCTTTCAAGTTATGCATTCTGTACAGATCATAAAACCTCAGCATAGCTGGAATATTCAGTTTCTTAGGGCAGAGAAGACAAAGGCCACAGTCTCTGCAATAATCTCTCTCAAGGTTTACGTTAAATAGGTCTTCTTCTTTTCGGGTTAGTCCTTTAAACTCTTCTCCAGCTTTAGCTGCAACTTCCACCTCTTCGACGCTCTTAAAGCCGGGAACAATTGTTGAAATATCTTGAGCCAAAATGAACCTCAAGGCGTTGCGAACTCGTAAGGTTCTGTCGGCTCCAAGGAAGGCTGCAAGTTCAGGATCATCAGAAAGGAGAGAAAATGACGGAGTGTATTTCCAAGTCCACATGTTGGCGACTTTCATGGCGAGAGGTTTCATAACCGCTACTCCGACTTTATGTTCTTTAGCCAGCGGTAGAAGTTCCTCTATGGGTTGCCTAGTTACAACATTCAGGGGAACCAGCACCATGTCGAACTCTCCAGTTTTTACAGCCTCAACTAAAATGTTTGGTCTATGGCTTGAAATTCCTATGAAATCTACTAAACCCTCAGCACGAGCTTTTCTGCATGTTTCTATGGCTCCTCCAGTAGACAAGGCTTTCTTGAGTGTTTCAGAGTCGTCTATTCCGTGAAGTTGTAAAATGTCCATTCGATCTGTTTTGAGGGCTTTAAGACTTTTCTTAAGTTGCTCAAGCGATTCTTTTTTTTGTTCTGGAGCCTGTTTTGCTTGCAATCACACACTTGTCTCTTGAACCTTGGAGGGCTAAGCCAAGTTTTTCTTCGCTATCGCCGTAATTCCTTGCTGTGTCAAAGTAGTTTACACCTAGCTCAATGGCTCTTCTAACGACTTTTACACATTCTTCAGCCTTTAATTTCGGAAGTCACATAGCTCCGAAACCTATAACGCTGACGTCGAGGTTTGTTCTTCCAAGCTTCCTTTTTTGCAAGTCTACACCAACTTTCTTCAAAACACACAGGCATAAATGTTCTTTTTAACACTTTGAAATTGAACATTCCGATCATAAAAACATTAGGTCTGCATGACACTGCTAACTTATTTGCCATGTCAAAGTTTCTACGTTGCTCGCGTCGAAAGTTAAGAATTGGCTCAATGAACCTCCAACCAACAAGCAAAAACCATCCTAACACAACTAAATCATATTTGGCGTCTATTAGCATTCTATTAGGCTCCAAATAGAGGGGCTAGAAACCGTTGCACGCGCGCACACAAGACCGCAAAAGCCAATTTGGCTTTTCACATTTTCGAAGCCTTCAGTCAACAGCATTTCTCCAAGCACCTAGAAGTCGTAAGATAGCAAATATATGATATAAATGATTTGGAAAAAGCATAAGGGATAGTCTTTATTACTTGTCACATTTAAATTATTGAGAAAGGTGAACATGCAAAATGAAATCTTTTGACGCCGATTCAGCATATCATTTCATGGAAAGACTTGTCAAAGAGATTGGAAACCGAGAATCAGGAACAAATTCAGAGCGACGCGCAGCTCAACAAATAAAGGCTTGGTTTGAAGAGTTCGGACTTACCAATGTTCGAATGGAAGAGTTTGAGGTTCAGACAAGTCGAATCTTGAAGGAGGAGGCTTCGCTTCCAGATGGCACACAACTAGAATGTTCAGCCGTTGGAAATTCTCTATCAACTACACCCCAAGGCGTTGAAAGCGAAGTAGTGATGTTAGAGTCAACATCGCCAGAAGCACTAAAAAACATTAAGAATAAAATCGCCGCTTTAGGCATAGTTCTTTACCAGAAAGATTTCTACAAAATTTTGAACGCTGGACCTCTTGCCCTGATCTATCCCTCACGAACTCCCTTAGCACCCACCATTTATCGCTCAATTAGGGCAGAATATACCGAAAAGCAAAACATACCCGCCGTATCCATGGCACATGATGATGTATTAAACGTGTTGAAGGGACAGAAAAGACTCAAAATCGTTACAGAAGTAGAAAAAGTCACTGCCAAAAGCCAAAACGTTCTAGGTGAAGTTTCAGGGTCTCTTGAAGACGAAGACATACTCGTGGGCGGGCACTATGACACTGTTAGAACTGTTATAGGCGCACATGACAACGCGGCGGGAACAGCCGTTGTGCTTGAATTGGCAAGAATCTTCGCTCATGAAAAACTGAATCGCACTCTAAAATTTGCAGCATTCGGCTCTGAGGAACTTGGACTGCGCGGTTCACTCAATCATGCTGAAAACCTGGAGAACAGCAAAAACCTCAAGCTTTATCTTAACTTCGATGTTCATGGAATATTACTCGGAGCGTTGAACGCCATTGTTTTGGGATCTGAAGACTTGAAGTCGCTAATGCGTTTCACCGCTAAGGAGCTTGGAATACCTCTCCAAATAACAAGCGAGTTGGGGCCGGGGGGCTCAGACCACATGCCTTTAGCCTTTTACGGTGTTCCTTCGGTTGCGCTGTCACGCACAGGAGGAGCAGCCCAAATAATGCACACAAACCTTGAAGACCTGCGCTGGTGTGGTTCAGACGCTTTTGTCTCCGCTGGCAAGCTGAGTCAGACGCTTTTGGAGCGATTGGTGAAGGCTGCAGAGTTGCCGTTTGAAAAAGAGATTCCAAAAGACATCGCCAAGGCGTTGGAGAAGAGATTTGAAGACTCTGGAATCAAGAAGAAGGTAAAAGAAGGAGCACAATAGCAAACCATTTGGGAAATATTGGACTTCAGGTTTAGAGATGATTAGCGGTTGAAAAAGCGTCTGTTGCTTTTAACTGGAAGTCCATGTGTTGGAAAGACAACAGTTTTGATGAGGACTGTTGAAGCATTGAAAGCTAAGGCTTACAGCGTTGGTGGAATGGTGAGCCATGAAATTCGTTCATGTGGAGCGCGTGTAGGTTTTGAGATTTTAGATTTGGGCAGTGGTAAGCGTGGATGGCTTGCTCATGTGAATCAGAAGAGTGGTCCGCAGGTTGGCAGATATCGCGTTAACATGCAAGACCTTAATGGTACAGGTGCAGAAGCAATAGCTAGGGCTGTTGAAGATTTTGATGTAGTAGCCATAGACGAGATTGGACCTATGGAATTGCATTCAGAAAAGTTTAAGGAAACGGTCGAGAGAGCTGTTGAAAGCAGAAAGCTTTTAGTTGGCATTGTTCATTGGAAGGCAAAGGATAGGCTGATAGACGAAGTGAAAAAGAGAGAAGACGTGGAAATAATTGTGGTAACACAAGAAAACCGAGAAAAACTACACGAAACTATCGTTGAAAAAGCCTTAGAATTTCTGGGTTCTAAATAAGTAAAAACTGTCGGGAAATGGGGATGCATTTAGTAGTTTTTGCGCTATCATAGTTTTTGAGTGTTTTCATAATTGAATTTTGAATATCGATTCTCCCTTCATAAAACTGTTATTTATCTACCCACAACAGAATCCTTCAGTGAAATAAATTGACGCCATCAGAAGAACTCGATAAACTAAAAAATAAAAGGACAGAATTAGAAGAAGTGTCGCGCTCTCTAGAAGAAAAAGAAAAAACCTTGGATGAACGAGTAAAGATACTTGAAGAAAAAGTAGCGATTAAAGGGCTAGAAGATCATAATCAAACGATGCAAAATGCTGTGAACGATCTAGAAGCTAAAATATCTGAACTGGAAAAAAGATTAACGAAAGCACCTCAAGAGCCAGAAACTTTCAAACCACCCGAGGAACCAGTGCAAGAAGAAGAGGAGCCAGCATTAGAAGTTACTGAAACAGTGCAAGAAGAAGAGCCAATAGAAGACGGAGTAACAGTGACAGCAATCGAAGAACCTGAAATGAGCCAACAACCCGTAGAAGAAACCAAAAAACACGAAAAAAAGAAACGCAGACTTTTCTAGACATAAAGCGCGCATTTTTCTGCAACACTTAACGTTATTTAGCGTACGCCAAATTCAGAAAGGCAGATTTAATAGTTCTCACACCAAACTTCAAAGTAGCTTCTTGGATGCGCACAAACGGGACATTTCTCAGGCGCCTCACTGCCCTCAAAAACGTAACCACAATTCCTACATTTCCATTTAATAGGCACATCTTTTTTGAAAACCTTACCATGCTCAAGATTCGACAACAACTTTCGATACCGCCGCTCATGATACGCTTCCACCTTAGCAACCATACGAAAAGTCCTAGCTGCTTCCGCAAAACCTTCCTCCTCCGCTATCTCAGCAAAACTAGGATACAATGTTCCCCACTCAAGCTTCTCGCCTTCAGCCGCAGCCAACAAATTCTCCGCAGTTGACCCAATAACACCCGCAGGATACTCAGCTGAAATCGCCACAAGCCCGCCCTTCAAAAGCTTAAAAAACAACTCTGCATGCTCCTTCTCGTTATCAGACGTCTCCTGAAAAATCGCAGAAATCTGCTCAAACCCTTCCTTCTTTGCTACACTAGAAAAGAAAGTATAGCGTGCCCTTGCTTGTGATTCACCAGCAAAGGCCGCCAACAAATTTCGCTCAGTTCGACTGCCCTTCAACTCCAAAGTCTTAAACCTCCACTTAGAGCATACTATCTGACACAACACAAATAAAAAACCTTCCAAAACAAGCAAATCTAAAACAAGGTTGAGCCTATATAGCATCATCAACTCGATGCTCGTTGTCTCAACCACTGTATGCAGGAGTAAATCGCTAACAAGATTACGGCTATCTCCACTATTATTGAGGCTTGTACGCTGTAGAAAGGGTTTCCATACGTTAGGGGATAGATCACGTAAGGCATGCTTTTATGAGTGAACATGTCGAAGAAGATATGGCTCACGCCGCCGAATAAGCTGCAAAAGTATATACTAAATAGTGGATATCGCACTTGACTTGGTTTAAGGCGCACAGTTTCGTATACAGACCATAGTCTTTCCTTGAAAAAGTACTCCGCGATGTAGACGCCAATTGTGATGAGTATGGGATAAATTGTAAGGGCTAGTGCAAATCCATGCCAAATCCTATGGTCGAATGGTTCTCCGATCAGCAGGTAGTAAAGGGGTTCCAAATCAATGAACGTAGCTGAAACCATTAAAGCGAGAGGATCAATTCTTTTTCTATCCTTGAAATAGAGGAAAATAATAGCAAGTCCGTGTAGCGGGGTTATTGGCATGTGGAGTACACAACTTCCTTGTTGGTAAACACATCATAACATTGTGCATAAAAACTATTCCAATGGTATTTTCTTCCCGTTGAAATCGCGTTTTGAAATTCCAAATTCGTTTTTAACCTCTCTTAGTTGTTCGCCTGTAAATATTGGACCGTCTCTGCAAACGCGGTACTTTCCGATGATACAGCTTCCACACAAGCCTATGGCACAGCGCATTAAACGTTCTAGGCTTGCTTCCAAGGCTATTCCGTGCTTTTCTGCTAGGTCGAAAACTTTACGCATCATTTGTTCAGGTCCACAAGTGTAAGTCATGTCAAACTTTTCTTTTGCCAAAAGTGATTCCAATGGTGTTGTGGCTAAGCATTTAACGCCATAACTGCCATCCTCAGTTGTCGCGATAAAATTCCCTTTACTACACATATCTCTTAGTTTGTTTGTGAACAGCAGTTCTTCTCTTGTTTTTGCACCCATCACAAAAACCAACTTTTCCACTTTATACAGTGATTTTTTGGCTAAGAACAACAGCGGAGCTATACCTGTTCCACCCCCAATCAATAATATCTTGCCTTTGTTTACGGTGAAGCTGTTGCCAAAAGGCCCACGTACGCCTATGAATTCACCAGTTTTCTTCCTATGTAATGCTTGTGTTGCCTCGCCAACCTCTTTGACAGCCACGGCAACTGTTCCATCTTCTTCAACGTCCAATATACTTAATGGGATTTCATCGATTCCTGGAATCCAAAGCATTAAGAATTGACCCGGCTTAGCCTTTGCGCACTCTTTACCCTTAAACGTGAAGGTTTTCACTGCCGGGCTTTCAGTCTCTATGCTTAAAATACGTGTAGTTCTTAGCTTGTTAGCAGCGGTGCGATATTCCGACAATTTCGTTCACGCTCTCAAAACCTTTACTTTTCAAATACGTTTCTATTCCGCGTGTAACAGCCTTAAACACGCTTGAGCCTTTTAGGGCTACTGCAGTGCCTATTTGGACTGCTGAAGCTCCGGCTAAGAGAAATTCTACTGCATCCCGCCAGTTTGTTATGCCGCCGCACCCTATTATTGGCACTTTAACCTGCTCGTAAATATCGTAAACACACCTAATTGCTATAGGCTTTACAGCTGGACCTGAAAGCCCCCCGACTTTGTTGCTCAGTATCGGCATGACTGTTTCAGCGTCTATTGCCATGGCTTTAACCGTGTTAATTGCTGTTAAAGCATCTGCACCTGCTTTAGCTGCAGATTCAGCAATGTCAGCTATGCTTGTAACGTTTGGAGATAACTTGACAAAAACGGGCTTATCCACTGAGACCTTAACTTTTCTAACAACCTTCGATAAAACTTCTGGGTTCTGCCCAATTTCCGAGCCTGTCTCCTTAACATGTGGACATGAAACATTAAGTTCCACGGCATCAGCACCTGCATCCACAGCCTTTTTGGCTACAGTTGCATACTCACCTTCTGAAAAACCGTAAATACTCACGATTAAAGGAACATTCAAAACAGTTTTTGCTCTGCGAATTTCCTTCACAAACTCGTCTATCCCAGGGTTTGGAAGCCCCATGGCGTTTATTAAGCCGCAACTAGCTTGAACGACAGTTGGGTTTGCGTAGCCAGATCGCGGCTTTACCCCAATAGATTTTGTAACTACGGCACCCGCTCCACCCTTAACAATATTCTCTAATGTCTCCGCAGAATAACCCAAAATCCCCGAAGCCAACATCGTCGGATTAACAAGCTTCAAACCAGCAAGACTAACGCTTAACCGACTACTGTTCAAAGACCCTTTCACCACGAGCATTTTCAGTAAACGTTATCACTTTAATAAGATAAATTATTCGTATGCTCGAAGAATTCGAGTTCTTAATTTCGGGGATAATTCTTGGTCTTGCTGCAGGAGTCTCTCCAGGTCCTCTCCTTGCTTTGGTTTTTTCTGAGACTTTCAAATATGGAAGAAAGGAAGGAGTAAAAATCGCAGTTTCTCCTCTGATCACAGATTTACCAATCGTTCTATTTGCATTGTTCATACTGTCGAGTTTAGCAAAATTTAGTCTTATAATTGGGATAATTTCATTGTTTGGTGTTTGTTACCTGTTTTATTTAGGTGTTGAAAATTTGAAAGTTAAAACCGATAAATTGGAAGTTAAACCTGTAACAAAAAACGCTCTAAGGCAAGGCGTTATTACAAATTTCTTAAATCCACAACCTTACTTGTTTTGGCTCTCTATTGGTGGCCCAATCATTTTCAGAAGCTTAGATGTGCATATTTCAGCAACCGTTCTGTTCATTTTAGGCTTTTACAGTCTGCTCATCGGGTCAAAAATAGGCATCGCTATAATCGTAGAAAAATTTAAGTCTTTTGTGAAAAGTAAGCATTATATTTATGTTGTTCGTGCTTTAGGATTTGCATTAATCTTATTCTCACTAATCTTCGCAAAAGAGGGCTTAGAATTAATAATTAGCTATTTTGAAAGCAAATAGTGCTAACTTTTCCGTATGCCTTGTCATTTTTTCTTTTTCGATCTAGACTCAGGTTCTGTCTCTTCAGCGCCAAGAAGTATTCTTAGCGATTTCACTTCTTCCCTAAGCATACCTATTTCACTTTCCAAAGCTTTAGCCTTTGAATCAGCCATCTTTTTAAGCTCTTCAATTTCCAGCAAAAGATTTTTCCGTTCAGTTTCCAACGTTTTAAGCTTTTCAACTATATTTTTGAAATTGTTCATAAATTTCAGCTCTTCACAGTTGCCATTTTAATATCTGATTTGGAGCACTTAAAATTTTTGCGATGTAAAAACTGTCAAATTAGGGTTATTTAGTAGGCTTTACGCAAAATTTATCCATTCACTCTTTGATTATATATGCCTCTAATGGAGGTACCCTCGTGTCTTTAGTTGAGGTTACTGTGAAAAGTCAGAAAGGAAAATGTAACTTTGGACATAAAGTTGGCGATAAAATAATTTTTGATGGCAAATCAGTGAAAGGCAACATCTGCTACAGTGCACTGATGGTTTTGCTTCCTAAAGTCTACGCTATGCGTTATGGTGTAGAGTTTCCATGGGCTAAAGATAAAGACGTAATTTTCAATTCCTGTCCAGACGCCGAAAATCCAGTGGTATTCGAAATTCGACGCGTCAAAAAATAACTGTCACTAATAAACCAAGAGCATACACGTTAATTTTCCTATTTTTTAGATTAATCATGAAAGTTTTCAAGTAAATCGCTGCAGCAACTATTTATTAAGATAAAGCTTAGGAATAGTAGTTGACACTGAGGCGTAAGATGATGAAGGCAGTAATAATTGAGGCTTCATTTGGGATTCTGGCTTTTAGCGGAGAAAACAAGCTGATAGAGAAGGCGTTGTTTCCTAAAAAGCCGCAAGATGCAGCAAAAATCATCTTGAAAGTTGAATCGGGAAAAATTGTGGATGAAATTGCCGACTTGATTAAGCTTCTCAGAAAAACAGGTTATGACAGCTTTGTTTTTGAGAATGCAAGCCTCGCAAAAGGAGTCGAAGAAAAGCTAGGCGTTGCAGTTGAGGTTTCTAAGCCTTCCGAGGCTCGAGCAATACTTCGTTCAAGCATGGAACGGTTTGCCATTGAGGCAGGCTTTGTTAAGAATGCAGAAGAGTTTAGCCTCTGGATCCATAATGTCACTATGGAAATTGCCAAGCTACGAGTTAAAGGGGCTGTTGAGAAAAGAGATCTAATCATTGCCCAAGCCATCCAAACGCTTGATGATTTGGATAAAACCATAAACTTGTTCATGAGTCGCGTAAGGGAATGGTATGGAATACACTTTCCAGAGCTTGACCGCCTATTGGACAAACATGAAACCTACGCACGTTTGGTTGTGGAACTAGGCAGCAGAGACAGCTTTGCAACAGAAGAACTTCAAAAAGCGGAAATTCCAAAATCAAAAGCCGAGCAAATAGCGAAAGTAGCTGAGGCTTCCATGGGTGCGGACCTAGGAGAAGCGGACCTTACGCAAATTCAAGCTTTATGTAAAGACGTGCTCAGCCTATACAAGCTTAGACAGAACTTGGAAAGCTACTTGGACACGACTATGGAAGAGGTTGCGCCAAACATAAAAACTATGGTTGGTTCTCTTCTAGGAGCACGCCTAATAGCCATTGCCGGAGGCTTATCGAATCTGGCTAAGCGACCAGCAAGCACAATCCAAGTTTTAGGAGCAGAAAAAGCCCTATTCCGCTCGTTGAAAACAGGAACCAGGCCGCCAAAACATGGAATAATTTTCCAGCACACCCTTCTCCATGAGGCTAAAAGGTGGCAGAGGGGAAAAATTGCTCG
>Ga0172363_10003439_pt1 | contig 12878 bp, 10 predicted proteins | sample LakKivs2_kivu2a2_FD_114541 | JGI IMG/M metagenome (GOLD analysis project Ga0172363, IMG submission 114541) | Sediment microbial communities from Lake Kivu, Rwanda - Sediment s2_kivu2a2 | ecosystem: Environmental > Aquatic > Freshwater > Lake > Sediment | place: Rwanda: Western Province, Lake... | reverse complement strand
GACTGTCTTCATTGAAAGCGATGAGCAGGTAAGTACCATAGGTCAGAGTAAAAGGCAAGACCTTGCCCCCGTTGTAATCGGTATGTTCACCGATCAGGTTGACGCGGCCGGGGGCAAAGAAAATCTCAACAGGCCGGTTACCGGGGCTATACCTACTGATGAAATCGTTTTTTAATTTCTGCCTTAACGGTTTAAATGAATCCATGACCTTTTCTTTTTGGTCGGCAATGTTATAGCCGAAAAGGCAGCCTTTGACTTTCCAGATAAAATAAAAAGGATCATTTGACGATATCGACCAGCTCGACATCAAAAATGAGAGCCATATTGGGTTCAATCACCCGTCCGCGCTGGTTGTCCCTATAGGCCAGTTCAGGCGGGATGTAAAGGATCCAATGTGAGCCGACAGGCATCATCTGAAGGGCTTCGGACCATCCCTGTATGACGCCGTTCACTTTGAAAACAGAAGGTTCACCACGGTCGTAGGAGTTATCGAAAACCGTCCCGTTGATGATCGTTCCCTTATAATTGATTTTCACCTCATCGTTAGCGGTGGGTTTGGGCCCGGTGCCTTCTTTGATGATCTTGTACTGGAGGCCGTCAGGTAAGGTCACCACACCCGGTTTTTTGGCATTTTCTTCCAGAAAACGTTTGCTTTCAACCTTGTTCTGTTCGGCTTTTCTCAGCATCTCCTGTTTAATCTTCTGCTGTTCGGCGTCATGTTGCTGCTTTGACATGATATCGACAATCTGGACGTCGTAAAGCAAGGTGGCGAAAGGGGGAACCATGCCACCCTTGCCTCTGTCGGCAAAAGCCAAGTCGGAAGGGACGATGAGGTCAGCCCTGACGCCTTTTTTCATCATGCCGACCGCTTCTGTAAAGCCTTTATTTTCAAAGGGCTTGCCCCATTCAAACTCGGCCGGTTTTTCATTAAATGACGAATAGACGGGGGTGCCGTCTAAAAGAGTGACCGCAAAATTAAGCTTCACCCACTGCCCATCTGTGGGTGTGGATCCGCTGCCGGGGGTTTTCTCCATAAAATACAGACCGCTGGCTGTCGGCGTGGCGGTGATGTTATGCGATTTGATATACTGATCCAGCTTTTGCATCTCATTCGCTTTCAGGCTGTCATGGCGTGCTTGCTGAGCCGCCTGGTACTGCTCTTTTGTTTGTATCGACAGCATTTTAACATGGAAGACCATCACGTCATTGCTGTCGATGAATGGCGGTACACGCGGATTGCGGGCTGTTTTAAGGTAGAAGGAGTCGGGCTGAAGAATGAAGATGGCGCTGTCGCCCCTGGACATCATCGAGAAGGCTTCGTAAATATCACCCTTATAATCCGATGCCCGTTGTTGCATGACCAAAGGCCTGGGATTCTTGTCACTATTATATAACGTCGTATCTTCGGTACCATACTTCAATTTCACGGTGATCATGCCGTTGAGTTTCGGTTTAACCGTATCACCCGAACGGTAAACGAACTTATAGAGAAGGCCTGTATCCGTCTTCCTGTAACCTCTGAAGCGTTTCTGCTGGCATGAGATAATTGCCGTCGTCAGAATCATTGTGATCAGAATTAAAACTAAAATGTTCTTTTTCATTTTTTATCTATTTTGGGTTATACATTTCAGGGTCATTTTCTTTTGATGTCCAATACTTCGACATCATAGACCAGCGTGGCCTTTTGGGGTATTTTATCAAAGTCGCCCAGCAATCCGAAAGCAAGGTGCGAAGGTAAAATAAATTTCACTTTGTCGCCACGATGCAACAACAAAATTCCCTCTTCCAGGCCACTTTCCGCATCGCGGGCACCGGCGGTAATCACCATCGGCCCGTCGGTTTGTGACGAATAAACGGGATCACCATTAAGGAGCATGACGGAATAATTGATTGTCACCACATCACCTTTTTGGACAGGGCTGCCACCGCCATCATGATAGATCATGTACCTCAGTCCCGTTCCCGTTTTCATCATCTGCCAGCCGTAACGTTTGATAAAATCATTGATCAGGTCATCCTCATTCTTTGTAACCTGTTTATTAGCCTGCATCAAAGGTTCCTTATAAGCTTCCGGATCAAATGGCACCTCTCTGCTGCGATGACGGCTGCCATCACACGAAAAAAAGAGTTGCAGCATCACCGTTGCCGCCACCGCGACGATCAGATTGTTCTTCATTATCCGCATAGCCACAATTATTTCAATGTAGCGGTCAAGGTCATGGTCATTCCTAACTCTTCTTTATACAATGGCAGGATTTCCTCAAATTTCTTCACGGTCTCATTTAAATCGAGAAAGGAGTTACCTCCGGCGGCATTTTGATGACCGCCGCCTTCAAAATGTTTTCTGGCAAAATCATTGACGGAGAATTTACCTCTCGACCGGAACGATAAGCGGATATTCTTTTCTCTTTCCATGATCAGGCAGGCGAATGAGATACCTGTAATGGACAGGGCATAGTTAACGATTCCCTCCGAATCGCCTATCTGGTATTTAAACCTCCTAAGTTCATCTTTTGTAAGAACGATATAGGCGGTATGATATTCTTTCAGCACCTTTAATTTTTCACTGAGGCAATAACCGAGTAAACGCATTCTCTCTTCCGAATTGGTGTCATATACCAGCGTATGGATCTGTTCACCGTCAACGCCGCGGCGCATCAGGTCGGCCACGATCAGGTAGGTCTTTTCATTATTGCAGGAATAGCTCAATGATCCGGTGTCAGTGATGATCCCGACATAGAGGCATTCAGCCATCTCCCTGGTGATGTCATCATGACCTCCAAGATCGCTGATGATTTCGTAAACCAGTTCGGCTGTGGAGGAGGTATCCACCTGTGAGATGACGATGTCGAAGTCAGGTTCGGGATCAGGGTGATGGTCGATAAGGATCTTGGGTGCCTGTCGGTTCCTGACGTTTTTTTCAAGTGTGTCGAGTCTTTTCAGGGCGTTAAAATCCAGGCAGAATACAACGGAGGCTGCCGACAACGCCTGGTTGCTTTTAGCAGGGGTTCTTTTATGGATGATGACATCACGGATGCCGGGCATCCAATTCAGAAAAGCAGGGTAATCATTGGGAACGATCATCTCCACGTGATGACCCTGTTTTTTCAGGTAATGATTCAATGCCAGCATGGAACCCAGGGCATCACCATCGGGGTTGATATGAGAAATAATGACGATATTCCCCTGTGAGGAGAGGAGATCCTTAATATAAGCTGTGGCGGATGAAGGCAACAGAGTGATCATTAGTTAAGACCGTCGGCAAAGGTATGCATTTTATAAATTAAATCTGAAGATGAGTATGGCAAAGGATAATGTCTTATTTTTGCGCCTTCACTCAAACACTCAATCACTATGGCTGGAAATCTGACCCTGACGATGATCAAGCCGCAGGCTGTCCACGACGGGCATACCGGATCCATTTTATCGATGATACAGGCCGCCGGTTTTGAAATTGTTGCAATGAAGGTCTTAAAGCTAACTGCAGATCAGGCAAAGGAGTTTTACGCTGTCCACCGGGCACGGTCTTTTTACCATGATTTAATAAAATCCATATCCTCAGGTCCTGTTGTTGCAGCTATCTTAAAAAAAGAAAATGCCGTTGAATCTTTCAGATCCCTGATTGGTGCGACAGATCCTTCCAAAGCCGCACCGGGGACGATCCGCTATCTTTACGGAAAATCCATAGAGGCGAATGCTGTTCATGGTTCTGACAGCGATGAGAATGCTACTATTGAGAGCAATTTTTTCTTTTCAAGTTTGGAGCGTATATTATAGTAAGAGTCAGGGTTTTTCTGGAAAGTATTCTGAAAATGTGTGGTCATTAAAAAAAATCGTTACACGAGTAGTGATTTTTTCCTTATTTTTTGCGGATAATATGCCATCTTTTTTATCCTTTTCTATCATTTCTCTTTCTTCCTTTTGTCCTTTATCCATGGTTACCGGAGGCTTCAAATTAGAATTGCTGGTCAGCGGGATATCGGAAATTGATATACTCATATCCTTTTGATTCATTGTAGTGACTTTTCTCAACATATCACCTTGTCCAAGTAATAGCCAATCTGAATTTATTTCCGGGAATGTTTTTAAAATCCTCAAAACAAAATCGAGGCTAGGTTTATTTCTTCCTGACAAGATATGTGAAATGCTTGAAGGTTGAACTCCTACCATATGTGCAAATTCAGAAGCAGTAAGTTTCTTGACCCTTATTAATGTTGATATCCGCCTATCCATAATTAACTACAAAGGTAAAGCATTCAACATTAAATTGCAAGTTCAAATTATAGTTGTAATTATTTGTATTTACAAGTGCGAATTATTTTAATTTTTTTAAAAAATATAATTTACATTTGTAATATCTATGTGTAAAGATAATAAAAAACGCACCTGAAAAATAATGCATTAGCCTGTAAAAATGACAATGAATAATGGCTTATATATTAATAAATTGTTACATTAATGAATTTTATTAAAATAATAGATTACCTTTTTAAAATTTCCGGATTAATATTGGTTTTACCTTAGCCTATGTGATCCAAATCATGGTTCACATGCAATGACAAAAAAATATTTTTACATTGTTCTGCTATTGCTGGCTCCTTACATACTTACTTCAAAACCAGAATGGATTCCCCTAATCTGTACTTTACCAACACCCTCCAATATTCAATTGTTACATTCAGACATTACTACTACATCCCTATTACTCTCATTAAAAGGCTTTTGGCTTAATAAAAAAATAACAGCAACCCAAGGCTCAACTTATTCATTACAGGCTGAAAATACAAGTCCGATACAATTAAAAGGATATCCGGACCTTATCATGTTTACTAGTTCTATTATCATTCCTGCACATGGTGATATGAAACTTTTAATATCAGGCACAAAATACCATGAATATCATGATATCGTTTTACAATCTTCATCAAGTGATAGTTATAGAGATTCTGTTTTTAACAATGGCGTTACGATATTGCCGAATTACGAAAAGGATGAATTTTTTCCGGGATCTCTTGCTTCTATTGGTGAACCCTATTTAATCAGGGATATTAGAGGCTTGGATGTATACTTCTACCCTTTTCAATATAATCCTGTTCAAAAAATATTGAGAGTATATTATGAAATCATCCTCGACCTGAAGTATAATGGCTCATCAGGAAGGAATGAATATAAAAGTATTTTTCATCATGAGATGACAAAAGAATTAAACAGGATCTGTTCAGATCATTTTATCAATTATAATAATGAAAGTGGAGACGATTCACGGGATGATAATGAGCTTACAAATCCCAAAATGCTGATCATCTCCTATGGGGAATTTATTGATGCACTTCAGCCGTTCATTCAGTGGAAAACAGAAAAAGGAATAAAGACGGAGGTCGTTAATGTTTCAGATATTGGAGACTCACAGTCAATAAAAAATTTCGTTAAGAAATATTATGAAGAAAAAGGATTAACCTATCTTCTGCTTGTTGGTGATAATGAATATGTGCCTTCCATCACCACAGAAGCCGGTCTGTCGGATAACTCTTATGGATATGTATCAGGAGATGATCATTACCTCGATGTTTTTGTTGGTCGTCTGTCTGCCATCACACAGGAACAAGTTAGTATACAGGTAGAGCGCATCTTACGTTACGAAAAATGTATATCCTCCACTTATTCATGGCTGGATTACAATATTGGGATCGGATCATCATTAGGACCCGGGGATAACAATGAATACGACTTTGAGCATGTGAGAAACATTCAAAATACCTTACAAAACATTTTTACACAGAAACCTGTTGAACTTTTTGATGGAAGTCAGGGAAATGTGGATGCACCAGGTGATCCTTCATCCAAAATGGTGGCTGATGCTATTAACAAAGGTGCAGGGATCATAATCTACACCGGGATAGGTAATGTTAATTCATGGAGCACATCAGGTTTCTCTACGAATGATGTGTTGCAGTTATCCAATGTCGATATGTACCCTATCATTATTTCAGCCGGTTGTGGCGGTGGAAATTTTAAACTACCGGTATGTTTTGCCGAAGCCTGGCTGAGAGCTTCAATTGATGGTCAACCTACGGGCGCTGTTGCAGTCTTAATGCCGACAGGACATCTGGGCTGGTCTCCACCTATGTATGCTCAGGATGAAATGATAAGAATTCTTATCAACAATAATAGTGATCCTGTTTGCAGAACTTTTGGCGGTATTACCATGGAAGGTTGTATATCAATGAATTCCAGATACGGACCAGGCGTCTATCCAATGACCGATGTTTGGACTATTTTCGGCGATCCCTCGATGGATGTCTTCACTGCCAGACCTGAGGTTATGAAGGTGTCAATCCAACCGGTGATTTCAGTTGATGTTACCGATATCGCTGTTCAATGTGATATTGAAAATGCATTGGTTTCTCTCACATTTAATGGCCAAATCATTGGTACAGGATGCATTAAAAATGGAACGGCAATCATCACATTTTCAGAAAAATTGACACCTGGAACATTATCGGTCACTATTACATCTTTCAACCACAGACCTTATATAACGGAGATATCGGTGATTAATTATCCGTCCCTCGTGAATTGCATTGATCCCCAAGACTATCAACAAATGGTATTTCCAAATACAAAACTTCAATGGGACAAAGGGATTGGCGGGAAACCGGAGTATTATAAAATTTACCTTGGAACAAATAATCCACCATCAAACTTGCTAAATGGCCAAATCACAAATGATACGGTTTATTTATTAAAGCAGGATCTGCTTTATGATCAGGATTATTTTTGGAGGATTAATGCATATAACGATTTTGGATATTCAATGGGTGATGTCTGGCATTTTAAAATCATACGACCTCCTGATGAGAACTTTGAAGTAAATGATTTTCCGAGGGCTTTCTGGGGCCTGGAAGGCCCAAAGTCATGGTTTATTGACAATAACATCTCATACCGTGGTGTAAAATCATGTCACTCAGGTAAAATAGGAGATGACGAGTATACATCATTACTTTATTATTCGAACAATGCAACAGAAGATTTTGTAAGTTTCTGGATAAAGATATCATCAGAACCTAAAAAAGATAAACTGCAATTTCTACTGGACGATATTTTACAGGATGAATGGAGTGGAGAAATAGACTGGACACGTCATCTTTATAAAATACCGCCAGGATACCATACACTTGAATGGAAATATCAGAAAGATTCAGGTGGTCTTGAGGGCCTGGATGGAGCATGGTTGGATGATGTTTATTTACCTGTTAACTCCTCGTTGGTAGTTGATGCCGGTCAGGATGAGGAAATCTGTGAAGATGAACCTCACCATTTATCAGGATATGCCCGAAATTTTACAAATGTAAAATGGACATCAACCGGTAATGGTACCTTTGATAATCCCTATAGTCTCACTCCTGTCTATTTTCCGGTTCATGATGATTACATAAGACAAAAAATAATTGTAACGTTGACCGGATATAATAAATTTATATTTACATCTGTAAATAACAGTAAATCGTTGACTTTTTCATTACCCCCACAAACCCTCGAACAAATTCATGATACAATTCTTTCTTTAAAAAAAGTGGGAATGATGGTTTATGATGTCTATTCACCACAGATCACTTCATATATCTGGATGCCCTCAGGTGCAACCACATCGTTCTTATATTTGAATCAGGTTGATTTTGTACTCGGTCCGAATCCAATGACATTAAAAGTAACCACCATATCAGGATGCAGCTTTATTAAAAAAGCATGTATTACAATAGCAAATAATGACGATTTAATGGATCATCATAGCTTTGACCTTATCACTTATCCAAACCCCAACCATGGTGTGTTTATGTTAGAAATCCAATCCAATGAGGTTGATTTTATTGAGCTAAGCATCTGTGATATAATTGGTAATCCGGTTTACAAAACTGATCGGTTCATGATGAACTATCACTATTCAAAACAGATTGATCTTTCACAACTGGCAAAAGGTATTTACTTTGTCATTGTGAAAGGTAAACATGATAGTCACAGGAGAAAAGTGATCATACAATAAAAACATATAGATAGAAAACTCAGCGATTTATAGAGCCCCTATCCTGGCATGGGGAATATACATAGGCAAGGGTAAAATAAAAAGCAAGTTCCAGGACTTGCTTTTTTTATAATAAGTTGAACATTTCCAATAATAATCATTTTTTGATCAACTTTTTTATAGCGATTCCCAGATGTGTATCAATCTCGATTTGATAAGGCACATTTGTCAATTCCCGACTTTGACACTTTATTTTTGTAATTGACTTATTTACAACATAGTAATAGCACCTCAATCGGTTTGTGCCACTACATTTTTTATTTTCTATAATATTTTAGGCGGTATTCTCATGTTAAGAGCTTTCAATAGATTTTGAGCATTTTCAGGGATATCTGTTCTCACCCAGATGGTTTTCGATTTAATCCTAACCGGTATGGCAAGGACCGAGTTTAATTCTTCCATTGCCATGATTGCAGTTATAGGTCTTGCTTTGATTATTTTCCTCTGAAGGGCCTTTGATTGCAAGTTTAAGTTTTGTTCTCTAAGTGCTTTTGTCATATGAGATTCACACAGGTAAGCCAGGAAGCATACGACTAAGTGCCCGATAATCCGGTTATCCGTCCAATGAAACACAGGCCGCGATCTGAGACTGCCCTTTAATTCACCAAATGCATCTTCAATTTTCCAGAGTTGCTTGTAGTTATAAACAATCTCTTTAGCAGCCATGTTTTTCACGTTGGTAATTATTTTCCGAAGAAACCATCTTTTTGTGCTTGCTCATCAATTGCCTGCTGGTTGAGGATAGGTTTTACGTCATCCTTTATGATGAGATACTTTTGATAATTTCGATTGGTTACAAAACTTTTTGTTTGTAAGGTTTTCTTGCTTAATTTCTTCCGGATTTTAGCCAAAATATCCTCTCTGGTTTTACGGTCTCTTTCTGCCCTGGATTGTGACCATGTAATAATGCAACGGTCCTCACCGTATTGTGTTTCCCAGATAGCCAGTTCATCACTGATAAATTCAAACCGACTGATATCATAAAATGATTGTTGTAATTCTTTTTGCAGCGTACCTATTTTTAATCCCACGATAAATTCACCCTGATTACTGCGAATGTGGTTAAGGTTTTTAGCAGAAAACAGTCCCCGGTCAGCAATAAAAATAAACCGTCTGACCGAAAACTTTTTCCTTATTTTCTTGACAATATTTTTAAGCCCTTTCCGCGTCGGTTTATAATACTACCATCTGACAGGAGAGGACGATACCACCTCTTTATTATCCGTGCGCAACAGGCAATTGGAGGAGGTTTGTACATGTTTATTCCGATAATGGATTTTGATTTCATTTCAGGATTTCTCACACAAGCAATCACCATCGGACTATATGAACCGGTTAAAGAATGTCCTAAACCGTTTGGGTGACTATTTAAAACAAAAAAGGCGTCCGCGACTATGCCATGGACACCTGTATTTAACCATCGGTATAAAGTTTCACTCCTGACCGTTACCGGCGAAAGCTTGTGACATGGAATTTTGGTCAGGTTGTTCATATTTTTGCTGAAGTAATTTTCCTTCATGTTTCCGGTAGCTTGGCCCTTTTATTTCCACTCTGATGGAGCGATGGAACACACGATCTAATATGGCTTTGGTTGATATGGGATCACCCAGGTAATCGGCTCAATCCTCTTCGTAAACATTGGTGGTAAAAATCAATGATTTTTCTCTGTTATAGCGTTCATTGATCACCTTAAAAAGAAGATGGGCTTCCTTGGTTACTTCCAGCTCTAAACGGTCATGACCCATTTCGTCAATGACCAGTAATTCAGGAGCCACATATCTTTTTAACCGGCTAACCAGGGTTTTTTCATAAACCCCCTGGTTTAAATCATTTAACATGTCGCTACAGGTGGTGTAAAACACCTTGTAACGCTTCTGGCATGCTCTAAAGGTCAGGGCCTGAGCCAGATGGCTCTTGCCTGTTCCCGGATCGCCTATAAACAGAACTGACTCTTTCTGTAGAAAAAATTCCAGGCCGGCCAAATCCATGATCAGTTTTTTCCTCAGACCGGGCTGAAAGGTAAAATCAAAATCTTCCAGTAATTTATAGGGCTGGGGCAAATGGCTTTCTTTTATACGATAGCCTATGCTCCTTTCTTTTTTAGCATTGGCTTCATTTTGGATAATTTGCCTGATAAACTGTGAAAAACCTATGTTCGATGCATTGGCCTGTTGGATGATGTGGGTATACTCGGCCTCCAGGTATTTTAAACCCAGATAACGGCAGTTCTCCATAAAGGTGATTTCTTCTTTGCTCCTATTCATCATGGTAAGAGGTTTTGGATGGAAAAACAATTTTTGATTATTTACAGGCATTCATCTTTAAAAAGGTTTCAATGGCCTGTGAGTCATAAACATGGTATTTTAAGGCCCGCCTGACTGCAATATTAATATCATCGCTCCCGTAATTAACCTTTAAGGAGAGAAGATGACGCCAATGATGTAAGTAAGTGCCTGGTTTATGGTTTTTCAACTCCAGAGTATATTCCTGCATGAAAGGACCAAATGCATTCAACCGCACCGCCACTTCACCGGCATCGAGACTGCATTTAACCTTCCGGCCTTCCCTGCCTATGTAACGGTCTTTTCTGTCTTTTTCAGCTAACCTGTAGCTGACGATCTGCCGGCAATCCGGACTGTAAATGATGATCTCATCTGCCTTCACCCGCACCGGACAGGTCTCATACATGTACCTGGCAGGAACCATATAATAATAATCCTCCCACTGTATGGCCGATTCGTTGTTAACCACACGATAGGCGATGATGGAGGTGTCATATTGCCGGGCAGGTAATGGCTGCAAAAAAGCCACTTCTTCCTGATATAATTCTATCGGCTTTCGACCGGTAGTGCGATGGATACGCTGGTCGTTGTGCCCGGTTAACCACCTTTGCAACTCTGCCTTAAGGTCTGCCTTGTCATGGAAAAGACGCCCGTTTAAAAAGTTGGTCTCCAGGTAATAAAACGGCCTTTCTACCTTCAGGTTCTCCCTGGGCTTTCCTGGATGGATGGCCAACGGCCGGAAACGGTAATGGGTGGCAAAACTCAAAAAGTTACGGTTAAAGATGGGTTGGCCTGACTCCCACCGGTCAACACATGCTTTTTGGTTATCGCTTTTGATTTCTTTGGGTACCCCGTCAAAATAGATAAACCCGTTGATCAGCCCATGCAAAAGTGTCGCCTGGCTCTTATCCTCCACCACTTCGACGTATTGACGCCTGGAATAATTTAATATAAGACTCAGAAAAGTGACTTTTTCTCTCCCCTCACGGGTAAAATCTATCGTATACTCGCTCCAGTCATGTGAAGCCCGTAACCCTGGTGGCGTCTCCACGCATACAATGGGTTCCTGACTCTTTTTACCTCGAACCTTCACCAAATAATCGCGCAAGATGGTTATTTTCCCCTCATACCCTTTTTCTGTCAGCAGTTCAAACACCCGTTGGTTGGTGATAGCCGGACTCCGGTACGTCTTAAGTAATTCGTCGATGCAGCCTTTCCACTTGTCAAGCTTGGATACTCGTTTAGCCCTTGGTTTAAGATTCTCATGCCCTTTTTCGCGACCCAGGTTATTTTGTTCCAAAATACGCCTGACCCGTCCCCGGCTGATGCCAAACTCCCTGGAAAGCCGACGCATCGACCACCCTCGGCCATGAAGGCTCACCACGTTGTTTTTCAATATCTCATCTTCCATCTCTTTCGTATGGTTTTAAAATAGATTGAATGATTTTTATTTTTCCTATGATCGCTGTAAAACCTCCCCTCAGTATTTCTTCATCTCTCTGCCTCAACTCTTTTAATGGTGGGTTAGTTGAGACACCGATGAAAATATGTTGGTAATGGGCCAACTGCCTGGTGGCCTTTAATAACCGGTTGCCCTGCATGCTTAACCGGCTGTCATGAATCTCATCCTCATGTAAACCCCGCTCGATGACTTCCAGAGGATGTTCTAAAAGATAAGTCTGTTCTTCTTTACTCCCGGAAAGTAAATATTCACGGATTAACAGGCTGCTCTGACGGCTGGTCAGATGATGACCGATGATCAGCTTTAAAAATTCAACTTGTTTGCCACGTGGTAACTTAACCAATTCACGGGCATGACTCGCAGAGATCCTGCCCAGTTGCAAATGGGTCCATACCTCTTCCTCCAGCCGCTCGATAAAGGATAAGCGACGACTGACCCAGGAGTAACTCCGCGAGAGTACACCGGCGATCTCCTCCTGGCTCATCAGATGATCCTTTTTTAAACTGTATACGATTTGCGCTTCCTCATAATCTATCAGACTGTTGCCCTGTTGATTGTAACTTATTATCATGGCTTTAGCCGTGATGTCGTCCACCTGCACGATGTGAGCCTGCAGCCTGTCCCACTTTAATGCCTGACACGCATAATACCGCTTAAACCCATCCAGCAACTCATATTTCGTCGCTTTCCTGCGAACGATCACACTACGCAATTGACCCACCGTTTCCATGGAATGCTGCATCCAGCTGATTTGTTCCGGCCTGGTTAACCGTAAGAAAGATAACCCATCGTCTATGGCCTCCGGTTTTATGGCTTACTCATTCATAGCAATGGTCTTTTTCGCAAAGGTAAAGCCTCCCTTATCGCAATGCAATCGCGTCCGTCTTTACAATCAACCGCTGTCTTGCAGTAAATCATTCCCTATTCCCCGTCTCCCAGCCATTTGAATAACTAACGCGTCTGTCTTTACAATCTTTTCCCCACCTTTGTTATCAGCACGCTTCCGGTTGCGCTCACGTTGCTTCTCACGGTTACTTTCACAGTACATCGGATG